>Ga0265323_10000214_pt1 | contig 34421 bp, 43 predicted proteins | sample 41225metaG_FD_193580 | JGI IMG/M metagenome (GOLD analysis project Ga0265323, IMG submission 193580) | Rhizosphere microbial communities from Carex aquatilis grown in University of Washington, Seatle, WA, United States - 4-12-25 metaG | ecosystem: Host-associated > Plants > Roots > Rhizosphere...
TAAAAATGAATAAAGCATTTTACATGTGTAGAATTGCTGACTCTTACTTGCCGATTGTATATCCAGAAAAACCTCTTGATAAAAAAGAATTACCACAAGTATTGAAACAAATTGAAATTGGTAAAATAGATATTCCAGAACACATCGAGGGTTGGGATAATTTCTTTAATGAAACTGAAAAATGAAGTCCACAATGTCCACATCCCTGATAATGAACAATTTAATAGTCCACATGGGTGTGGACTATGTGGACGTTGTGGAGAATGTGGTGGGCTCCCTATACTCTCCTGGTAATATATATATTTTTTTATTATTATTCTTTAAAGTATATAAGTCCACATATCCACAATGTCCACTCCACCTTTTAAAATCAACCCTTTTGGTGTGGACTTGATACGTCCACAATTTAGTCCACAAAATAAACACCTGATAATTAGGTATATATAAGTCCATATAAAAATAAGTAATATAGACAATGAAATTAGAAAAAAAGCAATACATACTTTCAGAGTTAATCTCTGATAAAACCCCAGATCAAATCTTAGAATCAATCTCTACCACCCTAACCAAAAAAGAAATGGAAGAGTGTTATTGGTTCGGTAGACTATCTGGGTGGCTGGAGCATCAATATGATTACGGTAAGGATAGAGATGCTAAAGGTAAGTGGGAGGTGATCTGTGAGAAACTCATCACTGACTATAATTATCCAAGGAGATGGAGTTAGGTAAAAGTAATTAAAGCGATATAACAAACGATCTATATATGAAACATATCTCTATACAACCTGATATAGATCGTTTAACCTACCATAAGAAGAACCATTATACGGGCATTTTATAGGGGTAGATTGACCACCACATGATAGGTAGATGAATGGATCATCTATTTGTCTAAGTTTGAGATGGATGATGAAAAGGTGATACCAAAGCGATTTAATAGTCCCGATGTCCCGATCTTCTTTGGGGGAAGTGGGATGGCTCCCACTACTGCCAAGCCGTGCTACAGTAGGGCAAGTGCGTGATCCACTACACCCCAGACCAATCGATCTTATAACCTCGGCACAAGGTCGTGCGCCACAATAAAAATATACAGTTCTGAACATCCAATCTGAACTTAATCTGAACGTCTGGACTAAGTTGTTGATTATCAGTATATGTAAGTGATCCGCCTGGGATCAAAATGGATCACTGCGAGTGATACCAATGCGATTTAAAATATATACTTATCTAAAGATTTACGAATAAAAAAAGTATAAGTGATTCATTTCCAATGGCGCATTGATAGTAGGTTGATAATAGTCCATCCCAATAGCACAGCCTTGTGCCGAGGGGGGGATGGTCTTATGCAAAAGATTTCTGAACATATTCTGAACAAAATTTTTTTTGTTCAGAAAAATTACGTAAATTTGCATTTGATAATTGTAATCCGATCCCGTTTGTTGTAGGACCCCTGAAAACCATGAAAACAGTTAACATACTTAATATCAGCAACTTAGCACAAAATCGTGCGAACATGCTATCATTGAATATCAATAAGTTACAAAAAACATACCCAATGGTTGACGATAAACGCCATTTTTTTATTGAGAAAAGCACAAAAAAGTCATTTTTCCATATGTTTCATCAGCGATTTTATCAAAAAGTAACGATTTATGAAGAGAGAAATATATACATACAGAGGAGAGTGGGGGTATAGGGTGAACTACGCCATTCACATCATTTCAGGTGATCTTATAAAGTATTTTGTAATAACCCACCTCAAACCCGTAAAGAAACGATTTAAATATATAATTAACCCTGATGGTACGGCTACAGGTTGTTCGCCCTTATTCTGGGCTCAGAATTACAAGCCTATAAAGCAAAAAGAATACTATCAACTGTTACACCAAAGAAGATTTGACTTATAGGTTCGAATCCAAAGGGGGTCTTGGGGTCTGATCCCCAGATGAAAATATTTTCAGAGGAAGCAGATAAATTTTTATATATAAACTAAAAACAAAAACAATTATGAAAAAGTTAATGATGATTTTAGCAATGACCGTGGTGCTGGCAGCATCATGCAAAAAAGCAGAAGACCCAAGTCTTACAACAACATGTGATGTATCGTATCGTTATTACAGTTCATCATGGCACACAAAGACAGTACACGGACAGAAGTTCACAGGCACACCTGATGAGATTGAAACTGAAAAAACAACAGTTATTACAACCTTAACTGCCCAAGGTTTTAAAGACGTAAAAATATTTAATTGCAAATGAAACTAAAAGTATATTTCCGTATGCCATTCGCAAAGGATGGTAAGTGTCAGGTGTATATCACCTATGCTCATGCGGGTAAGCCGACAATTAAAATAGACTCAGGTCTAAGAACTGACCCAAGGATTTCAGACCCTGATATGGATCAGAAAATTACCGATAAGTATAACGAGATCGAGAAGATCGTCTCAGACTTCTGGCATGCTCATGCTCATACTTATCCAACCCCTGATGAATTAAAGGCTGTTATAACTCGCCCAGTGATCGCAACCGATCAGGTAAGTAAGTTATACCAGTTATGGTTAGATCGTGCGACCTTCAGAGGTAAAAAGCTGCACCAGACCGTGATCAATGATATTAAGGAAGCCATCCCGAACTTTACTCTGTCTATGACCACGATTGAGAATCTGGATATTCTAAAAAATTACTGGGTGGTTACTCTTAAGATTGGTAACAACACCACGAAGAAAAGGATGCAGTTCTTTCTGCGGTTTCTAAAGAATCAGGACCGCACCGCTCAAAAACCAAATTCTGAATACCGAAATTACGAGATCAACCTTAAATCAGCCAAGCGGGATGATAATATTTTTGTTCTAACTGAACAAGAATTTTTGGTTTTGTTTAATTTCAAGTTTGCCAACCCTCTCCGACAGTATGCCGTTAATCTTTATTTGCTTGCATGTGCAACCGCTCTCCGTATATCAGACGTAACCAAGGTACGGACAGATTCTGTTAAGACTGATAAGGATGGTGTACTAAGGGTGAGGGTACCAATTGATAAGCTGGATGGTAAACTCTCCAATGTACCATTAAATAAGTTCAGTAAAGATATCATCTTTGAGCGGAACTTGGATGTCAAGCTGGCTCAACAGCACATCAGGGAGTATCTAAAGGACGCATTCGATGAAGCGGTGCCCTTAATGCCTACCTCATTTGTCGAAGAGGTGACACATTACCAATGGGTGGGTGGATATCCGAAGAATACAACCGCTGCAAAGAAGCAATTTTTAGTGTTCCACACCTCACGGAAGTTCTTTGCCAGCTATTTTGGGTCGCTCGTTGGTGATAAAGTCGCCCAAGAGTGGGGCAATTGGTCAACCTCTGCCAGTTATGACCGCTATAGAAAGAAAGATTTTGATGAAAAACAAGCACTCCAGACCTTGCGAAGTATAGAGTGATTCATTTTTGTTTGTTAAAAGGGGGTGAAATTAAGTTTTCACCCCTTTTTATTTTGGAAATCAGCAAACAAAAAATGATTTTTTTATATATAAAAGAAACGAATATGAAAATTAAAGTGAAAACTACCAGTGCATTCCTTGATAGTTTAACTGTGAATGACAAAGAGAAGGTGATAAAACTTACAAAGGATGGATATTTTTCCTTTACCGATAAAGAAGACTTACCAATATTGCGCCAACTTGCGCTGAGGGTTGATGGAATGAAGATTGAATGTTTTGTAAAAAAATGATGAGAATATGCCAAGAAGAAAACCAGAAGAAGAGTTATCAGAATACGACAGACTACCCAAATATTTAAAATTAAATCAATTAGAGAGGGAGCAAATTCAGACCCTGCATAGGTTCGGGCACGATACTGATGGTAAGGTTGCAGCTTATAATTATCTATTTCCTGAGAAGGCTGAAGAAGTAGAAGATATTTCTAAGGTTAAATGGTGGAGTATGAAGTTCGCCTATAAACATAAAGCCAAAGATGCATATATAGATACGTTGGTTGCTGGAGAATTAAAGGAGCATAATGTATCACGAGAGAATGTTACAATGAAGGTATTGAAGATTGCTATCAAAGCTGAGAAGAAGGGTGATCTGAAGACGGCCCTCGAATGCCATAAGTTTATTGCCCGTATGCAAGGTTACGTAAGGGATAGACAGATTAATGTTGCTCAGTTCCCCACCACCATTGAAATTCATCACGAACCATTATCACTTGGGCAATCACCACAGATTTCAATTAGTTCAACTCCCGTTCCAGATGAAAATATTTTTAATTTTTTTGATGTTGAATCTCAAGATGTTACAGAGATTCCAGAAAAAAATATCGAAAAAGACGAAAAGGGAGAAAAAAATATTAATATATAGAATAAAAAAAGATATGATGAGCGGAAACACAAAAATATTAAAGAGACATTTAAGCACACCTGAAATCGTTGACACTTTTCTTTGTGGAGAATTTACTCCACCTCAACTTGAAATATTAGAATTCATTATTGAAAACCGATTACCTATTGCTGATTATATTATTAAGAGTAATAAGGTTGGTCACGAACAAAGAAGATATATTCTTGCTCTTCAGCGCAAGACAAAATTGAATCAACTATGGAATGTCTGACGATCAACCAACCAAGAAGATACAAATACATTTTAAACCTCTTCCTAAACAAGTAGAATGTCTTAAATATTTAAAGGATGATACAACCAGATTTATTCTGTACGGAGGAAGTAAAGGGTCGGGCAAATCGAGACTTGGTTGTAGCTGGCTGATATTAAACTGTCTACAATATCCATCTACCCGATGGATGATGGGTAGAGCAAGACTTCAAGACCTTTATAAGACAACCTTCCAAACATTCCAACAAATCGTTAAGGAATGGGGTCTTGAAGACATAGTTCAAATAAATTTCCAAAGAAATATTATAACATTTAAAGGGTATGAATCTCAAATATTCATGCTCGATCTATATCCAGACCCAAGCGATTTGGAGTATAACAACATGTCTGGTCTTGAACTTACTGGTGCATTTATCGATGAGTTATCAGATATAGACCACAAAGCCTTTGAGATCATAAAGACTTTGATCAGATACAGACTGAAAGAATATGGATTAACCCCGAAAATTTTAATGGCATCGAATCCATGCCAAGGGTGGCCCTTTGATCTGATTTATAAACCTTGGGAAGAGGGTCGCTTACCATCAGATTATCAATTTGTACAGGCTTTTACGGCAGATAACACGTATCTGGGTGAAGATTATGTCAAGCAACTTGGAACAATGGAGGAAGGTAGCCAGAAGGAAAGACTATTACACGGTAGTTGGTACTATGCATCTAATGAGAATGAACTATTTGATAGGGATGCAGTCACGCAATCCTTCTATAATCAGAGAAAAACATTCGATAATAACTGGTATATAAGCTGTGATGTGGCTGATTTAGGTGAAGATTACACCGTGATCGTGCTCTGGCAGGGCTGGCATATTGTATCTGTAGAAAAATTACGGGTAGATCAAGTGGAATTAGCCAGTAGAATCAAGGCATTGATGAGTTTATTTCATGTTCCAGTTCGTAATGTGATCTTTGATGCTAACGGATCAGGAGCAGCAATGCCAACATTGGTGAGAGGGTCAGTTAGATACATCCCTCACATGAGAGCATTGAAGGAAGAAAAATATAAAACAATCAAAGCACAACTGATGTACAATTTTGCAAGACACTTTAAACAGGCTGACATATCGTTTGGACTTGAATATAATGATGATGTTGTAAAAGAATTATGCGCATATAAGAAGAGAATAAAGAATGATATCCATGATGTCAGTCTTAAACAAGAAGTAAAGAATTATTTAAAGAGATCACCAGATACTGCTGATGCTTTGTATATGCGCTCTTACTTTGATTATAGACCATCAACTGGTGGTGGGTTTTCAATAATTAATTAACAAAAAATAATAAATATGAATGACAAATGCAGAGATAGTTGAACGAATACACCGTGAACACAATGTAAGATCACACATCCTAAGAAATATATCACAATCGTGGGCAGATAAAAGCTGTGATGATCTTGAACAATTTATATATGTGAATTTGCTGGAGATGAATAATGGTAAGTTAAACTCACTCTATTACACAGGTGACTATCAAAGATATATAACACAGATGATTAAGAATCAACGTGACGGGGACTCTGGGATGAAATATATAAGTAAAAAAAATGGGATATGTGTGAGTTACACCACATCAATGTATGCAAAGGAATTTAAATTGAAGGATCACGCTATTATAACGGACTACCCTATTGATGTAGATGATGTATGGTCTGACCCAAGAGTAGAATTTATCTATGCCTGTTTGTCAGGATATAGTTATATGCGTGAAGTGAGTGGTGCAACTAATTATCAATTGAAGTTGGCCCTCGCAAGTGATCTGCTACTATTCTACGCCAGAAGAAAAATGTCACTCAGAGAAGTAGGAGAAAAATTTAACATGAAAAGGTGGAAGGTAGCGATGCTACTTAAAGCAGTAAAAGACGAATTGAAGAATAAATTTAAAAATGAATATAAAGAGAATGATTGGATTGCCGATGATATTTTTTGAAATTATCTTGATGATAATATTATCCAGTTGCTGGGGTATAGTGATAGTTGAAGAGTTCATTCCATTACAGCAACTGAAGGATAAACTTGGATTAGGTCAACAAAGAAAATTATATAGTCAATATATTATCATCGATTATATAATATTCATTATTTGGAAAGTTATAGGCTGCCCTATGTGTATGTCATACCATTTATTTTGGATCAGTTACCTGATCATATTTGGTTCGTTTTTTGGATTAATACTTGGTGTGCTACCATACTTTTTAACTTTTTTTATTAAAAAATGGATGTCAATAACGCTATGAAGAAATGGGATAAGGAAAAAAGAAGAAAATATAATAGAGAATATTATCATAAACAATATAATAAATATTCTCATTCAAGTATTTTAATTCTTGAATTTATACAGCGGTATTACCATGACTATGATATACTTATAGATTATGAACAGGCTGAAAAATTAATGAAAAATAATGAATAAATATATTCAATTTTTCTCGGCAGACGACAATTTAAGTCTGTTTGATCGGCAAATTATACTTGATCAAATAGCCAAAAATTTATATATAAAGGAAATACGAAAAAAGAAGTTGGAAAAGATATATGGTACAAAAGAGTTCGATAATGTTTGCAAAAAATAAACCTTATGGAAATAAAACTATAATGGTTTGTGACAATGGTCTCTCAGTTGAGTTGGCTATTATGCTTAGTAAGTCATACGGTAAAGTATATTACTACTGCCCTTGGAAGCAGGGAGGGTATCCAAAGATTGAACAATACTGGATAGGTAGAGGGATTGACAATATTATAAGTATAGAAGATTTGTGGGATCACTCAGATGGGACCGATATTTTTGTTTTTACTGACATCTTCGATGGAGATGTTCAGATTCACCTTCAGAAACTCGGTAAGTTAGTTTATGGTACCCGTAATGCACAGGCTCTGGAAACTAACAGGGTATTACTAAAAGATACTAATAAAAAATTGGGACTACCTGTAATACCCTATGAAATTGTTGATGGTATCGATAATCTCAGGAAATATTTACAGCAACACGAGAATCAGTGGGTTAAAATATCCAGCACATTTAGAGGATCAATGGAAACTTTTAAATCAGAAAGTTACGAGTTAACAAAACCTTATCTGGATCAGTTGGAAGTGTCATTGGGGCCGATTGCTCAAGTACTGCAATTCCTTGTAGAAGAGCATCTTCAAACTAAAGTGGAATCAGGTATTGACACTTGGACTGTTAATGGAATGTATCCTAAGACAGTATTCGCTGGTATTGAAATAAAGAACAAAGGTTATATATCACACATGACACCGTATGATCAAATACCACAGGTGATCAGGCAAGTGAATGATAAATATGCACCTATTTTAAATCAATATGGTGTGCGAGGTCAGTTCTCAACTGAAGTTAGAATTGATGAGAAGTTGAATGGATACTTCACCGATGCTACAATGCGTAATCCATATCCACCATCAAATTTAATGTGGTACCAGATTCAGAACTGGGATGAAATTATATGGGAGACAGCATCTGGTAATATCTGTGAACCTAAATTCACTGAACCTTACGGATGTGAATTATCTCTGACATCTAATTGGGCAAAGACCAATTGGCTCAGTGTTGAAATTCCTCCACAATATAGAGATAATGTTAAACTTTACAATCTAACATATATAAATGGTAGTCCATATGTGATACCTATGTCAGATGCAATTGGATCAGTTGTAGCAACCGATACAACCTTACAGGGAGCCATCGATAAATGCTTGGCTATTGCTGATGAGGTTAAAGGTTGGCAGATTGACTATCCAGAATATGCAGTTAAAAAAGCCTTAGAAGAAATAGATGAAATGGAGGCTTTAAAAATTAATTTCTTTAAATGATTATAAATGTTAAAAGAAAAATTTATGGAGATAATTATACCATCGGTGAGATGTACATCAATGACAACTATTTGTGTGATACACTGGAAGATGTTGTTAGAGATGATGGTGTAAAAGTACAAGACCAAACAGCGATCCCTGCTGGCACCTATCAATTAATACTTGATATGAGTACCAGATTTGGTAAAATAATGCCACATATACTGAATGTTCCAGACTTTCAAGGTATCCGCATTCATTGTGGTAATTCATCTAAAGACACATCAGGTTGTATTCTTGTTGGTACTTACAACGGGCAAGCTGACTACATTAAAGATAGTACCGTAGCCTATAATGTGCTGATGGATATTCTTGGGAGGGCCACCAAAAGGACAGAAAAAATAATGATAACAATTGAGAATTAAAACATCCTCATGCAAGGCAAAAGCGAGAGTTCTACAAAATCATTTAGCCGAAGAATTAAGAATAAAATTCCCAGAAGTTGCCGCTGATCTTCACCCTCAACTTATGGGTGGGACAGGTGAAGATATAGTAATGGGTATATCGGCACAAAATAGAATACCCTATAGTTTTGAATGCAAGAATCAAGAAAAATTAAATATATGGGCAGCAGTTGAGCAAGCCGTAGCGAATTCAAAAGGTCGTACACCAGTTGTGGTTTTCAAGAGGAATAGATCAAAGATTTATGCTGTGATTGAGTTAAAAGAACTAATAAAACTAATATGATTAGAACTAATATGATTAGATGGTCTTGTTCTGATTACGTCCACCACGAACACAGGACTAAATGGACAGCAAGTATATGTGGGTATATTCAATATATCATTAAAAAAATAAAAATTAAGCTATGCAATGCAATATATGACAGATGATGAAATAAAATTCATGCAATATTTTGAAAATACAATGTTACCAAATAAGATGCACATTACAGTTGAGATGCTTTGGACAGCAGCCGATTTTGCAAATATAAAAGTTGAAACTGGTTGCCCATCCTGTAGACATAATTCAGCTATGGAATTAAAAAACCTATATAATAGGATACTTCCAGCATGGCAGACATGGCAGCATGAACAAGCTGAATTGGCTGAGCAGAAAGAAAAAGAACTGGCTGAAAAAAAATTGGCTGAACAGAAAGAAAAAGAAAAAGAAACTTCAGAAAAAACAAGAGCAGAAAAAGCTAAAGAATATTTAAAAAATACAAAGAAGAATAATGTTAACTCTTAAAGAATATATGTATATACAATCAATACCAACTGGTTCAACGTATGAGTCTGAACTTATTAAATATTTAGGTATTGATCAAACTCTTACCTATAATGAGATACAGGAAGAAGTTGCTGATCGTCTGGCAATAAGTGACTACACGTTAAAGGATAAATTTTATCTACACGACAAATGGTGGAAATATGAGACAGATTTTTTAGAGTCCACATATGAACAGTGGGCAAAGCTGGAAAGTTTGCTCAGCGATGAAACTAATCGACAGAATCTTCATAAAATTTTAGCCATTTATTGCAGACCAGCAACCATGAAGAGATTCTCAAGAAAATTTTTCATCAGTAAATTTGACTTAGGTAAGCAAGATGGTATTGCAGAAGAGTTGCTCGATCTACCCATGAGTATTGAGAAGGAACTCATTCGCACTTTTTTTTTGCTCGCAATAAAGTCTTTGAATTATACAAAAATTCACTGTTTGAATCTGCTGAACAAGCAGTAGAAGAGCCTTATATTTATCAGGAGCAAATATCCGAAATTAATAAGTCATATTTCTGGGATATTAATGCCTTCAATATTTCCAATAATAATCCAAAAAAATTGCAGATCATTTATAAAATGAAACTCCAAGATATCTTGGACTTCATGGTTATAGCATCTGTATCAGCAAAGTTGGAACAATATAAGAAATCACCAAACACATTACCCGTATAATTCAGACAGTTTTATTAAAATTTATATATATGATTAAAAAGTAATCATATGCTCAGACAGTTGATGAAACTTTTGAAGATTAAATTAGAAGGAGAATTATCTCTTAAAAAAGGAACTAAAATTATTCTTGATGCACCTGAGTTAGACAAAGGTGTATCAATATTTATTAAGTCTGAAGATGATGGTAAATTAATGGAACTCCCGTCAGGTAATTACGAATTGAGTAACAATCAATTTATCATTGTTGATCCAGATGGAATAGTTAAAGAGGTGGTCGATGAAATTATTAACAAACCATTACCCGATCCAATTGCGAATTCACCTTGGACTAACCATCCATTACATACACCACACACAGGTTATGATGCAACAATGGAAGCCGAAATTAATACAGAAGGTCTTTCTCCAGTTAGTGCAGCACGTACTGGTGTAACCTCAACTGAGGACAAAAAAAATTATCTATTCGAAATGACTCCAGAAGAATTACAAAAAATGTTGGAAGACCTCACAAACCGTGTTCAGGCCCTCGAAGACAAAATTAGTGCAATGGAACAAGCAGAAGCTGGTGAACCAGCACCTGATGCCGCACCTGATGCAACTCCAGATCAAACCCAATTGATGTCAGAAAAAATTGAAAAAATGGGTAAAGACATCGAAAATATTATGCAGAAAGCAATTTTTGCAAAAGAATTACCAAAAACCGATTCAGAAGTATCAACAAAAACTGATAACAGAATCGAAATAATTAAGAATCTCCGTAGTAAGAGATCATAATCCTTTATAGGATTCAAAAAAAGATATTATGAATTATGTCATTCGTAGTTACAAATTTAACCACTTATGTTAATGGAGCTCAGCAAGAACTTCTTACTAAAGCAGTTATCGAGGCAGATTCTCTGAAATATTTTCAGATTATGCCAGGTGTTAAGTACTCAGACCGTTTACTTTATTTAGACACCGATGTTCCCCTTCAAGCGGGAGGTTGTAGTTGGGCAGCTTCAGGCAATACAACTATGACAGAAAAAACTATCACCGTCACTACATTACGTAGGATGGAAGCAATTTGTCCAGACACACTGGAAAAATATCAGACCCAATTGTCAATGAAAGCTGGTAAACCTACAGCGATCCCATTTGAACAGCTTTATGCTGATATGGTCGTAAAACGTGTCAATGAAAAAATTGAAAATATGATCTGGGGAAATGTAGTTGGTTCAACCACTGTTTTCCAAGGACTTATTTTTCAGTTAACTGGTGATACAGACTCTAACTCAACTGTACAGAATTTCGATTGGTCAGCAACGACAGGTAATACTGCCACAACTTACATCAATCAGATTTTCAAGCAGTATAATGCATTACCCGCAGAAATTAGGTCAGATAAAGATTTAACTTTATTTATGGGTCACGATTCCTTGGCACGTGTTATTCAAGCCTTCATTGTTGCCAACCTTTATCACGTTGGTGGTGCTGATGTTGATCTTAACACATTAAGAGGTGAACTCGTTGGTATTGCCAATCTTAAAATCGTTGGTGTTAATGGACTTAATGGTTCAGCCTATGCTTTTATGACTCCATCTTGGAACCTTGTATTCGCTACTGACCTCATATCTGAGGAAGATAAATTGGAAGCATGGTATTCACAAGACAATCAAGAAATTAGAACTGTCGTTAACTTTAAAGCTGCGGTCAGCTATTACTTTGGAACATATGTTGTTTACTCAAGATAATTCTAAATAATCAAAAAATAATTAATGAAATATTATGGCATGTACAAGATTTTCACAATCATTTCCACGTGCTTGCAAGCAGACCCCAGGAATTAAAAAGATGTGGCTGGCAAATAAATCAGATATTACAACCTATGCTGTAAATGCGGCTGGTGATACTGTATCTGGTTTAACTTGCTCTGGTGCCACTGGTACAAATGCAGCATTCTATTCAATCGTGTTCGAAAAAGGTGTAGCCTCAATTATGGATACCCCCGCAATCAACATTCAGAATAGTGCAACAGCTTTTAAACCACAAATCCAAGGATTCTTGGCTGGTTTAGATGCTACTGCTCGTGCAGTTTTTTATCAGTTAACCCAGACACAACTTGTAGCAGTTGTACAGACTCTTGATGGTCTATATTACATTGCAGGACTCGGCAACGGTTTAGATTTAACCTCAGCAAGCTGGGGCACAGAAGCTGGTGCTGATGGCAAACGTGGTTTATCCTTCACATTGGAGGGATTGGAGAGCGCACCGTTTTACGGGATAGCAACCGCTCTAACATTTGAGACAACTTACGTGGTAAGCTAATTTTCTCATATTCTTCTCATTATTCTATTAGAGGGCCGCCTATCGGGTGGCTCTCTTTTTTATTGCTACAATTTCACCAAATTTTATATATATGGTTGGAATCTCCCTCATATCTATGTTGAATCTAAGGGGCATCTCCACGAAAAAATAAAATGAATATATGGGAGAAAAAACACAACCCAACACAGTAGATATAAATTTTGCGAGACAAGAAATTCCTCAATTAATAGAGTTGAAAAGCTATGATCATCAGTTTTATCTCTCAGGTAGAGATAATAGGTGGTTCCAAGAACTTTTAGAATTATATTACAATTCCTCTATACATGCAGCCTGTATAAATAACTTAAATTTAAAGATAAGAAATCTTAGTAATTCAGGCATTACCACAGATGATGTATATAATCAATGTATGTTGGACTATTTAATCATGGGTAATTTCGCAATTGAAACTATTTGGAATCTTGATCACACAGCTATACTAAAGTACAAGCACCTTGATGTATCAAAGGTTAGGGCAGGGATGATCGATGATCAAACTGGTGAAGTTTCAACTTATTTGTTCAGCAATGATTGGTTTAAATATAACAATCGCTGCATCGATAAACTATCCGCATTCAGCACCGCTAAGAATTCAGATATACACCAGATTTATTATGGTAAGAGATACTCTCCACAATCAGATATTTATGGTAAACCATATTATTATTCAGCAATTAGGTGGATTTATACTGACGTTCAATTGGAACGATATTACTCAAGTTTGATAAAGAACAATTTTGTCGGTAATATCATCCTCTCAGTTAATTCTTATATGGATCAGGAGAAGCAGGTTGAGTTCGAAAGAGCCATTAAGAGACACTTCACTGGTGCAGATAATGCTGGAGGTATAATGGTAGTCTATAGCGAGAGTAAAGATAACGCTCCAACAATTGAAGCCTTCAACAAAACGGAACAAGATACAGCCTACCAATGGCTCACCGAACAGGTTATCCAGCAGATATCTTTGGGACATCAGGTTCCTTCACAAATTATAGGTATCTGGGTGGCTGGTAAATTGGGAGCATCAACAGAAATACCTTCTTTCGACAAGATTTACACCGATACTGTTGTTATACCGCTCAAGAACGAATTCGACAGGTTGTACAACATTGTAAAAAATAAATATTTACCATTATGATCGATTTAACATACATGATAAGTGCAAGCACTGTAAGACAATTGTGTCCTCAAATTGCTATCACTGTGGATGAGTCATTAATCTATAATCAAATGATTCTATCCCAAGACACAACCATTAAAAACTGTATAGGTCATAGATGGTATCGTCTTTTACTCGACAACATCGTAAATGATGAGGTATCAGAGGTTGATCAATATCTGATCGATAATTATTTGGCTTATATACTAAGTTATGACATTTTAAAACAGTTAATTATAACCATGAGTTACCAGCTAAATGATGCGGGCCTTCGAATCAAAATTTCGGATCACTCCCAATTGGCTGAGACCAGAGATTTATCATTCTATCGTACCTATATCGATAACTTCATCGATTCTAAGAAGGAAGAAATGAACAGGTATATCCGTCACAATGCACCTTCCTACCCACTTTACTTTACATCATTCAATGGAATAACACACAAGAATGTGTACAATTTTGAAATAAGAAAAATATAATATGACGACATATAAATCATTTTTAGACTTGGTTAATGTGGCCCTGAGTGCCATTACGTTTAACGGTAGTCCTTTTTTTGCTTACACGGAGATAGCACTGTTTGATGAATTGGAACTTGACCCGAAAACAAACTACCCAGCAGCATTCATAACACCGATTGCATTTGATTTTAATGATATTAATCAAGTGACATTTAAAGCAAGAATATATCTACTTGATAAGGTAACACCACTTGATAGAATGCAAAAATATTCAACCTTGGTTAATGTCGCTTATCAGTTTATGCAGACAATCGATGATCTGATATCAGGTGAGGTGAACAAATTTCCCAACACATTCACACCAGTTCAATATTTTGATGCAAATGTTGATGGTTTTTATTTTGATTATGAGTGTTATGACTCACTATCATGTACTGGAACTGACATCTACACTATACTTACTGGTGCAACAATAATGCAGCAGAATGGTACCTCAGGTACAGATGGTAGTTCAGGATCATCTGGTGTAGATGGAGACTTTTACGGAACTAATGGAACTTCTGGTATTGATGGAGGTTTTGGAGGTAATTCTCTTGAATATTTATTCTCCACACAACCGTTTGTTCCCACTGATTCATATTTAGTGTTTGATAATACTAACCCAGTAGATGTTACATACATCAGTGTAAATGTGGTTGATATTAATGGTACAAATAATTATGATTGGTTTACTTCGCTAACAGTTAACTCATATTTCAGGATTTTTGAAAAACAAGACTCTGGTTGCTATAACATATTTAGAATAGTAAGTATAAGCGACAATACAACAGAAGTTGTAGGAGGAACCAAAGTTCCAAATATCGGAACCTTTGATATAGAGATTCAGTATATTACTGGTCATTGTACTTATTCACAAGATGAAGATATAGTGTTAAGTTACTCCGAGACAGGAGTAGATGGCACATCAGGAACAAGTGGGTATTCTGGAATAAATGGTGCTGTATCTGATGAATGGGTATACACCGACTCTAACAAGTTTGATAATCCTACATACTTTAACTTAGACACTGAGATATCAGGATTTTACATTTCCACTACATCCCTACGACATAGCAATAATTCAAATTTTTTATCGGTTTGGGCAACTTTTGACCTTCTGCAAATCACGCAGAAATCCGACCCTTCAAATACATCATTCTATCAGATAACTTCATCAATTTCAATGAGTAGTTATTATATAATGGAAGTATACAATTACGTGGAAGGAAGTTGGTTAACTGGGCAGACTTATGTTCTATCTTTTTCAAAATCTGGAAGTAATGGGAGTTCGGGTAGTTCAGGGACTTCAGGAAATTCAGGATCGTCAGGTAGTTCAGGGACTTCAGGAAATTCAGGATCATCAGGGACAGATGGTAGTTCGGGTGTTTCTGGGACTTCAGGTTCCTCTGGAACTTCTGGATCATCAGGTTCTTCTGGGAGTTCAGGAACCGCAGGGACTTCTGGCTCTTCTGGAACTTCTGGATCATCAGGTTCTTCTGGGAGTTCAGGAACCGCAGGGACTTCAGGTTCTTCTGGGACTTCAGGCACTTCAGGTGTTGGTGGAGCGGTAAATACCGTACAATTTAACTCTGCTGGTGCATTATCTGGTGCGACAGGTATGACTTGGGATGGAGTTGAACTAAATGTTAACAACATCAATCTCCCTATGACTGATACTGGTACAACTGCTGTAGGCATCATTTACAAAGGTGGGTCGCTGTTCATCCACGATGCTAACCCACACGGTGCTGGTAACTCATTCAACACATTTGTGGGGATTGAGTCTGGTAATTTAACAATGGGTGGTGTATCACCAAACGGTAATTATAATACAGCCTTTGGTAGACGTTCTATGATGAATAATACTACAGGTCAACGTAACACTGCATTAGGTGCATATGCTCTATATTTAAATACAACTGGCTATCAAAATGTGGCAGTAGGGCTCAGTTGCCTACAAAATAATACTATTGGTTATTCAAATGTTGGCGTTGGTTTTAATTCCTTGTGTAATAATGTTACTGGTTTAACGAATGTTGCTATTGGAAACTATGCTCTTGAGAAGAACCAAAACTCTGATAATATGGCAGTAGGTTATCAGGCATTAAATGCAAATCTGAATGGCTATCAAAATGTTGCCATTGGAACATACACCATGGTTAATAATACTAATGGTGTTGGTAACATTGGGATTGGATTTGAAGCATTATATAACAATCTAACTGGAGCAACAAATGTGGCAATCGGTAATACTGCACTATTTTACAACACCGCAACAAATAACGTGGCTATAGGTAATCAGGCTATGTACACCAATACTAACGGTAATAATAATGTTGGTATCGGATATCAGTCACTGGGTGCAAATACAACTGGTAACTTTAATATGGGTATTGGTGCGTATTCGTTAACATCAAACAATATTGGTGTTGCCAATGCAGCTATGGGTTATGCTTCATTATTTTCGTGTACTGAGGGTGCTGGTAACACTGCAATTGGTTTCTATGCTGGATATGATATCAATACAGGAAGCTATAATATCGCTCTTGGTTACACAGCACTGCGATTGAATCAGTCTGGTGCTGGTAATGTAGCACTTGGATACCAGACTTTATGGTCTAATACAGGAAGTTACAATATAGGTATTGGATATAACACGCTAGTTAACAATACAACTGGTACACCACTGGTGGCAATTGGTAATAGCGCACTATTTAATAACACCACTGCATCCGATAACATAGCAATTGGATCGTATTGTATGTACACAAACAGAACAGGTGCAACGAATGTCGCAATCGGTAATAACGCTCTCTATTCAACTTACGGTAGCGGAAATGTGGGAATAGGCTATTATGCTGGCTACTACGAACAAGGTAGCAATAAATTGTTCATTGATAACGCACCCAGAGCAAGTGAAGCTGATGGAAGAGCAAAATCTCTTATATATGGAGAATTTGCTGCATCCTTAGCAAACCAGAAGATCACATTCAATGTGCCCCAGATTAATATTTCAGCCAGTAAGACACCATCCAGTGCAACTGATACAGGTGTTGCTGGTGATCATGCATGGGATGCATCATATATCTATGTGTGTACAGCAACAAACGCATGGAAGAGAGCAGCAATAGCAGCTTGGTAAAAAATAATATAAAGAAATGATTGTAAAGAAAATTGATGATACCAACTATGAAATCTATAGTAACGACACTATAGAAGGGGTAAATTACCTTAAACTTGAGAAAGTGATTAATGTTGATATGACAAAGAATGAGATTGAAAGTCTACAACGCCAGATCAGCTTGGAACAAAGTAGAATTGATGAATTACAAGCCTATCTTGGACTAACAAATAACGAAGGATAATGGAACTTACAAAAAGAGAAATTGAATTGTTACAAGCAATCTTGGATGCGGCCCTCAAATATGCAGGGGTGCAAATATTGCCCATCATTAATGAATTTACTAAGGATATCAAGGATAAACAAAATTGATAAATTTTAGATATATCTAAAAACAACTATTCGATATGAACCTATGGAAAGAAATTGGAACTAAAGTTATTTGGATTGTTGCCCCACTATTTATCTCACTTATGGTGTGGTTGGTGGTACAAACCTACAATACCCAGATTCAAATTGCGGTAATAAAAAAAGAGGCAGATAATCGGGGTCAACTTACGGAAAAAATATACACACTGGCAGCAGATAATAATCGGATGCTCGTGGGTAAAGCGGATCAAGTGGAGAATGATGCTGCACATAAAAGTATAATGAACAAAATGAATAGCATCGAACAAAAAGTTGATAAGCTGTACTGGATTCATAATTTGACCAACAATCAAGTTGAAATTAAAGGAGAGAACAGGCAAGATAGTATCACATATTTTCTAACAAATTATTTTAAAAGAACAAATGATTAAAGTTAACATTGAGATATCCCTGAGTAAAATACTTGCATATATCATACTGATATTGGGGAGTATTTACTCATTTTACACCAAAGAAAGTGAAGTGATGATTTTTGCTTTCTCGTTATCCGCTGGATTAATGGGTTTGAAATCTTGGGATGCTGGTGTTACTACACGTAAACAGATTGAATCTAATACATGCAAGCCTAATGAAGAAGTAAGCCATCTTGGAAGTGGAATCAATACCAATTTAGCAAAAGAACTATAATATGGAACCAAATAAACAAACACATCACTTTAAAGATAGAGATCAGATGCATACCTATATGATGAGATGTATTCCTCGCCAAGTCAATGTTGGTATGAATAGGGTAGAAGCCATTGGTGTTTGTAGAACCCAATATTTTTCAAAAATTATAAAGAAAAAATGAAAATTAACGTAATAAAAGAGTTAAAAATAACCGATCAGGATATATTATTTGGTGTTAATGCCATTAGTTTTGTTAGTATTCCAGCAGTAGAAGACTCTATTCTGGAGTATTTCACAGATAATGGTATTTCTGTTGCCTTTAAAGAAGGTAAACTACCTTTCTTTCGTTATACGGCAAATCCTGATCCAGAGACTATAAGTACTTCCCATGAATTTTGCCGTGCACATGCTGGTAAAGTCTACCATATTAGTGAAATCAGGGCATTCCAGAAGAATTATGAATGGATAAATGATAGTTCTTTCTTTGCTAACTTTAATGATAGTGGAGATTATAGTTGTGATAACCAAATACACAATTGCAGACACTATTTAGTTAGAGTTAGCAGCATTAATGAGGTTCCGAGGAATAAATGGCATATGTTAAGTGCTGAAATACCTAATCTGCCCAAGGCTGATGAGATTTTTTTCGAGTTTTCTGAACAAAATGATGAGAAACATGAAGTAAAAGGAATTGCATTGGTAAGTGGTAAACTTATCTATCGTAATAATGCTGATGGTAAAGGTAATTCTGGATACGTATACTTCTCTCGTCAAACAGTACGAATACTTGCACAAAGATTTGGTAAGTCGAATAATGTGACACTACAGCACGATAAAGATATTACTGGAGCATGTACACTTCTTTCCTCTGAAGTGATTGAGGATGATGTAAAAAATGAATCAGTGTGGTTACTACATTATAAGGTCGCTGATGAAGGTTTGTGGAATCAAATTAAGAAACATGAAGTAACGGGCCTATCAATTGAAGCAGTTTTTCCATTAGGCTAACCAGCGGGTTTGACACTTACCTAATCGAAAATAGTTCCCCATATTGTCATCGATGGCATAATATATGTCTCATTCAATTCAGGATAACTAACATTATATTTGTGTGCTACCGCACCCTTACCTACAGTGACTTTTAAATTTGGGTCATTCTTTGCGTTGTATATTCCTAAAGGGATGTGTGATTTAGGTGTATCTGGAGGTGGAGGTTCAATTCTATGCTTGTAATTTGGTATGTGAGTTGGCAGCATAACAACACCAGAGTTAGGGATATTGTCAACTGAACCAGTACCTACCACTACGATAACTCTACCACTTGTGCCAGAAGTACCACTTGTTCCATTTGTGGGACAATTTAATTTAGTCACCTCCTCCAGTATTTTAGCCAATAAATCTCTTGAATCTGATGTTGTATCCATTACATATTATTAAGTTTTTCATTATAATCCACCCAGCTTTCTCCCAGTATGCCACATAGCATCATTTCTATGCCTTCGGCAACTGTGTGCTCATCACGGTAAGGAGATCGATTGTCAAAACCTGGCTCCTCACCATTCGTATGCAAACCTAATTCTCTTTCTTCTTCAAAATCTTTATCAAAGTCCATGATCATAGGCTCATCAATACCACGATGTCTGGTCACCATTTCTTCTATCAACTCGTGAATAGCAACAAGTTCGTTGTAATATTCATTACCTGTATCAGATACCCTTATATTCAATACACCATTTTCATCGAAGAAATAATCTCCTAAAGTGCTGTATCTCTGATCGTTATGAGGAATAAAATCTATAACAATTCTTTTAAATTTCATTTTACCAAGCTGCATTTTTTTGAATCACATTAACTTTTTTCTGAGTCTTTGTGATATCATTCTGGCTTACGTTCACTGGAATAGCAGATACTTCAGATACAATTGATCTAAGATCAGCTTTGCTTACAGTTGCAGTTACACCACCTTGACCACCCATTTGATTATTATTTATAGCATTCAGTAGAGTAACCATATTAGGCTGCTGAGCCACTGATTTTCTAACTACAAACTCTCCACCCTCTGCCATTATGGGGATACCCCCGCTTGGCGATTGGTGAGACGGCCCCGACAGCAAGCCACCTGTTGCATATTTTTTAACTTCACCACCTTTAGCATAGGCTGGCCCTTGAGCGACAATTGCTGCAATTTCCAGCGCACCGATAGCACCAACAATGGCTGCCATAATAGTACCACTGATAAGTCCACCACCAGTTGAATATGCCATTATTACAGCTAATGCTGTTTGAATTGTAGCTTGAATAATTGCTGCTTCCCAATCTTTTTTAGCTTGTTCTTTCTTTATTTTATCTTGTTCTTGAGCCTTCTTTTTATCAAGTGCGGTTTTCTTCTTATCATATTCCTTATCTGATATTTGTTTTTTGTCGTGTAATTTATCCAACTCATCATATTCCTTATTGAATTGAGTATCCAAATTAGACAGAGCCTTATCGGATGATGCCTTAGAAAATTTAGAGATAACATCAACAAGTTTAGATAGTTGTTCTCCTACTGCTTGAGCTGTTTCTTGTAATTGTTTCTTTTGTTTTTCTTGCTCTTCTTTTTTCTTTTTAGTTATTCTTTCCTCATTCTTAGTGGTAGCATCAAGGTGGATTTGATTCTGATCATTCTCCCAATCAAAATAAGCCTGATCGTTAGCTTGAATTTCCTTTGTACCTTGGTCTTTAATGAGAACAATTTCACTTTCAATTTCCTTCTCTTTTGCTGCTCGTAATGCTGCACCTTGTTCGGTGTCAGGGCCAGCCACTTGACGAAGTTTGTTTAATTCATCTTCCTTAGCTTTAACTTTCTGATCTCTTAATTTCTTAATAGCTTCGAGTTGTGTATCAAATGCACTCTTATCATCAAGTTTTATTTCAGAATTTAAATTTTTCTCATGCGTTAATGAATTTTCATTGGCTTTAGCTGTGGCATCGTCTATTTCCTTCTGAGTCTTCTGATACAGGTCTACTTTTTCTTTTGCTTCTTTCTCTCTTCTTTCCTGTTCTTTTTTAACTTCTTCTGGATCACGCTCAATAGTCTTAATTGGATTATCTTTAGCATCTTTTTTGAGTTTATCTCTCTGCTCAAGAGCCTGATCAAACATTTTGGAATATTGAATTCTATTTGCAGTATTACCTTCAGCAACTGCCTTATCCCATAGTTCTTTAAAGGCTTTGGCTGTATCTTCTTGTTTCTTTAATAAATAGTCTCTTGTTTTTTTATCACCATCTACAAATTGTTGCTCAGTTTTTGCAAACTGGTCAGTCATATAATTACCAGTAGCACCTTCCATTTTGGAAACCCTACCAAATAGTTTATCAAAGAGATCAACACCCTTACTCAGTAATGTTAATGCACCAGACATAGCGGGAGCGAAGAACTGACCAATTTTCTCCTTTGATTCTTCCCATTTCTTGTTTACTTGAGCCTGTTTAAGTTCAAGTTCACCACCAGCAGTACTATAGGCTCCAAATTTCTTAATGATAATATCGAGTGCTTCACCGTGACGCAGTTGTGTTTCATTGAGGTGTTTTAAAGAATTATCATATTGCCCGATGCGGCCCTTTGTTCCTTCAAGGGTCTTCGATAGTTCTCCGTAGGCTTCTGTTAATGGGATATTCTTATATCTGGAGAGGGCTATAGCTGCTTCAGCAGTCTTTTCAACCTGTTCTTTTGTTCTACCCATCTGAACACCCATTGCTATAATGGTGTTTAGATCGTCTTTAGACACAAAGGGATTCTTATTTAACTTATCTCTAACCTCTTCCCATCCCTTTGCAATATTGGTGTTGCCTTTAAGTGCAAGAGTTAATTTGGCTACAAAAGATTCCTCTTTTTCCCAATTTTTAAGACCATCTTTGATGGCATCTGATACTGCTGACGCAGCTTTACCTAAAAGTTCATAGCCGCCAATTGCTAACCCCATAGCACCAGCCAGCTTACCCATAGATAAACCAGTGGATTCTGAATGTTTACCAATATTTTTAGTTTTCTCGCTTGTAGTATCGAGATTTTTTTGGAGGGATGATAACTGATCCTGTATTTTCTTTAAATTCTCATTAAATTTGGATATATCAAGGTTAACAGTTGTGTTAAATTGCTGATCTGCCATTAATTTGCTGATTCTTTTTTAAACTCGCTGATCGCTTGATCAACGGTTTTCATATTTTCTATCATATAATCAATGATATCGTTCATGTATGTATAAAAATTCTTAAATTTTTTGCGGTGTTTAATGTAATTTTTTATCAATCTCCACTGATTCTTCTGGGATAGGAGTAATTTCTCCTTCCTGAGGGGTTTGATCGTAACTAAGAATTTAAATATTTCTATTTCTTCCATTATTTTATGTTTATTTTTAGTAATATGGTAATTTGTATGATACGCCAGCAACTTGAATTAATACCCAGCCTGATGGTGTGCCTAAATAGTTAGTCCCTGATCCATAATGTGTCGTGGATGCGGCACCTGATGCTGTTGATGGTGCTGTTGTATGATCAAAAAAGTTAATAGTGTTCGTTGTAGTGTCGTTAAAATTAATTGGTGATACACCAGATATATTTAGAGGGCCACTTAGATATGTACTATCTTGTACCACTAAATCATCACGTATAGTTACACTTTTACGAATGTCTAAATATCCTGTGCATGCAACAGACTCAATACCACTTGCTGTAAACCCAGATAAGGCACCATTTCCTACAGAAGTTGGGGATGTATATTTAACATAGTATGGGTCAGAGCCAGTAGTTGCTACAATAGGTGAAGTGCCTGAAGTCCCTGAAGTACCATCTGTCCCAGATGTAAATCCAGATATTGATACAATATTATTACCTATAATAATAGTGTTATTATCAGTTATAGTCTTACCTGTCGTGCCAATAATTATAATATTTGTCAATCCAGTTGAAATTATACAATCAGTGGAATTCATCAATGTTACATTATCTGAATTGACTGTATTTCCGTGAGAATTAACAAGACTTACATTATTTGCATTGATTACATTGTTATTACCAGTTACATTATAGTTCTCACCATATATTTGATTACCTTTACCTATAACTATACCAGCATATTTTGGATTAACTATATTTTTATCGCTATAATAGGTAACACCAGTTTCTAAATAAGCAATTTGTCCTTGGGACTGTAACACTATACCACTGCTCTTAGTTACTCCATTCTGATTTAACCTACTCTTATCTTCTGAACCAGAACCACCAGACTGATAATAATCAGGATCATCAGGCACTGTTAACTTGATAAGTTCAACCTTACAATATTTGTTGGGGCTCCACTCATTTATTTTTAGCAATATATATGGTTCATTGTTCAATATCACATACTTGCGGAAGTTAAGTTGGTTGATATCAGATTGTGATAATCTCATATACACCGTTAACTTACGACTACGTGGATTCTGATATAACCAAATCTTATATTTCCAGTAGTCCCAATATAAATCATCTACAGGCACGTTTACGTTCCTATGAAAGTAATATTTATTTTTACCAAATTCAATAGATTTAGTTGGGTTGTACGGATCGTCAAATATTCCAGCATATGGAATATAATTTAAGCTGCCAGTACCCATTATATAATAGACAAAGCCGTCTGGATAGTATATATTATTACCATCTAAGTGGGAAATGATCGGCACCTGATTTAGTTGGAAAGTTGGAGTTACTATCTTACGTTGTAAGATGCGGGCCTCGAATTTATCGAACCACACCTCTTTATTATCAGTATGATTGCTATCTCTATCATCCTTATTATACATCTGACTTACCAGCCAATTTGTATTGGAAAAATAATTGAGAGTTGTGGGACAGAATTGAGTTTCAATTTTTTGAGACTCTGCTGAGTAATAAGGATTAGGTAAATATTTCGTTGAGAAATTCATATGTGTCGCATTCAAATAGTCCTTTAAATTAGTGTCACCATCGTCTGACTTGTACTGGAGATAAACATCTTTATCTAATAAGTCTTCAATTCTTTCAATTTCAATGTCCTCTGATATATCTACTTTATTACTCCAATCAACATTTGTATTATTGTAAAAAGTTGGAAATGTCTCAATTATAAAGTTGTTCTTATTAGCATTATCCTCGGTGAAGACAAGGTTAAACATGTTGGAAATAGATTTAAGAAAGTCTACTTGCTTCATATTCGATGGTAATATATGGTTGGCGTACATTTGATTGCCCTCATATATAATTCCATCCTCATCGTAATCATTCTTAAAGTGTAGATTTGAACTTTCTAAATTAACCCACGCATAGGTATATCCAATTCTTTGTATTTCAGACCCATTCATATAACCATACGCATTACCATTATTACTAACGATAAATTTTAAATATACTTTATCATTTTTTAGCAGTGGTATAGGTGTATCAATAGTTCCAGAGTAATGTATATTAGTCTGATAATATGGATTAGTATAGCTGTTAGGTTGTGTGATTGGACATTGTGGAAAATTTCCTATCACAGTATCGGTTGCACCTGTTCCACTTATTTTGTGAATTTCAACATCCAACCTAATTTCACCCCAATTACCAGCTACATTCCACTTATATACGGTACCAGTATACCAAGTTTGCCCGTATGGTGTATAATTACCATGATTAACTGCTGCCCAGTATGTCTCTAAGTACAATGAGAGCGATGCATCTAAACTGAATGTGTAAGATATTCCATTAGTTGGACATGTAAAGTATTGATTTGCAAATACATTATTCGGATCAACATATTCATAGGGAAGTGATGGAATTGCTGTTTTATGTGTGTGTTCTCCACCACCAACATTGAAGTCGCTAACATCAAAAAAATCTTTAAAACCATGACCATTTTGATTTCCAAAATTTGCACAATAGGTGGGTGGATTATTACTTCCATTAAAATCTGAAGTTAATCCAACATCAAACTTATAATAACTACTATCTAATGGATCACTTTCATACTGATCTGTCATTGGTAGGATCAAGGATTTAAAGAAAGGTGAGGTTAGAAAAGCTGATGAATATGTATACCCAGCCTTTGCAAAAATTTTATCCCATATTTCACTTATGTACAGTGAAGGTTTGAAATAACTTACATCATATTTATTATCCCAATATTTACCCTGTAAATCAATCATTGGATAGTACACACCCTTAGAGTTTGGATAATTTGCAAATGGATAAGCTGTTCCTGATGTATTCCAAGTTGAGCTGATATTTGTAAAATTAAAAGTATGATCATACTCAGAAAAATCTAAATTATCGTTTTTCAATTCGTTCTTTACGAGTTGTTTATCGCCTATTTTATCTTTGAAAGTCTTCAAATTCGAATAAAAAGTAGCTTCATATTCTGATACATTATTATTCTTTCTGATAAGTGTAAGTTCTAAAGTCCCAATTAGTAATTGTACGGAGTCATAGAAGATTCCAGCAGGGATTTTCTTGTTCAGGAACATTGAATAGTTCGTACTACCGCTATTTAGAGTTGCAAAATTGTAATATTGGTTCTCATTTACATGACCAAATAATTTGTTATTATTAGCAGTTGCGGGAACCGTAAATGTCTTTGAATAACTTGCTGACAGTGTAGATATATCAGTATAGACCTGATAAGTTATATTTATCGAATCTTCATCATAAAGATTGACATGTGCATATGAAGAGTTAGTCTCAGTTAGAGATATATTACTCAAATATCCGTCAAATCCCCTCGAAGGAGCGAATAGTATCCTATTATCAATTGTTGTACCTGTCCAATCAGCAGCATTATACTGAAATGTATATGAATATCTACCGTTAGACATGGTACTCGTGCCAGAATAACCCATGAACCAAGGTGTAATAGTAGATGGATTAGTCAAATTCTTAATATCAAATTCTAATGTATAATTCTGTCCATCCTCTAATGTAGAAGCATCGAAATATTGATATAGTTTACTTGTGATAGCTGATTGGCTTGCCATCCATCCATTTATCCACTTCCAACCCGATAGTGTAGTGTACGATGTTGTACCGCTGTCCGATAGACTCCTACCAGAGGTTGATCCAGTGGCTCCATCTGATTCCCAGTTCTGGGTATAAAATCTAAAATCTGAATTTGGTAGTGTAACACCATTGGTTGGGAATATTCTGAGTTCTAATCGATTCATATATTATCTTAATTTTGTTGGATCACCTTGTCGTTAGCGGGTCTAAGGCTGATCGTGTATTGTATTTCTTTATCATTTACCTTCTGTTCATACTTAATACTATCAGTATTAACGATATAAGGCACAGCATAGGGATATATACCATATCCACTTGGATCATACTGATAAGTTTTAATTACATATACAACAGGTGACTGAGCCATCTGGATAAGTAACTGACTTTCTTGTTGTGTTACCCAATTGCTGGTTAATATTAACTCTTCGGTAACATTTGTGTAGAACACTTTTTCTCCAGCAGTGTAAGTGTTGTAATATGGAGGTAAATATTGTTTATAGGTCTTTCGATCAATTTTCTCATTAATCGTGGCTTTACGGTCAAATGTGTAACAATCAAATGCACCGTGAGGGTTTAACCAAAACACTTGAGTTAGGTTATATCTGCTACATTTATTTTTTCTCATTACCCAAAATGGTTTACTAATTACCCTACTGTGGTTATCCATTAATTCGATTTTGATCATCACCCATGTATTATCGATGTATTCTTTTTGCAGCATTTGCATGGGGCCGCATGGGATGCTATACATCAATGAACCTGTATATGTATAGGTACAATCTTCAAAATTGTATGACATTTGTGTACATAGTGGGGTATAGTTACGTGATTGATCATCCAGACTAATAAAATTAGAGGATAGCGGCATCGATTGAGATAATACTTCATCTCGTGCATTTATATTAATACCTATTACTCTATCCTCGTCATGGTCTGGAATACCAGTTGAATTTGAATATGTGGTATAAAGTATCTGGGAAGGTCGATGTGCCGAGTCACTCAAAAAATTTATGAAACCATAATCTGTGTTATCCAGATTATATTGAGTTGCATCAGTCAACCATTTACCAGTTGTGGCACTATTTACCATCACCCATTGTGTGTTAGAATAGCCTATCGTAACATTGTCGTAAGGCAAAAATTGCTGGCACCCGATATAATAGCTAATACCCCCAGCATTAATAGGTGCTCCTTGAATCGCTGGCTGAGATGTTGCTGTGGATGAGTAATATTCATACACCATCATATATACTTTAGCCGCTGATGGTGTACATTCATGCAAGTTTAATCTGGCAACATCAAAATCATAAGTCAAATAATCTTTAATTATTGAAGTAGGATTAAACTGACAGGTGCCACCAGAGTTTGGGTAAAATAGGAAAGGGCCTATATCTATAACAGTTGTATCATCCGCTGGAAAGAAGCGCAAGGTGATATAAAATTGAAAATTTGTCATAGTAAACTTAGAAGAATAAAATATATATGTGCACCTATTAGTATCGTGGACTCGTGCCCAATCGGATGGAACTTTAATTGTGGTTATTGCCATTATTTTTTCTTTATTTTTTGTATTGCATCGTTAATATCCTGTCGAATTGCGTTTTGAAGAGCAGTGCGAAACATCGGATTACGGTGTTCATCAACAAATTTAGCTTCGTTCATAAAAGGAACTGCTGGGTGATTATTAGAAAGAATTGATTTACTCACAGCATAAGCAGCACTGCGTAGTCTACTCTTGGCTTCTCCCCGTTTTGTGGGTCTTAATTTAGATGTGCGGCCCCTTCCTACTGATACTTTTTTCTTTTGAAGCCATTTCTGTACTGAATCAACCATTTCAGGAGAAGGGTTCTTTGTACTTCTTTTAGTGCCAGAATTAATGAACTCTCCATATTCATTTGAACTGAATTTAATCTTAAAGGTGTTGGTTGTAGGCATAGTAATCTTATACTCTATAGAGTTCACCAGCTTGCCTGTAGCAAGTTTTCTTTTCTTCAAAAGGACATCCTTCATTGACTTAGATGCTAAGTCAGCATAATGCTCTATCACCTTATATAATTTCAGTTGTGTAATCATCAGCTATATATATAAAAATTTAGATATATAGAGCGATGAAATTTGTCCAACTATTCAAAGAGAATATCATAAAGGAACTTCGGGAGACTGACCCCAGAGATAGAGAGGTTATAAATGAACTCCTCGATATATTATACAAGATAAATCAAGGGTGTGATGTATTTCTCATCAATAATTTATACTACTTGATTTACAATCCTGACGACTAACCTGACAAATTTTTATATATAGAATAAAAAATTGTCACACATGACATTTCACGAAGCAACAGGGGTAGATTTTGATAAATTCTACACAACATATCAGCCTAAACTTAAGGCTTTTCTAAAGAAAAATTTCCAGAGAACAAATACTGAAGTTATTGAAGACTGCATAACTGATTCTTTCATAAAGGTTTGGAAGAATATTCATAATTATAATGGTGATAAGGGTAGTGTAGTTACATACTTAACCCAGATCGCCATCAATGATCTGCGGTATCAGGAGCGTAGGCGCATTAAGATGCCGACTGTCAGTATAGATTTATTCTATGATATTTGTGAGGAGATCGAGGAAGAAGACACCACTAATGAACGATATATTCAAATGATAAAGAAGATCGACAGAATAAAGAATCCAAAGATCAGGGAGGCTGTTATATTGAAGGATGTTCAGGGTATTCCATATCTGGAGATGGAGGAAATTACTGGAGCCAACGGAAACACTTTGAGATCACGTGTCAAAAAAGGTAGAAAACTTCTAACCAAGAAAAATTAGCGAAAAAATGATACATTGTATAGGCGATAGCCATGTTAATATTTTTGAGAATCAGATAGGTTTTGTTACACATAATATTAAGGTAATAGATGGATTAGATAAGACTATAACTGCCTCCCACATTCGTTCTTTTATACCTACAATCAATGAGTTCGTTGCAGACGTACAACCAGATGATTATATTTTATTCTCCGCTGGAGAAGTGGATGTAAGGTGCTTTTTCGAAAATAAAATTGAATACTATAAAGACTTAAAGTCTAAAGATGAGATCATTGATGGAGTTGTGATGAGATATTTTTCAGAGATTTACCAAAATTATGGTGGGCACAAATTGATATTTTACGGGCCTGTCCCTTCGTACCACGATAAGAATAAAAACTTAGCACTTGCGCAGCTTAAGAATGCTTTCCACATGGCTCCAGATGAAGAATTCTTTGCAACTGGTAGTTATACTAATAGAGAGAGAAATGAGATAACACGGATATTCAACAAAAAATTGAAATACCTATGTGATATCAACTCCGTTAACTTCTTTACAATGTTCTATAATCTTATAACTGAGGACGGTACAACCAACTTTGGAATGTATGGTAGTGAAGATGGATGTCACATAGATAAAAAATATGTCCATGTTGTTATCGATAAATTACTCTCATCTATAAATTATTCTCGCTGATATACAGCAACATACAATTATTTTAACATTTTTTAACAATTTTTCTTCAAACAAAGGAGATATATTTATATATATAGATTAATTAAATAAATATACAAAAAATAATTAACGACAATGGAAAACAATTATGAAAGACAAAGCAAAGAAATTCGCACCATTTATGTTGATGGTGAGACGTTTCATAAATTTAAGCAAATTTGTGCCGTAGAAGGTACCAGAGCATCCAACAAAATTGAAGAACTCATTAGAGAGTATGTCAATTCCAAACCAAACATCACAAAATTATTCACAAAGGATGAAAGTACCAGACTTTAATCTATTCTCTGAAGGGAGTTATACAATAATAATTGAAGAAGGTGTAAGAGTAGATAATATTAGTGAACTATTTCCAATTTCTAATATTTATTCAAATGTGCTTAATCTCTATGATTATTGTCAAAATAATAATATAAGCACGATTGACTTACTGTATATTAAAGAAATGGAGACTTTACTAACTTTACCAGAATATCTGCTTCCACAATATATCTACTCTGAAATAGACCTTACCGATAAGGGATATAAATTATTAGGTGATCATATCTATAAAAAAATTATAAAATGAGAATAGAACACACTAAACTTGAGAACTTGAATAAAATTCTCAAAAAATATCACATCGATGCTAAAGTTAGCTACGAATTTAATGAATATGGAACTTTATTCTATGGCTTATACAAGCAGCCAAAAGATTTATTCTTCGAAAAAATATCCGAACTACAAAATGAAGTTAAGGATATAGTAAATCAAAAAATAATTAAGGAAAAATGATAGCAATGTGGGTTATAGTAGGACTAATACTATTTATTGGAGTAGTGATTGGTGCTTCAATTGAATATTATTTTAAAAATTAAAAAATAATGAAAAAAGATGATGAAAGTTAAATTTACATGCTGGTGGGATAATGACTATGCAATACGAGATAGAGTTATATCCAATTTTATAAGCGAAGATAATTACACCCCAGAAATACAATTAGTTGTTGATGATTCTTACGATTTTTTGGTTGTTTTTGGTCGGTCAAATTATCGACCACGAACTCCTAAAAGTCAGAATATAGCGTTTATGATGGAACCCAGCTATGCTCATTGGGTCTTTGATACAAACATACACACTTATTGTGATCGGGTATATGTTCACGATTTAATGTTATTTGGAAATCAACCAGAACACTATGAACATGCATCTTGCATGCCATTTCATTTCGATTATCAGAAACATAAGATTGGTGATTTTATGAATGATAATAATTTTAAAAAATTAAAGAAATTGAGTTTGGTTATTAGGTATCGTCCTGAGGGCGGACCTACAGACGGTATCTATTGTAAGCAGCGAACCCAATTAGTTGAAGATATACTTAAAACGAATCTCCCTATTGATATATATGGTAAGGATTGGGATAAGTCACCGTTTTGTGGTGATCCCAGAATTAAAGGAGCCGTAAACGATAAATATGATGCTATAGCAAACTATGAGTTTACGATCAATGCAGAGAACTCAACCGAAAAAAATTATATCACTGAAAAATTCTTTGATCCACTGCTTACTAACACTGTACCAGTTTACTTTGGTGCTCCAAATACCAAGGAAGTATATGGTGATTGCTACATCCCGTATGACCTAAATAATATTGATGAGGCTCTGGGTGTATTTGAAAAAATTCTTAATACTTCAAACGAAGAATATTCGAATGGTATTCTTGAAGGAAAAAGACGGTATCATAATGAGAACAATGTTTATAATGAAGTAAAAAAATTTATAATGAAATGAGAAAATGTGTAGGAATTAAAGGCGATGATATAAATATAAGGCTTAACTACGAAATAATATTCAAAGATGGACAGGATGTATATTATATATACTATCCAACACACCATGATGAATATGGTAAAGAATTGTTTGACTTATACTATGTTGATCTAAAGTCACAAAGGAAAGCCAAACTACAAAAAATAATGAGAAAAGTATGTTAAAATTTCAAATTATCCAGACTAAGTCTGGAGAGAAAAAGAACTGGGTAACAATAACTGGAGATGCAACGATTGAAAATATTGTACAGACAATAAGAACCAACGAGAAAGCAAAAGCAATCTGTGAAAAAATTCAAGCAGAACCTGATGAAGCTAAACAAAAGAAAATGAAAGAAAATCTTCCAATGATTTGCTTCAATGGTTACTTTGATGGATACCGTGATATAAAATCGTTGAGAGTACCAACAGGCTTCTCAATACTGGACTTCGATAACCTGAAAGACCCAGTAGATGAAGTATTCGCTCGTGTGGTTGCATCATCTCATATTAAATATGTACGGTTAATGTTTAGATCACCAAGAAGAAACGGATTAAAACTGCTCGTTTGGTCAAATTTCAAGGACTTACTGGAAGAAGCAGATAGTAAAGTGGTTATCAACACCAAACACCACTCAATGTATGATGAACTGTGTGCGATCTTCGCACCAATGATGGGTGAAGTTAAAGTAGATGAGGGTGCAAAGGATATCAGCCGTAACTGTTATATGTCCTATGATCCAGATATTTATTACAACGAGAATTCTGAGCAATATATCATGCCACCAGCCAATATGGTTAAAGTTCAAAAACAAGTGATATCATATAATAATGTTACCGCAACAGGATCAGGTGGTGAAGCAGCCACATGGCTAAAGGAAATGATCGAGTTCTTAGATTCGAACCAGATGGATATCACCATTGAGTATCAGGATTGGTTGGCAATGGGATTCCTAATCAAGAAGATACTGGGCAACTCAACCAACGCATTTAAATACTGGCATATGCTCTCGCAGCACAACCCAAAATATGAGGTGAATGAGTGTCGCAAGAAGCTGGAGAACATTATGTCACAAAATAATGATACCTCATTAACAAAGCTGGCAATTGCAACAAATCTATTGAAGAAGTATAAGATAAACTTTAAATCAAATGATTGTAAGAAAGACCCAACTAATTTTAAAGATGAAAAATATCATCTTGGTGATCTCTTCGGTCTGCTGCGTCAGGATGGTGTAAAGATCGTCCGTGACACGTTAACTGGCTCCCACTTAATGACAGTACCCAATTACCTTGGAGGTCAACCATTCTTATTCGAGGGTGACGGTGACCGTAACATCAATGGTCTACTCAATCATATACTACTGATGTATGATCTTGATTTAACTAAAACTCAATTAAATCAGATTATTAACAGTCCAAACGATTTGGAAATAGAAGCTGATTTCATCCGCAAATATTTCGATGAAGAGTTGTTATATACCAAAGATGATGAATGGAACAAATTCAAAAAAAATATAATATTTGAAGACGATTGTAACATTAATATCTTCAAGAGATGGATGTTGGGAGCGATGGACAATTTGTTCAGCGATGACAAATTTTACGATATTCTTATTATGATCGATGATAAGGGTGGGAACGTGGGCAAAAGCAAATTCATCAAGAATCATCTATCTAAACCTTTCAGAAATATCTACGGTCTCAAGAAGCATTACTTCGATATGGGTCAATATATGTTCGATGCCACCAAGAAGAACTTTAATGAACGCAAACAAGAATATCAGTCGGTTATATCCTACAAGGAAGAGATCAATGCCCAGCATTTCAAATCACACGATAATGTTAGATCATATTTAAGCGGGGATGATATCACAGGTAATGTTAAGTATGAGGTTAATGCTGGATTTGCTCAACGGTGTGTTACGTTTATCGGTTGCTCGAATAACCAGCATATGCTTCCCAATGACCCGAATGTGCGAAGGTATAATATGGCTCCAGTTAAGAAGCTAAACTTTGATAAGGTAGAGGTTGATTTTCGTAAGGTTTGGGGTTATATCTATCACCTTTGGTTAACTGGAGTTAGATATCGTGATATCAGTGTTGATAGCGAATATAAGGATGAATATATCAGTAAGAATCAGGATGATATCACCCTGAGTAAGATCATCGTCCCAATCAGTGAGGGCCGCCCATTGTACATCGATGAAATAATTCGCCAGATAACTGCACTGCAAATGGAAGGAAGAGTTGGTCTTAAACAACAGCTTGATACCCAAAAAATTAAGGATATTCTCAAACAATTAAAGATTGCGAGATCAGAAACAAATAAGCGATATACTGATGATAATGGAAAAATAAAAATGAATAAAGCATTTTACATGTGTAGAATTGCTGACTCTTACTTGCCGATTGTATATCCAGAAAAACCTCTTGATAAAAAAGAATTACCACAAGTATTGAAACAAATTGAAATTGGTAAAAT
>Ga0265323_10000216_pt1 | contig 34089 bp, 21 predicted proteins | sample 41225metaG_FD_193580 | JGI IMG/M metagenome (GOLD analysis project Ga0265323, IMG submission 193580) | Rhizosphere microbial communities from Carex aquatilis grown in University of Washington, Seatle, WA, United States - 4-12-25 metaG | ecosystem: Host-associated > Plants > Roots > Rhizosphere...
ATGTTCAATACAGGCGTACAGAATGTTTCTAATTCAACATCCTTGAATGCTTCAGAATTTATATTGGTCTATATCGCTTCAAATTACACTACAGCAGGGATATATAAGACTAATGCATTAGTCAACACATCAGTTTACAATGATACTGAAACAGGAATAATCTTAACATGAAATCAAAATATTTGTACGGAATCGGAATATTATTGACATTCTTAATAATTAGTACACCATTCTGTTTTGCTCAAGAGATGAGTTTGACATACGACGCTAATGGAAATTTGGTTACAGGTGACGGTAAATATCGAACATACAATTCTTTGAATCAATTATGGCGTGTCTACAATGGTTCTAATACTTCAATACTCTTAGAAGAATATACATACGATCCAGTAGAAGAACGAGTGTTGGTTAAAAAATCTTATAACACATCTGGAGCCTGGATTGAAACAGTAGTCTACGTCGACCAATCATTCGTGCAAGTGAAAAATAATACAGGAATCTTCAACTTCACTTATGTATACCAAGACGGCACATTAGTCGCTCAAATAAATCCTGACGGCAGTAAATATTTCATACATTCAGATAGCAAAGGATCAAATACAGTAATAACAAACTCAAGCGGAAAAGTGATTGAAAATTCAAGTTACAGTCCATTCGGAGAAATTTTATCTTCAGGAAATAATAGTCGATACTGATACGAGGGGAAAGAATATGATAGCGTCGTAAAAGACATGGACTTCCATTTCAGGAAATATAGAGCGGATTTGGGCATTTTTGTGACTCCTGACAATCAAATTGACAACGTTTATGACCCTCAATGTTTGAATCCTTACTCATTTGAAAGGAATAACCCCTATAGAAATGTCGATCCTGATGGTCATTCTTTACTTAGTAGTATTACTAGTTCGATAAAAAAAGTAATAAATACTGTGGTGAAAAATATTATCAACAAGGTAGTCAATAATGGTGTGAATAAAGTCAAACAGGCTATTACAGATTCTATAAAGTCGACTAAAGATAAAATTACTACGCCAATAATTAATACAATAAAATCTGCTCAAAATATTAATGACAAATATAAAATTACAGATAGGATTGAATCATTTATAGGTATTAAAGAAGCTCATGATATAGCAAAAGGAGGAGCATCTATAATCTTAAATACTGTAGACAATAGAATTGTGTCAGATACGCAAGCAAGCGACGATGCAGCACAAGCAGGTTATGGTTTGTGTGATTTGGTTATAAAAGATGCTACAGTAGACGCATCTACTGCTGCAGGGGAAGGCTATGATTTGTTTGCAAAAGGATATGGTGTTACAACGACGCACTCCGTGTGTGGAGATGTATTATGGGGAATATCTTATGATATAAATTATTACAGCTCTTATTATAGTGGGGATTATGAAAAGATATTTAAACTATCAATTACTAATGATGATGGAAAAGTTCAAAAAACTATATAAAAATGAGGAATATCACACTAGAAAGTTACATTAAATTTCTTGAATACAGTAGATCTCATAGTTTTAGGAAGATAGTTTTCGAATATTCAGCATTTTTTTGTTTATTATTTATGATTTTAATAAGTTTAATTATTGCGATTTGTGCGTATTTTATATTTAAAATTACGGAGAGGATTACATTAATAATTGTCTGCATATTTTTGCTTGAAGGATTCTTAGCAGTAACTGCCATCGTGTATCCTTCAAACGGTAGGAAGAATCTTTTTAATAAGGTATTAATGAGATTTTTTTAATCTTTATTAAGTATATATCTTTTGAAAAAACTATTGATAGTAATCTAAAACTATGATAAAAAAAGAGAAAAATCGTGGAATCTTATTAACAGTTTGGCTGTACTTTGTTATAGGCATGCACTTGATTGTCATTTCCATATATTCGCTTAGTCATAGGACGATTATACCTATGAATTTAACAATTTCTGCTTGGGAAAATTACGTTTTTTTAATTCTTGGATTATTGAATTTGCTTTTTTACATACTCTTGTTTATGTGGAAAAAATGGGCATTTTTTGCTTATTGCGGATCGGCTAGCATAATATTTGTTATAGGTCTTGCAATTAACGAGGATATAATTTCAAGTATATTAGGACTGTGCGGACCTGTCATTTTATATCTTTTCATGAGACCTAAATGGCATTTATTCGAATAATTTATCAAATCTTAATTAACAAGAAACACATAATTTCATCTTTAAGTATGATTCGTTAGGTAGAAAGATAGGAATGCAAGATCCTGATATGAGTAATTGGACGTACGTTTATGATTTGAATAGTAATCTGGTTAGGCAGACTGATGGTAATGGCTATACAACAACATTATCTTATGACCAATTAAACAGGATTACATCAAAGAACTCTCAAGACGTCAACGTGTCCTTCGTCTATGACCAAGATTATTATGGGACGCTATCTAAGATATCTAATACCATCAATACGTCTTATTCTTATGATAAGCGTATGCGTGTAGTTGATGAATTGCAGAATTTCAATGGACAGATACAGGATAACGTCTATCTTTACGATTCTGCTGACAGAGTCTTAGGTAAGAATGCCTTGAATTATCAATTCAATCTTATGGGAAAGACATTCAAGATTCCAAATTATATCAATAATACTGACTATAATGCTCTAGGACTAGCCAGCAATAGGTCTTACGCTGTTAATGTAGCGCAAACATATTCTTTCGATTCCCAGAATCTTAGGATAACACAGATTTCCGCTCCAACAATCCAGAACATGAAATATACATATGATCCTGTAGGAAATATCAAGACGATAAACGATTCGATAAACAGCAAGATGTATTACATGAACTATGACGATTTGGATAGGATGGTCAAAGTTGCCATCGGTCCCGACAATTATGCATATTCATACAATTCTCTAGGCAATATCATGAAGATTGTGAAGAATAATCAGTCTAAAAAATATGTTTATAATGGATTAGCGCACGCGCCATCAAGTATTATAGATGGTGCGTCAGGTGTTGATATCTATGCACCGAGAGACATCAGTTCAGGAAGTAGAAACAGAACTTTTGAGTTTTTCGTGATTAACGACAATAACGCTACGCTGAATAATGTGAATCTTACTATAGATTTCGGAAATAATGTTATAATTAATGCTTCGAATATATCCGTCGATACTAACATGATGTTCTTCGTCCAAACAAATTACTCTAAAGGTGGCGACTATACTGTCAAGTTTAATGTTTCATCAAGTGGAATCACCGACTACGAATGGAAAAATATTAAGTTTGGTATTAGAGCGAATAATATCTCAATCATTTACTCGAATACTTCATACAGGACTTTCCAATTCGATATGTCAAGCGACATTGTCGAAGATTCTTATAACGCGTCTTGGAACTGTTCAGACGGCATCAATTCCATCTTATTCAATTTGACATCTAAGCAGTCTGTTATGGACTTCATACAAACCAATTATACTGTTCCCGGAGCGAAAAACTTTACATGTTTAGCTGTAGGAATCGACGGAAACGAAAGCAAGACCATCTTTTTCAATGTTGACGGCGTGAAAATAGAAGAATTCGACGTCTTATACACGAATGTTTCTCGACGAATAATCACGTATGATCTACATAATTATTATAATCCGTTAACGAACGTCAATGTGACTATGACTGGTGACGATAATACGAGTAAGCTGTTGAATCTCTCAGATAATGATAATATCATGGTCTTTGCGGAATTCAATTATACGACGGATGCTTATCAGGATCTGCTTGTATCAATAAATGCTAATCAATCAACGGATGTATATAGAGATAGTTTCGGGCTTCGAGGAGCAACAATAAAGAATTATAATAGGATATCAAAGAACTATACTACAAACATCCTAATGTTTGATGTCTGGAACAACTGGAATAGCGGATATGTAAATTGGTCGATTGGAGAGCCGAATATTAAGAATTCGACTTATCTTGCTAATAATGAATCTATACTCGTCTTTATAGAGTATAATTATTCTTCTCAAGGAAATAGACAGCCAGAAATAAACGTGACAACTTCGACTTATGTTGATAGGATTAGGGAATTCTTCGAGATACGACCGATTAAAATATCAGGATTGATGACCTTATCAGAGAATAGAACAAATTCGGTTTCCGAACTGACTATCAAGAACAACTTAAACACAACTCAATCGCTATCTTGGATGTTTAATACTGGCATACAGAATGTCTCTAATTCCACGTCGTTAAATGCCTCTGAGAACATCTTGGTCTATATTGCATCAAACTATACGACATCAAATATTTACAAGACGAACGCATTTGTGAATACTACTAACTATAATGATTCTGAGTATGGGGTGATATTAACATGAAAATATCGCCCATGATAAAAATTATCAGCATGCTCTTAATTTTCTTAATATTTAGCATGCCGTTCACATTAGCAGCAGAAATGTTATTGACTTATGATGCTAATGGAAATCTCGTCACTGGGGACGGTAAATTCAGGACTTATAACTCGTTGAATCAACTTTGGAGAATTTACAATGGTTCAAATACTTCGATGTTGCTTGAGGAGTATACGTATCACCCTGTCGAGGAGCGAGTAGCGATAAAAAAAGTATATAATTCTTCAGGTTCTATCGTCGAGACAACATATTATTTCAGCAAAGAATTCGTTCGCGTAATCAACACTTCAGGCACTTTCAATTTTACATACGTCTATCAGGATGGTTTATTGGTCGCTCAGGATGCTGATGGTGTGAAAACATTTTTCGTAAACGATTTGAAAGGAAATATTGTTGCAACACTAAATAGCACAGGCGGAGTAATCGACAGCAACCAATATTCACCAACGGGTGAGATACTAAGCTCAAATAATAAGAGTAGGTACCAGTATGAAGGCAAGGAGTTTGATAAGACGACGGGGCAGACAGACTATAATTTCCGACTATATAACGCCAATAATTATATCTATGGTCAACCCGACCCTCTTATAAGTAATCTCTTCAATTCGCAGTCGTTAAATAGGTATATGTTTGAATCTGGCAACCCTTATAAAAATATAGACCCAACAGGACATGATGCTGTGATTGTGAACTATGATATTGGGGGAAAATCATCAGGTATGGATTATGGTCATTCATCCGTAGTTGTTGGAAATGATGAAGAAGGATGGACTGCCATGTGGTATGGGACTTCAGAACCAGAGGAATATGAAGGCGGTCTATCTACAATCTTTAAAGATACTAAACCTCAGGTGTTTACAGGTAAAGGTTCTACGTGGCAAGGTGCTATAAAAGATATGGAAAATTCTGTTCCTTCAGGTTCTAGCATAGGTCCTCATGATACTTCGACAGCAGTAACCTTCAAATCATCCAGTAAACAAGATTCTCAGATGAAATCTTATATAGGTCAGGTTGCTGAAGGGAAAAAGGATACAAAATATAGTCCTGCTAAAAATAATTGCGCGAATGAAGCAGCTAATGTCCTTGCTGCAGGAGGTATAAAAACCCAAAAAACATTACTTCCAAACAATTATAGAAAGGGTGCTCAAGTTTCGGCTGCGATAAATAATATAATGTATAAAGCCAAAACATTTATTAATAATCTCTTCTCTAAGAGTAAGAAGAGTACTTATTGAGGTAAGAATAATGAATAAAATGCTTTTACTGGTCTCATTATCTTTTTTTCTAATTAGTGGGTGTTCTATTCATGAGTCTAAATTTTTAAATAAGGCTGGCAGTCTATCTGGTGTGGAATATGAAATACGAAATGAAAATATAAAAAATGGTTTCTTAAATTTTGATGTGGACTACACTAATTTAGGAAACGAATCTGTCAATGTATACTTATTATCTTTGGATTCTGATGGAAAAGAGTTACTGATTCAACAATCGATACCTTATGCCAGTCAGACTGGTTGTTTCCCAATAGAATTGGAGCCTAATACAAAAAAAACTGTTGCTTATAGGGTGCCTTACGAGAGCACTTCTTCTGTATCTATAAAGAAATTTTTTGTAAAATCAGGAAGCGAACCTAAACTTAAGTGTTCTGATTTATTGAACTAAGTCTTGATTAGACTAATAATTTTCTTCTCACATTCATAATTGTTTTCTGGCTGGTTAGCTATTTTAATTATTAGCTGTTTCTATTATTTGGTGTTTCTCGTCGAGTAATTACTTACGACTTGCATAACTACTATAATCCTCTAACGAACGTCAACGTGACTATGATTGGAGACGATACAACAAGCAAACTATTGAACTTGTCTGATAACGATAATATCATGGTCTTTGCAGAATTCAACTACACAACAGATGCATATCAGGATTTGCTTGTTTCGATTAATGCTAATCAATCTACGGATGTATATCGAGATTCTTTCGGACTTCGTGGCGCTGTTATCAAGAATTATAATCGTATTGCTAAGAATTATACAACCAATATTTTGATGTTTGATGTATGGAATAATTGGAATTCTGGATATGTCAATTGGTCTATTGGTGAGCCGAACATTAAAAATAGTACATACTTAGCGAATAATGAGTCTATATTCGTATTTATCGAGAGCAACTACTCAACTTCAGGAAACAGGAGACCAGAAATTAACGCCACGACATCAACATATGTTGATAGGATTAGGGAGTTCTTCGAAATAAGACCAATTAAAATTGCGAGCTTGTTGACTTTGAGAGAGGATGTGTCTAATTCAGTGTCTGAAATCACGATAAAAAATAATCTGAATACTAGTCAATCATTATCATGGAAATTTAACACAGGAGTGCAGAATGTAACAAATTCTACATCATTAAATGCTTCAGAAAGTATTTTAATGTTTATTGCTTCGAATTACACGACTGCAGATATTTACAAGACGAACGCCTATATTAACACTACGATATACAATGATACTGAACAAGGGATAATCTTAACATGAAGAATAAATATATTTACGGAATAAGCATGTTGCTTGTTTTCTTAGTTGTCTCTATGCCTTTTTGTTTCGCCCAAGAAATGCAATTGACATACGACGCTAATGGAAACTTAGTTACTGGTGATGGTAAGTATAGGACTTATAATTCTTTGAATCAATTGTGGCGTGTGTATAATGGTTCTAATACTTCAATTCTTTTGGAGGAGTATACTTATCATCCTCTTGAGGAACGTGTAGTGATGAAGAAAGTTTACAATACTACTGGTGCTTTGGTTGAGACAACTTATTATATTAATCAGAATTATGTGCAGGTCGTTAATGCTAACGGTGCGGTGCATAATTATACTTATTATTATCTTCAGGGTCAACTTGTTGGTCAGGATGGAATCAACGGTTCTCAAACATATTATCACACAGATATTAAAGGCGATATTGTGAAGGTCACTAGAGGCAGAGGTCTAGTCATTGAGAATAAGAAATATAGTCCGACAGGCGAAGTTTTATCTGGGACAGGGGTTTCAAGGTATTCATATGAAGGCAAAGAATACGATGACGTGAGCGGTCAGACAGACTTCAATGCAAGAATGTACAATGCTCCAACAGGACAATTTATACAACCTGACACGATTATTTCTGACTTGTATAATCCGCAGAGTCTGAACAGGTATTCTTTCGAGGAAAATTCTCCTTATAATCGCGTAGATCCTTCAGGACATATTATAGGGTTAATAATAGCATTTATCGTTATAGCTTTAGTAATTACTGCCGTTAATGTTGTACTGAAAGATTTTGAAAATAAGAATCCTTCTTGTCAAACAACACCTTCAACTCCGTCTAAAACCACGTCTTCTCCGAAAGCAACAAATGCGAAAACAGATTCAAACAAAAAGACTGATGTATCAAATATAGTCTCTGGTGGAGTTAAAGTTGCGACTCCAGAAGTACTTAACGGAGCTAATTCTGCTACATCGAAAGCTTCATCTGAGGCTTTATCAAGAGCTACTGGAGCTAAGATTACTCAAGGTGCTGTAGAAACTGCTGGCGAGCATGCGAATATTCTATTGACTATTGGTTTTGCATTGAAAGATACTGAAGAATCTTTAGATATAATTAATAAATATTCAGATGAACAATTTAATAGGCAGTTTCCTAACTATTTGACTCAAATATTCTCTGGAAAAAGTGGAGTTTTGAATGAGCAATGCTCAGATAATACTAATTTAGTAACTGATGCTACTGAACAATCTACTATAACGGTTGTTATGGATAATAAAGATAGTAGCAATATAAAAGTTACATATACCTAATGATACGGTAGAAGTAAACTATATAAACTAAAAGCCATGTAAAATAAAAATGAACACGCTATTATGGAATATTTTAGGTATATTAATAGGAGCATTTTTTATCTATATTGTAGTTGACGGAATTATTAAGAAAAAAGTAAATACTAGATTAGGTATAATTGATTCGAAAAAAAACAAAATATCTTATATTATTGCGTTAATACTCTATAGTTTATTAGGGTTGATAATCTGGGTATTTGTTATATCTTCCTTACTCTAAATTTATTCTTCTCGTCGCTGTTCGTCGTGGTTGCCTGTTTGCGGCCTAATTATGCAAAATTCTGCATTTTTAGCCGTTTTTCACCTAGATTCCCGAACTCTATTCTATATTAATCAACTATCCTGCCTCTTTTCGCCTTCGAACCTACTATCACAATTCCGATAATACTAATTAATTTATTATAATTATATCTTATTCTAGCTAGTATTATCCTTTTTCCGATAACTATTTAAAGGGGTTCTGTGATTATTCCTTCATACATGTCAAACGTCGAACTTAGCATCATAAGGTTGTTCTCGCAGAAGTCCGATGTAGAATTGACTATACTCCAATTATCCAAGAATCTCAAGAAATCCTATGCGTTCACGAACAAGTATGCCCATGAGATGTTAAAGCAGGACATATTGAAGAAGAAGGTCGTCGGAAATGCCATCCTTTGCTCCTTGAACAAGGATAATGAGAAACTGCTCGGCCTTCTCGTCATGAATTCCATAAGCAGGAAGATGCAGTTCGAGCATTCATTGAAGGATGATTCTAAAATTGAACTTTCAGCATTCCTCCGAAGCATCGACGATTCTAAGACTGTATTCCTTTCAGGTTCGGTAGTTACCGTAATCTCTGATGATAAGGTTCCTGTCGTAAAGAAGGTTGCAGGTTTCAAGGTTATCATTTCATCTTTCGATTCATTCATCAAAGGCAAGGCCAGTCTGGAGCTTTCAGATGTGATAGTGCTCAAGAACCATGAACGGTTCTGGTCGGTGATATATAGATGATTATAGTTTTAGGACCTGTATGGTGAGACAGAAAGGTCAAGAAAATAAAAAAGAGATGTTAACTAAAAAAGAGGTGAGTTGTGGATAATGTTACAAGGCAGAAATACTTGAATGCGTTGATAAAGACCATCGATAAGGTCGAGACAAGCGTGTTTTCGACACGTGTCAACGCTTCCAAGAATGATTATGCCGACTGGATAAGGAAGAATTTGGCTGATGAAACGCTCGCCAGATCGATATCTTCGATATATGACAAGGCCAAGGTCATCGAAGTGTTGAAACAGGCAGCACAGTCTGCATCAACTACAGTATCCGCTCCTGCACAGACATCAACTTTCGCATCTTTGGCGATGCAATCAGCGCCTAAAGTATCACAACCTCAAGTGTCACAGGTTTCCGCTCCTCAAGTATCGCAACAAGTTTCACAATCCATCCCTCAGAAGCAGTCGCCTGCGCAGGCATTCGCGCAGACAGTCCAGGCATCAAGCAATGCCGCTTCGGCTGCCGATGCCCAAAGATCAAAATATCTTGGGGCATTGGTCAAGACGATAAATGCGCTATCTGATGAAGTGTTTTCGCAGCGCGTCAACGCTTCGAATAACCAATATGCCGACTGGGTACTGAAGAACATGCACGACCAAGAATTATATTCAAGATTGAAGCAAGTCAACAACAAGAACAAGATGTTAGAATTATTATCCTCGGAAATAAGTACGGCTTCCCAGCCAAGATCAACATTGACTCAGGTAGTCCAAGCTGCATCACCAGCATCACAAGTCTCTCCTGTTTCTGCTCCTGTTGCTCCTGCTGTTGTCTCTCAAGTTGCTCCTGTTCCTGTTGCTGCTCCCGTTGCCAAGAAGAAGGTCGATAATGCTACTGAATCGAAATATCTGAATGCGTTGATAAAGACTATCAATGGACTTTCTGATGAAGTCTTCGCAACCCGCGTCAACAGTTCAAAGAATGAATATGCTGATTGGATTTTGAAGAATGTAGGCGATGAACCTTTATATGATTCTCTTAGAGCGCATACTGATAAGGCTTCACTCATAGGGATCTTGAAATCTGACATTCAGTCTCTGCAGTCTGCTCCTGTGTCCGCTCCTGCAGTTGCTTCTCAGATGGCTCCTGTTTCTGCTCCTGCAGTATCTTCAGCAGCCGCTTCTCAAGTTGTTGCTCATGCAGTTTCTGCTTCTCCTGCACTCGCATCTGCATCCAATGAACCTATCATCATAAAGACCACTTCAACACTTCCAGAGTCAGGCGTCGACCAGAAAATCAGCGCCCATGATCTCTTCAAGAAATTGAAGGAGTCAAGGGATGCAAGAGTCGCTTCCGGAAAGCCTGCGCCTAAAGTCACGTCTGTTCTGAAGAAGCAGAATGTCAGTCTTTCAAGGAACTATAATCAGAAGATAGATCTTGTGAAGATGAGCGCGAAGGAGATAATTGAAGAGCTCAAGCTTATAGATTATTCGCAGAAAGATATCGCTGTAGAGGAAGAATCATCTCTCGTGAAGAAAGTCGTAAAGAGGATCAAGACTGGAGTTCCAGGATTCGATGATCTGCTTGGCGCAGGAATTCCTGCAGGTTCAGTAGTATTGGCGTCAGGAGGCCCTGGAAGCGGCAAGACTACATTCTGCATACAGATGCTCGGGTGGGCTGCTGAGCGCGGGGAGAAATGTCTTTTCATAAGCCTTGAAGAGTCTGCTGAAAGATTGATAGAGCATATGGAATCTTATGGCCTTAATCCTAAGAAATATCTTGCTGAAGGGACTCTAGTCATACAGCAGCAGGATCCATTCAGGATATCAAGGTCGATAGAAGCGCTTCTCGCGCATGGAAGGGGAGAATTATTGATAGATATAGACAGCATAATGGATATAATACCTAAAGGCTTCAAGCCTGACAGGGTAGTCATAGACTCTCTCTCTGCAATAGCTTCAGCGTTCAACGAATCGAATACTGCATACAGGATATATGTCAATCAGCTGATAAATCTCCTTTCGAAGACGGGCGCGACATCATTCTTGATAACTGAAGTTCAGGGCATAGAGAACATAGGCCACGGGCTCGTGGAAGAATTCCTTGCTGATGGAGTCATCGTATTCTATAATCTTCAGAAGGGCAACATCAAGCAGAGCGCCCTTGAAGTGCTCAAGATGCGCGCCGTCAATCATGAGAAGAAGATAGTGCCTTTCGAATTTGTCGAAGGCAAGGGATTAGTGGTGTATCCTCTGGAGAAGGTGTTCGTATAATAACGTATAATCAACTGTTAACTGTCTGTACGCTGTGGCAAGAATGAAGTCAAAGAATATGATATATGGATTTGCTGTTTTCATGCTCGCGTTGTTGGCGCTGGCATTCAATATAGCTATAGCTTCGACTATAGTGCATGCCGATGCAGGAGCATCCGCAAGTCCTTCATCATCGCAGGATAACTCGAGCAATTCCACGCAGATAACAGGTCTTGAAGCATCGTCGATGATAAATATAGTGGAATATAACCTCACCATCCTTAAGTCCAAAGGTTACAGGATGGAGCATATGGATGACCTGCTGCTTACCATGAAGGATATGTATTCGCAGAAGGCATATTCCCTTATACCTATGCAATATGATGATGCTGCAGAGACTCTTTCAGAATTCATGAAGGCTTCCGCTAGGTATGACCATGCAGGCACTGTACTTTCATTCATAGAGGATAAATATCCGCAGATAGATACTCTTGCGATAAGGCAGGAATATTCTCAAGGCTATAATTCCATAGACAATAGCGACTATACGAGCGCAGAATATATCCTATCAGGGGTAGAGTCGAATTTAAGTCTTGTGCTTGACCAACTGTTCGAGAATGAATCAGAAGATATAGACATCATGGTATCGAAGTATGATACCTATAATAATTATACGAATTCTAAAAATTCTACAAATTCTTTGGCGACAAATTCTTCGACGATAAATTCCTCCAATATCTCCTATGAGATAGCATCCTACACAAATATGTTATCCCTGATAACAGCGTATGAACATCTTCATTCTGAAATATTGAGGATAAGATCCTCCCCTGGAACTTATATTGATCCTGTCAAGTATCCTTTCGGCAAGGTAGACATATATTATGATGCATTGCTTGCAATTGACAGGTTAAGGGATGCTGACACGACGCTTAAGAATCTCGACACCATACTTCAGGGCATGGGAAAGATATCGTCAGAAGGCTATGCCACTTCAAGGCTTGATGAAGAATATACCATGATACTCGATTCATACGATTCAGAAGATTATGGTTCATCATTGACACTCTCGGAGGATATGGTCGTGAGCATGGATAGCATACTCAAGCTTTCTGAAAATATTGCAGGGATTGAGACTTACCTGAAGAACAACAGCGCTAACGGCGTAGATTATTCTTCTGCAAAATATTTCCTGGACCTATGCGTCGAGGAATTCTCCACGGAAAATTATGAACAGGCCGGATCATACCTCTCAAGTTCCAGGCAAGCCATCGATGATTCAGAATCGAAGAGCGCTCTTGGGATATTTCTCCATGAGATGCAGTCAAAATATGATATTGCAGGATATATCAGGGAACATATCATAGGGATCGCATTATGGATCATCATGATCGCTGCAGTCGCGTCAATGACTGTATTTTTTGCAGGATTATTCATCCTGAATGGCAGGATAAACAGCATGCTCAGGGAGCAGGATATAATCATCTCTCTGATAAAAAGGCTGCAGATGGCATATTTCAAGGATAAGGATATAGATTCAGACACTTACCATCTGCAATATGATTCCTATCAGAACAGGCATGCAGATATAAAGCGCGAACTTCCTATATTGAACGAACATCTCTTAAAGAAGATCTCAAGACTCGAAAAATTCACGTTCGGATTGTCGACGAAGGTCTTCGGTGATTCCATAGGGAAAGTTTTTTTAGGCAAGGATTTCTCAGGCAGCGTGATGAATGATAATATCGATAATAATATCAGGATAAGAGGAAACTCGAAATCTTTGGACGCTTCAAAGCCTGTAAGCGCTTCAAAGCCTGTGAAGACTCCTGACGTGAAGAATGCAAAGGCATCGAATGTAAAGACATCGAATGTAAAGACATCGAATGAAAAGACATCGAATGCAAAATCATTGATCATGTGCTTATTCTTTGCATTGTTTGCCGCAATGATGTTGCTATCCTTATTATCCGCGAGTTCATCCTATGTCTCGGCAAAACTGGTATATTCAAATTCCACCAATCCTGCAACTCCAAACAATACAAACAATATAACATCGAATATAACATCAACTTCAAACAATATTATATCGGCAGGTTCAATGTCTTCAGGTCCCTCATCCACAAATTCCTTGTCCACAGGTTCCGCATCAATAATCCTTGACAAGGAATATTATGAGAGCGGCGAATCAGTCGATATATTCCTGTCATATCCGAGTCTTGACAAGGCTAAAAACCATGATTCGATGTTCCTTGAGGTATCCTTAAAGGAGGATCCATCGTACAATCTGAGATATCTTGGGATAGTCGATGACAATATAGTATTCATACCGACGCGCGCAGGAAATTATATCATAAGATTATATAAAGATAAAGGCGCAGGGGCGCAGGATGCGGGGACGCAGGATGTGAATTCTGCTGATGTGGTTCTCGTGTCAGAGAAATCTTTTGTGGTATACACCACTGATACTTTAAGATGCAAGAACAGCGCAACTCTGGAATCAGTGAACATAACTTTTCATGATTATGAAGATTATGTGAATACGACCCCTAAAAGTGTCATGATGATATTCAGCTATATCAATGACAAGGGACTTGCTTCGTCGGAGAAATGGGTATACAATCAGGATATAAAGGATTCCATAACGTTCAATCCGTCAAGGGAAGGGAAATATTCCCTGTTCGCAGAGGATAAGTATCTGGACTGCTTCAACGTATCAGGACCAAGCACGCAATATCATCAGCAGGTCATACAATATGTCGGCAACGCTTCCGGCAATGCTGCTGGAAATGCAGCGGATGGCAGCGGAAGTTCCGGAAATTATTCAGGGAATGTTATCGGAAATGATTTAGGAAAGACTTATACGAATCCGTTGGACAATTCTGTGACTTTCATATCTGGCGGCTACCAGATAACCGATACTCTCCTTGAAGACTCTGCATTGCGCGATTCCTCATTCACAATGACTTCGCATTATGATCCAGGAAACTATCTTGATGAAAAGCAGCAGCTGGCATTATCTGTCATAGGAGATAATTTCTATGCAGATGAGGCTCATGCCTCGAAAGTTCGTAGCGAGAGCAGCAATGCTTCAGGCAATTATTCATACAATGCTTCAGACAATCCGGGAATCGTCATAATGGATTCAAAGGATAATATAGTCAATGCATATATTATACTATCACAGCCCAATGGGACAGAAGAGCTTGAAGGCAACATGTACGATCTTGATAGCAGCATCAAGCAATTGAGGATGAAGGATGCTGCGGATGCAGAAAATAATACAGTCCAGAAACAGGCAGCAGGACAGGCAGACAGTAAATATAATATGCAGGATAATAAATATGATACGCAAATATACCTTTCGCACGATACTGTAAAGAAGATATCGTTGAACAGGCTTAATTATACTGGAGAAAAGATGGACCTATATCTTGAAGGGGTGGATCCTGATACTATACTGTCGAAAGAATATGGCAAGGCAGACAGGTTGAGATTAAATAATAGGATGCGCAAGGCGATAGATATTTTTGCCATAGATCCTGCAAGGATGGATTTCACGGACGGATCGATTACGATACAGGCTGCAGGTACTGAGCTATACAAGTGCAGGGAATGGAACTTTACAGAGGAGAGATGCTATGGCGAATGGGTAAAGATATCAGACCTTGCGCCAGGAGAATTCTATAATATCACATTGACTCCGGACGATCCTGCATATGCGCAGACGATACAGCCTGATGCGGCAACTGGCCTTGATACGGATCTGGACCAGAGTTTACCGACGACAAATACAGGAACTTCAGTGAGTATAAGGGTCGATGACAGGAACACTAGGCAGTTAAGGGCTCTTATAATATTCAATGTGTCCTCAATACCTGCGAATGCGAAGATAAGATATGCAGGGCTGCAGTTATATCAGACTTCAAGCAGCGGAGGGTCATTCAATGCAGGAGTATACAGGATGACTAAAGGATGGGTCGAGACGCAGGCGACATGGAATGTGAATCAGACAGGGACGAACTGGGCTTCTGCAGGAGGAGACTTTGCCGCGGCATCATATAATATTACGAATTTGACAATCACGTCAGGCGCGTGGAAGGAATGGAATGTAACCAAATTAGTGCAGGAATGGGTGAATGGGACATATGCCAATTATGGATTGATCATAATGAATTCATCCACAGGAGCTGCGCTGACGGATACCAAGACATTCGCATCAAGCGACAACGCAACGGCAGCATACAGGCCTAAACTTGTGATAAATTATTCCATAGACAATTCAGGGATATCATTATACAATGAGACAGGGATGATAAAATATGCTATAGGAGGGACATTCAACAGGACATTGTTCGACAATTACACTACATATTCCGTTCTCCTGAATAACACGGCAAGTCCGACGAATGGCACATGGACATCGACAGTATTCGATGGAACGAATAATGTTACATGGAGATATGTCTCTTGGTCATCCATAGCCATAGGAGAACTTCCGAACAATAAGACTGCAGAACTCTTCGGGAACGGAAATGTGAATATGGCGAACAATATATTGCTGTATCATATGAATGACTCGTCAGGAAACATCACGGATTACAGTAAGACAGGAAATGACGGGACGAATTTCGGCGCAGCATACTTGGCTTCCGGAAAACTTGGGTCCGCGATGGATTTCAATGGAGTGTCGAACTATATACATGTAAACGACAATCCGACGATAGATCTAGGAGCCAATGGGACGATATCCTTGTGGCTGTACAAGAGAGGAAACTTCAGCAATAGAGGTCTCGTGCATAAAGGGGATCTTGCAAATTTCAGCGACGAGGCTGTATCCCTGCAGTATTTCCCGACAAACATATCGCTATATCTGAAAAGTGCCGGAGGGGCGGTAAATACAGTGACTGGTCCTGCGCTCAGCGACAATGTATGGTATAATGTAGTAGGGACTTGGGATCAGACACGCGCAGCCGTATATGTCAATGGAGTGCTTGTAAAGACTCAGGCAAACAATATAACACCTATGAATTCTGCAGGAGGGCTTAATATAGGATGCCAGATAAATTCTTCGCCATACTATCCGTTCAATGGCACGATAGACGAGGTTGCCATATGGAATGTGTCATTATCCGATGCGGAGATAACATCATTATATGAGAGAGGAGTCGTGAGACTGAACCTTTCTGCAAGAAGCTGCAATCTAGCGAACTGTTCAGATTCAAACTTCACATTTATAGGATCCAGTTCGCCGCAGGCGATGGCATTGCCTGTCAACAGGTACTTCCAGTTCCAATACCAGTTTGCAAGAGATGACGTCACGCAGAATCCTGAAATATATAATTTAAGCATATACTATGTCATATTGCCTAACAGCACATTGATAACGCCATCCGACGCCACTTATACAAACAATAATACAGTCAATTTCACATGCAATGCGACAGATGATACATTATTGAGAAATATGACCTTATACTGGAACTATACAGGCGTGTGGGGATACAACTCGACGACGAATGTGTCAGGGAAGGCGAACCGCACATCATTCACATTCAATAATCTTGGGGACGGGATGATATCATGGAATTGTCTTGCATGCGATAATTCCTCAGGATGTTCTTTTGCTTCCTCGAACCGCACAGTCACCATAGACACACAATCTCCGACCATAACTTACGTGAATCCTACAGACGGGAACAATTCATACATCGCAAGGAATTGGTCGATAGTAAACATCACATCGTCAGAACCGCTGGCAAACTGCACATTGAATTGGTCTGGCGCATTGTCCAACATGATAAATATCTCTGCTTCGATATGGTATGTGAATAAGACTTTCACTCCTGACGGCAACTATAATTATTATGTATACTGCAGGGATTATGCGAACAATACAGGAATATCGTCTAAGCAGAACATCACGCGCGATATGATATTGCCGACTGTTGCATTGAACACCCCATTGAACGCTGCGGCAGTTGTGCAAAGCTCTATCCTATTCAATTATACTCCTACAGATATCAACATGGCTAATTGCAGCCTATACGGAAATTTCACAGGGATATTCGCGATTGACCAGACGAATTCCACATCCATAGCTAGCGGACAGCCGAACAATTTCACAAAGAGCCTGTCAGACGGAACCTATATATGGAATATCGGATGTGTTGACAAGGCATCAAACAATGCATTTGCACCGGCAAACTATACATTATATGTCGATACTACGCCTCCATCGATATATCTTGGATCTCCGACGAACAACACTTTGATCAATGCTACGAACAACATCACGTTCTATTACAATGTGACTGATGCGATGACTGGAATATCTTCATGTTCGCTCATACTGAACGGCTCGATATATTCCTCCAACAGTTCGATAACTGAAGGAGTGAACCAGAATTTTACGGCGAACATCGCGAACGGAAGATACAATTGGAGCGTCAACTGCACGGACATGAACGGATTGAAATCATCGTCGCAGATAAATAATATCACAGTATTCGTCCCGACCGTGCCGAGATTCACTTTGATGGCTCCGCTGAATAATTCCGGAGATTCAGACATGAACGTCACCATATCTTACAATGTGACCGGGGGGAATATACTTAACTGCAGCCTGATGTTGAACGGGCTCGTGAACGCGACGAACAGTTCGATAAACACATCGCAGATGCAGTCATTCACCCTGAACAGTCTTGCGATAGCGAAATATAATTGGAGCGTAACATGCATCAATGATGAACCGACTGTAGGGACATCTGCCGCATACTATTTCGACATAATATACGCGACAAATTTCGCAGGATCGACGACAGATTTCTCGACGGTGGATGTGCGCAATATAACAAACCTTACGATAGATGATTCAGGGATAGGAACTATAAGATATTGCGGATACATGGACCTTTCAAACGGCACAGACATCAACGGGATAATAGATATACAAGGCAATGATAGCATGCAAGGGGATGCTGCAGGCAATGCGATAATTGTAGACACTGTATCAGATCCAAGATTCAACAGGAGCGCAATACTTACTATGTACGGCCTGTCATACAATGCGGCTCCTATAATATATGCTGATGGCGCAATATGCACTGATTGCATGGTTATGAACTATACTCCTCAAACTGGAACATTAGTGTTCAACGTGACGCATTTCACAGCATACACCACAGGCAAGAATGCCAACATGACGATATGGGACGATTCTGATTCTCAGGGAGGAAGCATACAAAAATTCTTTGGGATGCAGACGAAATTCTATGCGAACTACACGAACAAGAGTTCAGGTTCACCAGTAAGCGGGGCTGCATGCAACATAACATTCTCCAACAGCACGTCCATGATAGGGACAGGTCTGATGCAGTATAATGCATCGAGCAAGCTGTATGTATACAACAGAAGTTTCGCTTCTTACGCAACTTACATATGGAATGTCACATGTAACGCTACAGCGCAGGGATATGAATTACTGAAGGCGCAAGACAGCATAAAGATATACAACAATGCCACATTGACAGTGACGAACATAAGACCTGTGATCAGTATGAATGTAAGCAGGAACAGGATGTTCAACTATACATTGAATATATCGTGCGTTGCAGGATATTGCGACAATGTAGCGGCGATACTTGACCCTTCAAGCTGGTGGGATTCAAACTGGAAATATAGGAAGCAGATGACTTTCTCCATGAATTCATCAAGTACGCCAAGCAACTATCAGGTACAGATAACATTGAATTCATCAAATGTCGGGGCTGGATGGAACTGGAGCAATGAATGCGTCGGAGGAGTCGATTCTAGGATAAGATTCGTCAACGTCACGGACAATGCGCTGTTAGGATATTGGGTGCATGATTGCTCAATAGCAGGACAGAATATGACATTATGGCTGAAGTTGGATCAGAATATCACGGCGGGAACAAACTATACAATAAATATGTATTATGGAAATCCTATGGCCGCTAGCGGCAGCAACGGCACGGCAGCATTCGATTTCTTCGATGATTTCTCGGGAGACTTGAGCAAATGGACAAGGCATGATATATCAGGGATATATCCGGATATAGAGAACGGATATATGGTTGCAGGAGGAGGGACAACATCAGGAAATTACGGGCACACGACATTAGGATCGGATGCTACATACAGCGGATTTCTGGACGGCATAATCGAGGGAGATATATATCTGACGACGGATTCCATATCGGAGATAGGATTCAGGGGGATATACGCATCAAATACAGGATACAAGTCAAGAAATGATGGAAGGGCAGGACAGGGATTATCATTCCTTACACCGCCATATGCAGGATGGGGATTCTTGGCAGGATGCGCCGTAAGCGGAACGCCGGTCAGCCTCAATACATGGCTGCCATTCGGAATGACAGTATCAGGATCGAACTTCACTGAAATCGTCGGCGGCCAGACGGAGACATGCACAGACACCACATACAATTCAGCAGGAGAGATATCGCTGCAGAACCATTACGGCTCATACACCAACTATGATAATATCAGGGTAAGGAAATATTCGACGATAATACCTAAATATGTTTTAGGGACAGAACAATATACAGGACCGAAAGATACCATGATACCTGTATATGATGGGACTGCATACACTCCATTCTATACAATAACAGCGAATCCAATGGGACCTGCCAACAGTTCATGCCTTGCAGGAATGAATGCAGGAAATTCATGCCAGATAACGTGGATGATAAATGCCACAGGAAATGCGAACACGCTATGGTACTTCTATGCCCTGATGAACTGGACAGGAACAGATTTGCAGTCGAACCAGACGAACATAACGATAATGGACGACAACAATCCTCCAAGGATAATCAGTCCTTCATTGAATGCTACAATGATAAACCAGAGCGAGAAAGTCGCACTCAATGTCACGATAATAGACGAGACTAACATAGAATCAGCTACCACGACGATCAAGTATCCGAACGGGACTTCAAAAGATTACATATTGACAAAAGATCCATACACCTCAGGTTCATGGACTTTATCATTCACTGATACGAACAATACAGGGATATACAATTTCACGAATATAACAGCGACTGACCAGGCAGGGAATGTAAACAATACAAATTATCGCAATCTCACATTCACGGTCACGCTCTCGCCTCCAGGAAATTTTAACCTGCTGACTCCTGTGAACGGCACAGAATCGACGAACCTTCTGCCTACATTATCATGGCAGCAGACGACTGAATCGACATTCTCGAACTATACACTGCTCATATCGACGGACAATACTTTCGCGACAGTGCTGTCGACATACGTGACGACATCCATAACGAATACGTCGCAGACGATGACTTACGCGCTTGATGCGAACACAAGATATTATTGGAGAGTCAAAGCGTATGATATATTCGGATCGTCGACGAATTCGACGCAGGATTTCACATACGTTACAGACATGACAAATCCTACGGTGCAGTTGAACAATCCTGCAGACAATATATATATCAAATCATCGCAGGCATCATTCAATTATACTCCGAGCGATTCGAATACATTGAACAATTGCAGTCTCTACGGAAATTTCAGCGGCGCATGGGCGAAGAACTCGACGAACAATTCAGTATTGAACGGCCAACCGGACTATTTCAATATAGCGCTCCCTGACGGTATATACCTGTGGAATGTAGTGTGCTACGATAATTCCGGAAATATGGGGACTGCAGTCTCAAGCAGGCATATAAAAGTGGATACGACGCCGCCGTCTATAAATTTGATAAGCCCATCAAATAATTCATACGAGAATGCCACAAACAACAAAGTATTCGTGGTCAATGCCACCGATGCGATGTCGAACCTGAATTCATGCAGCATAATAATTGACGGAGCGGTAGAACAGACAAAGACAGGGATGACGAACGGGGTGCTGTTCAACTTCACAAGATTCGTCATGAACGGAAACCATTCATGGAGCGTCAACTGCACGGACACGAACGGATTCGAAGGATCATCGCAAAAATATAATATCACATTCAACGTGGTGGATACAGACCCTCCATTGGTGACGCTGAACTACCCTGCGCAGAACAGTTATGCACCGACAGGTAACATCACATTCAACTACACTCCAGAGGATGCGACAGGGATACAGAACTGCACGATATATCTGGATGGAATATCCAATCAGACCATCACTGCAATAGATAATCTGGTGCCTAACTATGTGAATATCACAGGGATAACTCAAGGGACGCATCAATGGAACGTGACATGCTATGACAATAGCACGCAAAAAAACAAGGGAGTATCATCAGTGCACACATTCATTGTGGACATGATAAACCCTGCAGTCACGTTGAACAGCCCGAGTAATGGAGCATCATCAAACACCTCGACAATATCGTTCAGCTATACTCCGACGGACACAAATCTTGACACCTGTTCGCTCTATGGGAACTTCACAGGGATATTCGCGAATGACCAGACAAACACCACGCCTGCAAATGGCCAGCAGAACACATTCTCAAAGACATTATCCGACGGAAGGTATATATGGGATGTGATATGCATAGACAAGTCGGGAAGGATGGGATACGCATCAAGCAATTATACGCTTCTTGTGGATACGATCCCTCCATCATACAGCAATCCATCATCGACACCGATTACGCCAGCGACATACAATCCTGCAGCGACATACAAATTCAATATCACATGGATTGACGGAAATGCAGTGGACAAGGTACTCTTCGAGAGCAATTTCAGCGGCGTGATGCAGAATGTGACAGCATACAATCTAGGAGGAGGGATATATACAGTAAACATCACAGGAGTGAATGCGGGAAATTATGCATACAGATGGAATGCCAACGACACCCTGAATAACATGAACACCACGCAGTACTATGGATATACTGTGCAGCAGACAACACCGACACTAAGCCTGATGCTGAACTTCACAAGCGCAAACATCAGCATCAATGAAGGGTCGGCGATAAACATCACGGCAGCATCGACGACGCCGGCATCAGGATATATAGAGCTGTATATAGGGAACAGCACGACGGCAGCGATGATAAATAGCGGCGCATCGCCTATAAGCAACAATACACTATTCGCAAATCCTGGGCTATACAATGTGAGCGTGCATTATCCTGCGACACAGAACTATGCTGAAGGATACAAGAATTATTACCTGAACGTCAACGACACGACGCCGCCGAACATCACGCTGCTATATCCTGCAAACAATGCGACAGTCGGAACATCGACAGTGATATTCCAGTATCAGGTGCAGGATGCAAGCGCAATACAGAACTGTTCGATATACATAAACAATACACTGAACCAGACGGATACGGGAGTAGACACGGGAGAGGTATCGACATTCAGCATAGACTTTGCAGACGGAAATTATACATGGAGATTGCGATGCATAGATATATACGGAAATGCCGCAAACAGCACAACAAGAAATTTCACGGAAAGACACACGACAGGAATGATATTCAACATAAACACGACAAACATCACGCATGAACAGGGAGAACCTATACAGATAACGGAATCGGCAAAAGATTCATACCAGAATCCATTAAGCGCAGATGTAGGATCAGCGATAATATACCTTAATACGACAATAACGACGATACCATGGTTCGACGGATCATGGAATTACAGGATGCCTATAAATATGACAGAGAATAATGCGAGCAACCTGACAAACTATCAAGTCAACATAACGATAAACACTACAGGCATTATAGCATCAGGAAAGATGAATGCGAACTGCAGCGACATGAGATTCGCAGACTCGATGGCGACACAAATATCCTACTGGATAGCAGGAGGATGCAACAGTTCAGCTACGACAGTATGGCTCAAGATGAACCTGACAGCATCGCAAAATAAAACCATATATCTATATTATGGAAATATGCTGGCGCAGGATGGATCGAACGGGACGAACGTATTCGACTATTACGACGATGGAAATTATCTGCCAAGCTGGACAGTCGCAGGGACGGCAGGACAGACAGCAGCGCAGGGATTGCCTCTTCCAAGCTATTATGCGGCATCAGCCAGCGGGAACTATATGTATAGGAATGCATCATTGACGACGAACAGGATACTGGAATTCAATGTGCGCAGCGACGGGCTGGGAGGATTATTCTTCCTCACGAACAGCACAGGAGCAGGACAGCATTTCAGGGCGGAGACAAGGACAGGAAATAGTGCAGGAGTCGGACCTGCAGCATCATGGGCATTATGGAGCGTACCATCACAGACATGCGCAGTAATATCGATGAATACATGGTACAACTTTAGTCTGGTGATTGGTTCCACCACATCGCAGGCATACATAAACGGAGCGGCATGCGGCGGAGCATATACATTCACGAACAACGGACCATACATAGGATTAGTAGGAGATGCATTAGGCCCAACATTCACGACATGGTGGGATAATCTAAGAGTAAGAAAATACATAGCGCAGATACCGACATCGACAGTGATATATACGGAACAGGCAATAATCTCATGGAACTATAACACCACAAGCTATATCGACGGGAATTTCAGCTATATATTCAACAGCACCAGTCAACCATACGGAAACTATTCAGTGGTAGGGCTTGCATCATCGACAGGATTCTACAGCGCATCAAACAGCACATATTTCTATCTGGGACAAGACCTTACTGCTCCACAGATAACATTATTGACGCCAACAGACTTGCAGGATTCAGGAATAGGGACGTTCGATTTCACATACAGACCATACGACTACAACTTGAAGAACTGCACATTATATATAGACATCAATGGGACATTCAAGAATATGTCAAGCACGAGCGTCCTTTCAAACAACCAGACGAACACATTCACAGGCATAAGTTTAGGATTGGGATCATACAGATGGAACGTGAAATGCTATGACACATACGGAAACAATGCATTCTCAGGAAATAACTACACGTTAAATATAACAGGACCAGACCTGACAGTATCTAGCGGAAGCATAATATTCTCAAGTGCAGACCTTGTAGAAGGGAATAATATAACCGTATATGCAAATATAACAAATGCAGGACTTAGCGCATTCGCGACACCATCAATAATGCAGTTCTATTATGGCGATCCTTCACTAGGAGGGATACAGATAGGACAGAATATCACTATACAGAACATGAGTGTGGGCGAGACAAGGACAATAAACAGCACATACTCTCTAAAGATAGGCAATAACAATATATTCGTTCTTGTAGATGCAGCAAACACCGTGAATGAGACTGACGAATCAAACAATAAAGCCAATAACAGCATAACTGTAGGGATGTATCAATACTATTATGGAAATGTGACGACAAACGTCCTATTAGGGACATCAGATGATAGCCTGATACTAGGAAACTACAATGTAAGCAGCAATACAGGATATATATTCGTAGCGAATATAGCAAGTACATTCTCATTTACAGACCTTCAGGCGCTAGGACGCAACAAGAACAACAACACAGTCGGAAACGACTTCAGCGATCTGGACACGAACATGAATACGACAGGATACACCGATTCAGTAGACAACATATGGGCTGGAGGGACGGATACTCCAATAATGTTAAGACAGTACAACATCTCAGGGAAAATAATAAATAATGTATCTACAGTATATTCCACAAACAATACGAATTTCGAGACAGGAATATTATGGGATACAGCAGACGACGCATCGCACAATTTCCAATACGACACAATAGACGACGAAGATATAGTGTTCGCGACAAGACAGGGAGCAGCAAAACAGGGAAAATATGGCACATATAATTATGAGATCAAAGTCCCGGCAATATTAAGATCATACAAGGGACAATCAGACACAGTAGTATTCTATTACGAGATAGAATGAACCCTAAAGACAAAATGAATCGTGAACATGCTGAAGATAGGGTCATAAGAAGACAGGGTCGCAAATTTCAATAATTAAATACAATCAGATTGATTGTGTCTGTTTAGCAGCTAGCGAATTCTCGAACACATAATTAAACTACAATGAACTCGGCTGAACACATGATAATATATCTATATGAGCCTGCTAAACAAATACAATTGATTTAATCAACAAGTTATTATTTCATCAACAACTTATTCATAGCATAAAATATCCTGAAATATTTTCTCTCCAAAGTGGTATCAAACAGATATTTTATCCTCTTAAATATCCAAAACTTTTTAAATACCAATACTGGATTTACTCTTAAAATAGAGGTGGGTAATGGAGAACTACGATTTAGATGTGGATGCTCTAGAAGGGTTATGTTCTACGCTTGAAGAGCCTGCATTCTTGATGGATGAGAACTATAATATAGTATGGGCCAACGGAGTATTCAAGAAGCGATACGATGTGCCGATGGGCACGAATTATTCCCAGTTAAGCAAATATGAGATACACCACCCTTCAACCATGGACTGTCTGGAACTGGGAAAACTCATAAAGGCAGTCATAAAAAAGGATGAATACACGATAAAACTCATATCATTGCCCATAAAATATGGTGACAAGACAGTATCTGTACTGCAATTGATAGAATATATGGATATACTGCAGGACAATACATCAATACTCGTAGACAATCATACAGCCATATTGAAACTGTTCATAGGACAGAATAATGATCCAGTATTATTGACTGACAAGCATAGCGTGGCAATAACATTCAACGAAAAATTCGACAAGGAATTCTCGAAGACACCTGAGATAAAGGAATTGATGCTAAAACAGCTAGAGTACAAGAACGCTCAGGAAGTATATGACAATATGCAAAGGATAATGTTGCATAGCCATAATGTTTCTAGAAAGATATTAGAGGAAGGCGGGCATACAATAGGATACATGTATTTTTTTAGACCTAAATCCGTCGGTGCAGCAGTAAAAAATTCGTCTGCAAAAAGCGCGGCAGGCCAGAAGCAAAGACATAGACGATAAAAATGTTCAATTTTTTGAAGAACAACAAAGAAACAGGGCAGACTTTAGGGGGTGTGAAGGGCAGCTCTGTACAGCCGCCCAAAAATCTTCCAGAGCTAGCTAGAGATATCTATGAACATGACACGCCTTCAGTATCTATATCTACTTCAGGAATAGGAAATAGTGGGATAGGAAATAGTGGGATAGGAAATAGTGGGATAGGAAACAGTGAAGTAGGAAATACAGGGATGGGACAGCAATCTCAAAACAATCCGCAAAACAATAGTTCCATGCAGAACCAGACAGGAACACTATATCAGGGTACATCGCCTTCGCAAAGTGGAGAGGATAGTCCATTAATCATACAATCAAGCACCAGCCCGGATTTGTCAGGCAGAAGTTTCGGACCTGAATTCATGGCTCCTCCAGAGCTGGATCAGAAAACAGCATTATCACCAACATATGATATAGTGAATGCATACGATTCCGTGAACACTCCCGACGCCACATCAGTCCCAAGGCTAGACGTGTCGCTGATAAAGCAGCGAATATCAGGAGAATCAAGTAATGCAGGCGAGATAAGAAGTGATACCGGTACAAGAAGTGATGATGGAAGGATTGCTCATCCTGAAACGATGATTCCTGCAAATTCTCCTATGAGAGTTCCGACACAGCATCCTATAATGCAGCAGCATACAATCCAGTCTATACCTGCTGCTCCGCCTAATGCTCCAAAAGTCAGGACGCATCAGCCGCAAGAAACTATGCTCCAGGACAGCATACGAAATATAGACGACAGCACAGGATTCTTCAAGGAATTCGAGGAATATGTGAGAAATAATGGACTGAATACTGATGTTATAGAAAGTCTTCTCGACAAGAACCTACTAGACCACATGATGTTCTACCATTCGACAAAGAGCGCAGACATGCCATTCTATGCATCAAGTTCCGAACTTTCACACGCGATAAAATTAAAGCTTGAAGAGCTGCAGAACCTTGAACGCAACTGGATATACAACAAGCAGAAGGCAGAATTGCTAAGGAAACTCAGTTCAACGATGGAATCAGACATACATGTGCGCTCTGAAGAATTGAAGAGAATGATGTACGAATCAAGAAAACGCGTCACCCCAAATAGTCATGGTGGCTCATCGAAGGAAAATCATGAAGAAAATCGTGGATACGTCAGGAACGCTCCTGTATTGGCTGAATCTTCAAGCAGCATCTCATCAGAAATCTCTGCCAATATGGAAAATGATCCTATACATGCGGAGATATTAGGCCATATAGACGGTCAAACAGATGATTTTGAATCAAAAAATGCTATGCCCGATGATATATCCGATACACTCCAGAATGCCGTTCCCATACCTGTTGCTCCTATAAGTACTAATATGGTAAATACTAATCTGAATAAAAATGCGCGTACTAATACAAATAATAATATACATAATAATTATCAGAGAGATAATTCCTTCTCCTATGATTCTGTTCCTGCACATACTGTATCTTTAAGCAAAGGAAATATACATCTATCCTTGTCAGACGGCCTTCATATAGTCAGTGACGATGCAAAAGGGTTCTATCTTGATGGAGGAATCATATTGAGGTCAATATCTCAACTTGCCGAAGCCATAGAAAACATGGACGAAGATACATACAGGCATTATGTCAACGACAAAAAGAACGATTTTGCAAACTGGATAAGGCATGTATTCGGGAACAAGGAACTTGCAGATACATTGAGAGCATCAAAAGACAGGATGCAGTTGCTAAATGTTTTGAAGAGTCATCTGACGATGTAGTTTATAGTATAGTTTATAGACTATACAGTTTACAGACTTATTTTCTGGATTTATATCTTACTGATCAAGTCAATGATTTGTCAATAGGATTTTTATTGTCGATAAATTTAAGTCATGTAATAATTTTATTTCTTAATATATCTCTTAAATATGTTTACGGTTTGTTTTGTTAGCCTGCATATTATATTTATAGTTCTTTTCGTATTTTATCAAAAATAAGCATATAAGATAATTCTTGCTCTTTTTTAGTAATAAAGGTCAATTATTGCTTTATTTCGACAGTAGACTAAAACGAAACATTTATATATAAGTATACATATTTGTATATTAATTTACTAATGTAGTACAAAGATATATTAGCGTGTTATGTTAAATAACTCCAAACAAAAAAACAGAACTCCCACGTAGAGGTGAACAGAAAATGAATCAAAAAACAGTATTAGGAATTATAATGGCATTAATTGCCTTAACGATGTTGACGACGTTCGCAAGCGCAGCGCCTGCAGGACCAAGAAATCTTGACAGGATATACGACTCCCATTGGCCAGTATGGGATGCACTCACTATGACTGCAATGGCAGGAAATGTATCTGAACTAATATTCAATGCATCAACTGTCACAAGGACGTACCAAGGTTACTTTGGTAACATCACTGGCTTCATAACATTAGGTGATTCGCAGAACAATACGCTCTACGATTGGAGTGTAGCAAGTCCTAAAGGTCAGATATATGCAGTAAGAGATCCTACTGTTCCTGTATGGGAGACAGTTACATGCGCTTCACAAGACGAATTACAAAGTGAAGACTTAAGGATAGGTGCCAATGAGACTATAGATGAAGATTCAGTGAACAGGACATTCGTTGTTGGCGGCGCTCCTGACCAGATAGCAAGATTTGGAAGTACTGAATTGATACATCCACAGTTTTGGGTAGCGAACCAAAGCATACTTGAGAATTCATGCCCTCTTGCTGTAATGTATAATGATTCATACATGCCATCGCCATACTTCAAGGAAGTGATGTTATCAGATAATACTGCGGGACATGTTCCAACTGGACTTGGAGATACTACTGGATTTGTAATATATACTGCAATAATTGCTCACAGCATGAATCCATTCGCTGAATCCATGGGCTTTGATCAGAGAAACCATGATTTCGAGATGATTGTAGGAGAGAATGGTCATGGAAATGATACAGGAACTACAGCAACAACTTCAACATACTACTTTTATGTAGAAATGATTTGAAGCTATACCCATACACTTTTTTTATAATTTTTATTTGATTAATAAACAAGCTAGTCAGGACAGACAAGAAATTTCAGCAAGAATTGTTAGTGAAAACTGCTGACAGGATATACTGAAAAGAGCTTACAATCAAATTCGATAAAAAAAATCGATATCAGTAGTCAAAACGACATCAATAGTATCAGAATAGTAACTTGAGAGGAAAAATGAAAGCCGAGACTAAATGGTTCTTTATAGGACTCATAGGACTATTAATGCTCTCAAGCGCAGTATTAGGATTGCCATCAGCTCCAATAATACAATACATTTCTAACAGCAGTTCAACATCAGGTCTTATGAATAGATCAACAGATATGCCTGGAACAATAACTACTGTAGTATTAAGCGCTAACCAGCAGGATTACAAATGGAAAGCGTATGTAGGAAACGTTACAGGTAAAGTAGCCTTAGATGATGCGAACGGAAAATCAATCTATGATTGGAACTTAGGAACAGCAGGAGGAGGCAAAGTATTAGTATCGCGATTCTCAAGTATAAGCTGGACGAGTATAGCATGCGCTAATCAGGCATCAATAGATGCGGAAAGCACAGCAGTAGGCATATCAGCATCAGCTGGAGACAGTATAAACAGGACTTTTAATGATACAATACATAGAGCGTTCAGCGTCGGAACAGTGTCTATAGGCGGGAGTACTTGCAGATCAATTGCGACATATATAAATGATGTTCCACAAGCAGTAAGTACATCAGCATATTTCCAAGAGATACTATTAAGGGATACGACAAATGATCATATGATATATACAACACTTATGGAATCAGCGCATCTAGGATATGATAATCAATTACACGACTTTCAACTATTAGTGGCAGAGAATGAATCCGCAACGGTTCCAACAACCTACTTCTTTTGGGTAGAGTTGGGATAGACAGCAAAAACAACGGCATTAGTTCGATTCTGCGCGTGAAAACGCGCAGGATAGACTATTCCTTTTATTCTATTCAGTATTTTAATCTTATTTTCGCATGTTTTGGCATCTTCTTTTCTTTAGTGTGATAGGTTCTATCTCTTCTTGAATATATCTGATTTTTCTTGATAAGCGATTTCTTATGGGCAATTAATGGATTAGTTGAAGCATTATTCTTTTAACAAATTATTACATATTAAGTATTTAATTAAGTTATTAAACATAAAATTTATAAACATTTATTACATGATAGGTATTATTCGTTAATAATTTGGTTATTTGGCTTAATATGGTTTGGTTAGATGAATAATATTTACCTATTGCAAAACTCTTTTATTGACTATAATCCTATTACTGCAAAGAATCTGCCATTAAAATTCTATTCTGGAAATGCCGCAAAAGCAAATAATGATAAGACAATTCCTGTCACATACACTACACGAATCAAGGGCATAGAATTATCAGATGTGGAAGTATCATATTCCAAAGAGACTTTAATACCTATAAATATCGTCAAGAACAATAGCTCGCTAGAATCCATCGTGATATACCTGAAAGATTCAACAGGATTAAAGTATTCAGAGATAGCAAGACTGCTTGGACGGGACCCTCGAACGATATGGGTCACTTATTCAAATGCGAAAAAGAAGGGGTTGAAATTCTCTTCTCACAATAATTCACCCTATTTCATACCTGCAAGCATATTCACGTCAAGAAATTTCAGCATATTGGAGTCAATAGTGTTCTATCTGAAAAACAATCATTCTCTAACCATAAACCAGATATCAGACATTCTAGGAAAAAACTACCAGACTATAAATACAGTGTATAGGAGGGCGCTGCAAAAATTATCTTCAAAAATATAACATGATACCTAAGAATAATATATCGGATGGGGAAAGCAAGACGAAGATAGATTCTATGAGAATTACTCCTGATAGATTGATGAATATACTATTCACGATAATAGTATTATCGATGCTAGGTATCACTATATTATCAAGCGCCGTAGCAGTGCCTACCGGTCCTACAATAATATTCAATTCGACGACGAATGCTACTTCGAGACCTGCAGCAGCAATAACGACAGCAGGAGGATCATTCACGACGCTGATACTCAATACTACAGGACAGACATATAGGTGGAAGGCTTATGTAGGTAATGTATCAGGAAAACTTACATTAGCGGATGCAACAAATAAGTCGATATTCGACTGGTCAGTTACAAGCGTCACAGGCGAGATATATGCGACAAGAAGCAGCGTGATAGATTGGTCGACGATAGGATGCGCGAATACAGGAATCATAGCGGCAGAAGACACATATATGAATATGACTCTTACAAGTCCTGACACTATAAACAAGACATTCGCGAATACAGTGCATAGATCGTTCTATGTAGGTGATAGGAAGATAAATAATAGCACGTGCCGCGCGATAGCGACTTATGTGAATGGCACTGCGCAGACACCGTCGGAGAATGCAGCATTCCAGGAGATCCTGCTTGCAGACACATCATCGAACATGGTCTATGCTACGCTTGTGAATTCGAGCACTATAGGTTATAATAATCAGAGGTATGATTTCCAGATGATTGTTGCTGAGAATGAATTTAAGCCTGTCTCGACAACTTATTACATGTATGTAGAGTTGATATGATATGAGTTGATATAATGGGGTATAGTATATAATGAGGTTATAATGTGTTGATTTTTTATTCATTATCTTTATTATTTGTTTTTAAGGATTAAAAAGCTATATTTAAGTTATTAATTATTTATTGAATTGTATAAATTATTATATTATATATTGTTAATGTAAAAAACGAAACATTTAAATATATCTTTGTTTATAAAATCAACTAGGATATAAAATCTTATACTGTTTGTGCGTGAATAGTGCCGCCAGATTTGGACATATGTGCGGCAAAATTGGATTTAAGCGTGGATATTCGTGGACTTTAAATGGGAGGGATTGCGTATGAAAAATGATTTAAGATGGTTGATAATATTAATTCTGGGTGTAGTGTCGATATCGACAGTTCTTGCTGTGCCTACTGGGCCTAGCACTGTGACTAATCTTGGAAGCAGCAGATACAGTACTTCTGCAGCAGCAAACATCTCGGCGATTGCAGGTAATGTTAGTGAGATTAATTTTAATGCAAGTTCTATAACTAATACTTGGCAAGGTTATTACGGTAATATCACTGGAACTATAGTGTTAGGTAACTCTAATAATCAGTCGATGTATAATTGGAATCTTACTTCTCCTGCAGGTCAGATTTATGCTACTCGTGTAATTGCTGTTCCTGTTTGGACTAGTGTTCGATGCGCTAACCAGACTGAGGTAAATACTGAGGATACTACTTTGGGTGTTAATCAGACTACTGATCAGGATTCTGTCAATAAGACTTTTATTAATACTACTTCATTCAATTCATTCTATGTAGGTGGACTAAATGTCAATACTTCGCAGAATTGTAGGGCTGTGCAATTATATAATTCGACTGGTGTATCTTCTACTAATTTTGCTGAGGTGTTATTATCCGACACTTCGAATATGATCTATACAGGTCTTATCTCTAATCCTATGGTCGGTTTTGACAATAGGTCGCATCAGTTTGAGATGATTGTTGGAGAGAATGGTCATAATGGTGATACTACTGCTACACCCTATTACTTTTATGTAGAACTGCATTAAACCTAATTTTTTTAATATTTTTTTCATTTGTAACGGAGGATGTTTATGGGAGGGGAAGAGTTATTTTTATTTATTATAATCTTATTTTTATCAATCTCTATAGTTGTGGCTGCGCCTACAGGACCTTCAAGCACGACCAATCTTGGAAGTAGCAGGTATAGTCTTTTTAATGCTTCGAATATTTCTGCTATTGCTGGCAATGTTACTGAGATAAATTTCAATGTAAGCTCTGTGACTAATACTTGGCAAGGTTATTATGGTAACATTACTGGAAAGATAGTGTTAGGAAATTTAAATAATCAATCACTATATAATTGGAATCTTACATCACCTTCAGGACAGATTTATGCTACTCGTGTGGCTACAGTTCCTACTTGGACTAGTGTTGTATGCGCTTCTACTGCTCAGGTGAATGCTGAGGATGTTGTTTTAGGTGTTAATGCTAGTGTTGATCAGGATGCTGCAAATAAGACCTTCCTTAATACTACTTCCTTCAATGCATTTTATGTAGGTAATGTGAATATCAATACTTCGCAGAATTGTAGGGCGGCGCAGTTATACAACTCGTCAAGTATTTCATCCTCAAATTTTGCTGAAGTTTTGCTTCATGATGGTTCAAATCTGATATATACTGGTCTTATAGCAACTCCTAGTTTAGGTTTTGATAATCGTTCGCATCAGTTTGAGATGCTCGTTGGTGAGAATGGACATAATGGTGATACTACTGTTACTCCCTATTATTTTTATGTGGAACTACATTAATTATCGTTAAGTCGATTTAGCGAATAAAGTTATTATTGAGGAATTAATTATGAGAGAGGAAAGGTTGCTTTTAATTTTTATAGTCTTGGTTCTATCAATCTCTATAGTTGTGGCTGCGCCTACAGG
>Ga0265323_10000221_pt1 | contig 33540 bp, 36 predicted proteins | sample 41225metaG_FD_193580 | JGI IMG/M metagenome (GOLD analysis project Ga0265323, IMG submission 193580) | Rhizosphere microbial communities from Carex aquatilis grown in University of Washington, Seatle, WA, United States - 4-12-25 metaG | ecosystem: Host-associated > Plants > Roots > Rhizosphere...
ACACTTCACGTGAGCCGGGTTTTTAATATATTAATAATAGTTTAAAAAAGAATTAATGCTAACCCAATATCGAATGGATATAATTCCGGTCCTTTGTTTTTTTCAAATAATGTTGTAGGGTAATAAGTTGCAAACAAATTTATTGCTCTATATCCTACGCGTCCCTGAAAACCATATCTAATGGGAGATAAAAAGAAATCATCATGTATTTTGTATTTTCTTTCATTCCCATTTTCATAATAAATTACTTTAGAACTTGAACTAATTTTCAATCCACCAATGACACCACCAGAAAAGTACAAAGGCCTATTTTTGTGCCCCAACGGAAATTGGACCTCAAGTAAAATGGGTATATTTATATATGTATCACCGAATTTAGTATTATCATATGTAATTCCATCAGGAGCAGGTTTTGATTGAATTACTCCATCGAGTTTTTGAATATTATTATTCCATTCGAAATGATAATTATTTATTTCCATTCCAAGTCCGGTAACTATTCCTATTTGACTACTAAATGGAAAAGCGTAATTTAAAAAATTAATGTTCACACCGATTGACTTGCCGGTACTTAATTCCATAAACTCATTTGAACTATTCCGACTTAGATTATGATTTTTATCCATATAATTGTTAAGAAAAAGCTCAAAACCTGCAAAATGTGGCTTAAACTTATTATAGTTATGGTGCCTACTTTTCCAGTTATCTTCTGATGATTCATTTTCTTCAGACTCATTATTGTTTTCTATTTCTTGTTCATTATTTCCCTTATCAATATTGACAGATGTTTTACCATTTTTTTCAATTATAGTAATACCCTTTTTCCCCAACCTGATTCGAGTAGTATCTCCACTTTTTTCAACTTTGGGACTATCTCCAAGTACTTCATGCTTTGTGGAATCCTTACCTAAATTTGTTTGTTTATCATATACCAAAGAATCGTTATTTTGACCATTCAGCGTATAAATCCAGAAACAAAGTCCTATTAATGCAATAATTTTTCTCATAATTATAATTTTATTTATTCAACAATCATTTTTTGATTGTATGACGAATAAGAAATTCTGAATGTTACAATTCTTATTTATTTTCGTGCGACCTGTAGAAACTTAAAAGGTTCGAATTAAAGGAATAGATTGTACGGTTTGAGTCAGTATCAACTTTTTTATTAAACTTTATTTTGGGACCAAGTATTTTATTAAATTCTTTTATACCCGATGATGCAATATGCCAGAAATTTAGATCATATTGATTTTTAATATTAGAATAATAATTATCAATTACCTTCTCTGCCCCTTTTATTACAAAATTCTCTGATAAAAAGGAATTATCCTTTTCAATAACAATATTCTTATTATCCACTATAATAGAAAAAATGGGCACAATTTCAGAATTTGATTTTTTCAATTCTTTTAATTCAAGACTTTTTATTGAATTCATTGTATTATTATTTCTCCGGATAGCATTTCTTTCAATTTTATTTTTTACACTTTCTATATTATTAAAAGACAAATTATTATTGGCAGATTTTTTTATTAAAAGCAAAATAGCCATTTGATGGGTGTTTATAAAACTTTTGTTTTTATTATTCAATGCAACCGGAGTTCTATTTTGAGTAGTAACCAATTGCTTATCGGGAAAAGTTTTATAGTTATAAATATATTTATAAACCATAAACATCAGACAAACAGAGGCTGCCGCTGAAACAATAAAAGAAAAAGAATAGCCATGTTTGTTAATTTTATTTGCCTTAAGTTTTGATTTTTCTTTAAAAAATATTTTTTTATCCGGCCGAAGCATTGTATTTAAATAAAATTCGAATACCTTCTTTTTTGAAGGATTTTCTATCAAGAACTTATTAAAAATTAGTTTATCATTTAGAGATAAATCACCTTCAAGTTCTGCAATACAAAACTCCTCAAAATTATTTTCATTAATTAATGAAATTTCTTTAGCTGGTTTTTTAAGAACATTTTTTTCATTAAAAATAATTTCATTAGAATGAATTGTAATATTTTCAAATTGTCTTAATTCATCAGCTAAATCAGGATTTTCTTTAAGAAATATCATTAAGTCAGAAATATTTGATAAATCAAATTTCCCTTCTAGATAATCAAGAAAATAAATTTCGTAATTTAAACGGGTTATTTCCATTATTTTATCAAATAACAGTTTCTAATTTGCCTATATAATTTTTAAGAAACATTCTGCCTCTGTATATGTAAACTTTTACCTGGATTTCATTTAGTCCGGTTATTTCTGAAATCTCTTCATAGGTATAGCCTTCATAATCTCTTAACATAATGACTGCCCGTTGAGCATCAGGTAATTTATTAACCGCCTGATGAAGGACTTCATTTAAATCATTATATTGTTCATTATGTGAATAATTATCTGGTTTAATTGAATTAAAGTCAACAATTCTTTTTTCTTTTCTTAATAAATCGATCATAGTATGATAAGCAGTTGTAAAAAGATATGATCTTGCCTTTTCAAAAGAAACTGTATCAACCTTCATCCACATTTTTTCATAAGTATCCTGAATAATATCTTTAGCTTTATCTTCATCTTTAATATTTTTAAGAATAAACCTGAAAATATTGTCTGAAAAATTATCTACACAAGAGTTGTATTCCCCAATAGTCATTATATGCTTTTACTATATGCTGACGCAAATACAGTTTAAAAAGTTACAAATAAAATTTCATTTGTAATTAATAATTATAAAATAAGACATAACTATCCGAAAGTTTGAAAAAGTAAATTAACGGAAAAAGCCCAATCTTTGAGGTGACTAAACTTCAAAGAAATAATTTATGAGCCTTTTCCGCAGAAACAAAAATAATAATAAACCTGTACTTCGTCAGATAATAGATTTAATTCCTTCGTATTTACTTCATAAGTGTATTTCTAAGTTTAAAAGCGACAAATACTGCTCAAGATATAAGACATACGACCAGCTGGTTGCGTTATTGTTCGGACAGCTTTGTAAATGTAGCACTTTGGAAGACATATCGGTTGGCATAGGGGTTAGCGAAACATTTATAAAAGACCTTGGTTTACTTCAAAGCCCAGCTAAATCGACTATGGGCGATGGCAACAAAAAACGTAACTGGCAGGTGTTCGAACAAATATATAACGAACTTTTGCTATACTATGGAAGCAGCCTAAGCAAGTATGCTGACCAAACGATAATTAAAGAAGTTAAAGAAAAAACTATTCTAATCCGTGATAGCAGTACAATAAGCTTATGTTTGAGCATGTTTGACTGGGCAAAGTTCCGGACAGCTAAAGGGGGCATTAAAATCCATACCCAATGGGACGAAGCATTAATGCTCCCAAACTTAGTCTGCATTGGAGAAGCCTCCGTCCATGACAGCAAAGGGTTTGAACAAACTGTATTCCCAAAGGGCACCATTATTTTAGAAGATAAAGGATATTGGGATTTTGAAGTAATAAAAGCCAGAATAAAGGCAGTGAATACCTTTGTAACACGCATTAAAGACAATACGGTATATGAAGCTATTGAAGAATTAGATTTGCCCCAAGATACGGATCAGCATATTTTAAAAGACGAACTCATTTATCTAACCGGGACAAAAGCAATAGCTATCGGCTTGAACAAGGAAATACTCCGCAGGGTGGTGGTTTATAATGAAGACAGGAATACCACATTGGAAATAACCACTAACAACCTGGAATGGAAAGCATCCACAGTTGCAGCTCTTTACAAGAGGAGATGGGACATAGAAACATTTTTCAAACTATTAAAGCAGAACCTGAATGTAAAAACATTTGTTGGTACAAGCCACAATGCCGTTAAATCTCAAATTTTTGTAGCCCTGATTGCTTACCTTTTGTTAGAATTGTTAAGACGGGTCAAGGCTAAAGGCAAAACGGCCTTTTCAAATTTTGTGGAAAAAATACGCATCTGTTTATGCTATTATTTAACCTTAGACTACGTCATTCAACGGATACAGCCAAATGCAAGAAGGATAAAACCGGCACAAAAGAAAATAGAGTTCTGCCATCAAGCAATCCTTTTTTAATTGAAAACAGTACTTTTTTTCTTAAAACAAAAATAAAAATATAGGCTTATTAAGGGATACAGAGTCAAATTAGATTAATTTTGAAAAAGTCCGGATGAATATGAAAATAAGAGTAAAATTATGGAGTAAATTACTATTTATTGAGGAAAAATTTCATTTATTGTATCTATCAGAACATCGATAAAAAAGGAATCTTTTGTAATGAATTTTGAAACGCCATTTTTTAAATACTCCTTTATTATTTCTTCTTTCTGTTCTCCAGAAAGCATAATAATTTCTACTTCTTTATCAATTTCTCTAATCTTTTTAAGAATTTCAATTCCACTTGAGAATTTTGTATTTTCTATAATAAATAGGTGGTCTAATACTACCAAATCAGGTTTTTCATTCATAACAGCCAGGCAATCTTCACCTGTACGAAATGTTTTTATGTCATAATTTCCACGATTTTTAAATGTGTATTCTATGAGATTTAAAATCATTTTATCATCATCAACAAAATAAATTAACTTACCCATAAACTGAAAATATTTTAGAAATAAAAAATCGTATAAAGAAATACTAAACTTTTTACTATTCTTTTTGCAAAATAGTTTTTTATTTTGATATAATTTTAAAACCAAATATTATAATCATCAACAACCGCTGATTTTACATGCTAATAAACTATTTTAACTTTTTGATGAAAATACAAAAAAAATATATGAACATTAAACATTACTAAAGAAAAAAATTAAATTATTCAACTTGAATAAATAGTTTTTGAAAATACTTTAATGAATGAAAAGCTTCTCAGAAATAAATCTAATCCTTAACAAATTTGACTATTAAACAATAGTTATATTTTTCTTTTTTTAAATTATTCAGGATTAATTGATAATACTTTGTATAATTTATCAGAACGACGGACAATTTCACTTACTTTAATAGAAAATTTATCACCTTTTTCAGCTGAATTGACAGGTAATAAATTAACTCTAATCTCATCTACTTTACCTTCAATAACTCCAGAGGTTGGTCCTGTGATCAATATATCATCACAGATTTGAATAGATCCCGTTTCTATAATAAACTCCGCTACTTTAATATTCGAAAAATAATTTAGACATTTTCCTATATAAAATTTCTTTTTGGTAGCTATTGAACCATAAACATTACTCCACTCGCCCAACTTTTTACCAAGATAATATCCATCCCAAAATCCCCTGTTATAAACAGTTGTAAGCTTGTTCAACCATTTCATAATTTTTTCAGCATTATAGGCACCCTCACAATAATTAATAATTGCTTCGTTATAAGTTTCTGTTACAGTTTTTACATATTCAGCTGATCTGGCCCTGCCTTCAATTTTAAGGACCCTAATTCCTGAATCAAGAATTTTATCTAAAAAGGAAATTGTACACAAATCTTTTGGTGACATGATAAATTCGTTATCAATTTCAATTTGGGTATCAGTTTCTTTATCTTTTACAACATATACCCTTCTGCAAATTTGATAACATTCTCCCCTGTTTGCAGAATGATTATTTTCATGTAAACTTAAATAACATTTACCAGATATTGCCATGCAAAGCGCCCCATGTGCAAATATTTCAATTTTAACTTTATTACCAGAAGGACCTGTAATATTTTCTTTTTCTATATATTGAACAATATTTTTAATTTGATTTAGATTCAGCTCTCTTGCTAATACAATTATATCTGAGAACCGTGCGAAAAATTTAACAGCTTCTAAATTACTAATATTTTGTTGTGTTGAAATGTGAACTTCTAAACCAATGGAATTTGAATATTTTATTGCAGAAATATCGGAGGCAATAATTGCATTGACCCCCTCTTCTTTGCAAGCATCAATAGTTTCATGTAATTTCTGAAAATCGTTATCGTAAATAATTGAATTCAGGGTGACATAAGCTTTAACTTTATTTTCATTACAAATGTTGATAATTTTTTTAAGATCATTTAAATCAAAGTTTAATGAAGATTTTGAGCGCATATTAAGCTTCCCAACACCAAAATATACTGCATCAGCATTTCCCTGAATGGCTGCTCTTAATGATTCATATGAACCGACAGGGGCTATCAATTCTATTTCATTTCGTTTCAACAATTTGATTTTTGTTTGACGTTGAATTTTTTAATATAATTCTAAAAGTTGAACCTTTATCTATTTCTGAATTTAGAACAAATATTTTTCCCTTATGATAATTTTCAATTATTCTCTTTACCAAAGATAATCCTAAACCCCATCCCCGCGCTTTGGTTGTATATCCTGGTTTAAAAATGGTATTAAATTTTGACTTTGGAATACCTTTTCCAGTATCCGAAACATCAATAAATATTTTTTGTTTTTGTTGTTTAACAGATATTGTAATTGTACCTTCATTAACTGCGTCAACAGCATTTTTGCAAAGATTTTCAATTACCCATTCAAAAAGTGACCTGCTTAAAGGTATAATTATTGGTATTTCAGGAGTGTATATTATAAACTTAATTTTTTCTGAAGTTCTGCTTTTTAAATAATTAATAGCTGATTGTATAACTTCTACCAGATTATTTGGTTTTAAAGTAGGCTTTGAACCAATTTTAGAAAACCGGTCTGTAATTATTTCAAGCCGTTTAATATCTTTTTCAAGTTCATTAACAATTTCATTTTCATTAATTTTTTCTTTAATTAATTCTGCCCATGCCATTAATGAGGAGGTAGGTGTTCCCAATTGATGAGCAGTTTCTTTTGTCAAACCTACCCAAACCTGATTTTGTTCAGCTTTTCTTGAGGCACTAAATGCAAAGTAAGCAACCAAAATAAACAATAATATTACCCCAAGTTGGATGTAAGGATAATATTTTAATTGCTGCAAAAGATAAGATTCTCTATAGTATATGTAATTTTTATTTTTATTTCCCAAATCTATTAAAATTGGCTTTTGCAATTTTCGCATTATAGAAAGTTGATTCCTGACATATTGTTTATTTATTACTTTTATTGAATCAAGATTTCTGTAAGAAATAATATTACATCCTGAATCGGTTAATATAACTGGAACAGTTCTATTATTTTGAATTACCTGGAGTAAAAAACTAAAATCTTTATTTGAAATATCTGGTTCACCAAGTTGTCTGGTTGCTTCTGCCCACAGTTCAACTTTTTTCTTTTCCTCAATAGATAATTTTTTTACCAATAAATTAGTGTAATACAAAGACGAAACGCCAATAATTATTGCTATTAGGAGCAAAATAAATTTCCACCACTGTTTTTTATTATATATACCCAAAGTTTTAAAATTTATTATTATTCATCTTTCCAGATTACATTTGTTTTGTTTGTATTTACTTTCTGTTTGGCTTTGTTAGTTTTGACATTTTTAATTTCATCGGATTCAATTTTGAAGTTTTTTTTACTCACATTTTTTGAAGTTTTAATGATGGTACTATCTTTATTAAATAATCCGAATTCTTCTTTAAAAATACTTTTTAATCCAATTCCTTCTTTTTTTATTTTCTCTGAAAAAGATTTATAAGATTGTTTTTTATCATAGGTAGTTTTATAGTCATTTCCTTTTCCCTTAAGCCTTACAAAAACATTCATACGTCTTAAAGTGTCCTTTTCAACGGTATATTCAATTTCTTTGTTGTCATCTATTTTTAGATTTTTAAATAAAATATCTGAAAGTGATACTTTAAAATGATATTCATATTCATTACCTAAAGTATGAATTCCGGATAATGTGAGGCTAATTGCAGAAGAATTTATATCCATTGGTGGGATATTAATAGTATCCTCTCTAATTATAATTTGATTACTTATCTTTTCAAATTTAATATCATTTAAATCTGATAGATTCATAAATTTGGATAATTTAAATATTGGCTGAAAATTCTTCAATTCACCTCTATCAATAGTAATATTTGCTTGACCTTTAAGATTTTCTTTAATTATTTTCATATTTTTATCCAAACAAAATATCAAAGTGGTTTTACCACTAATATTTCCCTTAATATTATCAGAAGTAAATACAGCCTGATCAAAATTTTCAAACGAAATTAAAAATTTCTCTAAATCAATATTCTTTATTGTACAACCTGTTGAAATACTTATGTATTTATTTTCACTTTTACTTTTAATATTGCCGTTTGAAATGCTACCATCACAAGTTTGAAAATAAATATTATTAAATGAAAGAATTTCATTTTGATAAATCATATCTGAACTTAAATTTTTTACGAATATTTTTTTATAAACCAATGTATCGATACCTAAAGTAAGGGAACAATTGAATTTCAAATCACTTGCCAGGGAATCTGAAAGTATTTTATTTAAATCTGAATATAATTCATCTAATTTTATTTTACTGCTTTTAATCGAACCTCCAATAATATATCGGGCTGTTGAATCGTGATATATACTAAAAGTATTTTGAACGGTTCCATTAAAACATATAAAATTATCATTAACTAACCCTTTTAATGATTTAAAGGATAAAACTTTATTGATACCAGAAATTTGCCCGGAGACATTTTTTAAATACAACAAATTATTATATAAAGTACAATCCATATTATTTAAATCTCCATCAGCATTCAAAGATATTTTATTTAAGTCCAAAACATTTTTAGAATCAAAAGAACCTCGTAAATAATAAGTAAAATTAGCTTCTCCATTTTTTAAATAGAATTTATTATTATTAATAATTTTATTTAGATTATTAAGTTTTAATTGAGTATTTCCATAAACAGACAAATAACTTTGATAGGTTTTCAAATAATATCCTGTTATTTGAAATTTAGAATCCTGAAAATAACCATGCAGGTTTTTTGTAACAATAAAGTAATTGTAATTTATTTTGTTTTTTCCATAAAATTTAATTTCTCCACTAATTTTATTAAAATTCAGTCTATTCATATATAAATAACTTAAATTGTTCAAATAAACATTTGCTGTCAATTCAGGAAATTCATTTTTCTTTAGAGTTCCTTTTAAAAATCCATTAATATTTATCGTTCCATTATTTGAAGAAATTTTATTTAATTCAGTAAAATTTAAATATTTTATTATTTGGTTTATTTTAAAATTATTAATTGTAAATGATGATGAGTATTTGAAAGGAAATTCAAGACTACTTATTCCAGAAAAATTCAAGATATTATCTAAAATTTTAATTTTGCCCTTGCTGCATCTGATATAATCAAATACTTTTTCAATAAAAAATTGAATATATATATGTTTTGGGAAATTATAAAATAATTTATCAGAAGAAATAATTAAATTTTTTATTTCAGTTTCAATATTAAAATAATAATTTGTCTGCTGAATCAAACCATTTAATTTTAATTGTTTTATGAAAAAGGAAGAATAGAATTTATTTTTTTCAGAGAGATATATTAATTGAACATTTTTTAAAAAAATATTTTTTATTTTAAACTTAACCCTGCTTTTACTTGGAACTTTTAAATCCGATAAGTTAAAATTTCCCATTACATCTTTATTAATTAAACAGTTTATCCTGGCTTGTTTTAAATTAATGCCATCAATTAAGTACTGACCTTTCATTAAAAGAATTAAATTAAATTTTAAACTGATTTCTTTTGCTATCAAAAAATATTGAGAATTAACCGAATCTGTTGAAGATAGTTTAAATTTTCCAAGTGATTTTATTTTAATGTCATAAAAAGATAATGAGGCATATGGAAAGTTTTTTAATATCGAAAATTTTGTTTTTTGGACTTCAATATTCATATCCGTATTTTTACCTAATTGTAAAAGGATTATTTTAGTTATTTTATCACTAAATAAGCATGAATACAAGGTTATAAATAAAATAATTACGCCCAGAGTAGTTAATATTGGCAAGAATATTCTTTTTAACATTTAATAAATAGTATTTTTTAAAAAATTAGTCCAAAATATTCTTCAAATTATCTATTTTTTAACGATAAAGAATATTTAAAATTGCAATAATATAGTAATTTGTTCTAAAATGAGGGCAATAATTCAAAGGGTACTGAAATCTAAAGTATTAATTCAAAATAGAATTAAGAGAAAAATTGGAAAAGGTCTATTGATTTTTGTTGGAATTGAGAATGGAGATAATGAAGAAGATATTTTATGGCTGTCAGGTAAAATAATTCGCTTAAGAATATTTAATGATGAATTTGGAGTTATGAATAAATGTATTTTAGAAATAGGTGGTGAAATAATGATTATCAGCCAATTTACATTACATGCCAGTACAAAAAAGGGTAACCGGCCATCATATATTAAAGCATCAAAAGCAGAATATGCAATTCCAATTTATGATAAATTTGTACGGCAAATTATATTTGATTATGAAAAAAAGAAAGTCATTACCGGAGAATTTGGAATGGATATGAAAATTGAACTAATCAATGATGGTCTGGTAACGATTTTTATTGATACTAAAAATAGAGAATAATGACTATTAAGGAAGCACAAAATAAAGTAGATAATTGGATTAATAAATATGGAGTCCGCTATTTTAGTGAGTTAACCAATATGGTTATTTTAATGGAAGAAGTGGGTGAGGTAGCAAGAATTATTGCAAGAAAATATGGTGAACAATCTTTAAAAGATGAGGAGCCTCTTTCAAATTTGGCAGATGAACTTGCTGATATATTTTTTGTCCTTATATGTATAGCAAATCAAACAGGAATTGATTTAACTTCAGCTTTAAAATTAAATCTTGAAAAAAAAACTTTAAGAGATTCTACCCGACATAAGAAAAATAATAAATTAAAAACCAATAAAACAATATTTTTATGGTAACCACGAAAGATACAGCATTAGTTACCAATCAAATATCAAATGATAGCAACATTTCTAATCAAGAGATAATAACATTAATTAGAAATGAAAATTCTGTTAATACAAAAATTTCAAAAAAAGAATTAATAATTTCAACAGAAATAAATAATATCGAAATTAAAAAGCAGCCTGATACGCAATCAATAGTATTTTCAAATGCATACAGTAATGTACCCTGGTTTGAAATTTTCGATGTTAAGAATCAATTTTTCAAAAAGAACCTACTTAACAAAGATGTATACTTGACAAATAAAAATGATTCTCAAATAATGACTATTATATTTAATTCAAAGAGATCTTCTGAATATCATAATAATAATAAATTTAATTTAATTAATGATTTTATCCTTGCCTTACTCTTAATTTCTTTGTTTTTACTTGCTTGGATTAAAATTTTTTATAACAAAAATTTAAATCAAATATTTAGATCGGTGGTAAACTATTCGGATGCAACTAAACTATATCGTAATCATAATATTATTTTGGATAGGTTGTTTATTCTTTTAAATATAAATTTTATTATTTCAGGTGGGATCTTTTTGTATGAAATTTTCACATTTTTCGACCAGGATCAATTAAAGAATTATTCATATTATTTTCTTCTTAGTTGTTTTTTTATAGTAATTATGATTTTTCTTACGCGTTATATTATTAATAAACTTTCAGGTATAATCTTATTTCAAGTTCAAGCATTTAATGAATATTTACATAGTATTTATACTATTTTCAAAGTATCAGGAATATTGATGTTGCCAATAATCTTTACTATTTTTTTACTTACTGATAATGTTAGAATTGTATTTTTATTTTTTGGGGTCTTTATTTTTTTTTCACTTTACATCATGAGTATTTTAAGGGCAACAAAAATTATGTTACAAAAAGGTATTTTATTATTCTATTGGATTTTATACCTTTGCACAATTGAATTTTTACCAATAATTTTGCTTTACAAGTTTCTTAAAACGGTATATTAAATTTGTAATTCATTATTATTAACGCTAAAACTTTAAACATTGAGAATCAAGAAAATTCTTGTATCCCAGCCAGAGCCTGAAAACGAAAAATCGCCTTATCGCGAACTTGCTTTAAAAAATAATATAAAAATTGACTTCAGACCTTTTAGTCATGTTGAAGGTTTAACAGCTAAAGATTTTAGGCAATCAAGGATTGATATTTTAGAACATACTGCAATAATCTTTTCAAGTAAAACAGCAATTGATCATTTATTTCGAATATGTGAAGAACTTCGAATAACAGTTCCTGATACCATGAAGTATTTTTGTACCTCTGAATCTGTTGCTTTTTATCTTCAGAAATATATTGTTTATAGAAAAAGAAAAATATTTTATGGAAAAAACTCCCTAATTGATATTGAAGATATTCTCATAAAAAATAGAGAAGAAAAATATTTAATACCATTATCAGATAATCATAAACCAGAGATTCCTCATTTACTTGAAAATCTTAAACTTAATTATACAAAAGCTATTTTGTATAGGAATGTTTGCAGCGATTTATCAGATCTGTCTAATATTGATTATGATATTCTTGTTTTTTATAATCCTACAGGAATTAAATCTCTTATACAGAATTTTCCAAATTTTAAACAAAATGAAATTAAAATAGCTTCATTTGGTGAAGCTACAGCAAAGGCAGTAAGAGATGCAGGTTTGAGACTAGATATTTTGGCCCCTATTCCAGATGCCCCCTCTATGACAATGGCTTTAGATTTATTTATTAGAGATTTTAATAAAAATTTTAAAAACAATAAGTAAATAAATAAAGTTACTCTTCAATATAGGGGGAATGTCCCCCTTTTTTTTTAAAATATTATAAATAATAAAACATGAATACCTTTAAAAAGGAAGAGAGGTTAATCCAAAAAAAATTAATAGATAAACTTTATTCGCTAGGAAAATCATTTATTAATTATCCTTTGCTATTTGCTTACTATGAGTTGTCAAATTCCAAGATTCCAGCACAAATTTTAATAACTGTTTCTAAAAAACGAATTAAGAAGGCAATTGAGCGAAATTTAATTAAAAGAAGAATAAGAGAAGCTTATAGAATTCATAAAAATGAATTTTATGAAACACTTTTAATAAATAAAATTCAATTAATATTATCAATATCTTTTATTGGAAATTATATGCCGAAATTTGATGAAATTGAGGCACAGATTATAAAAATGATTAAAGAATTTAATATTTTATTTCAAAACAAAAAATAATAAATAATTAAAAAGTAAATTATTATTTATGAAATATTTAAAATTTTTTGGAAATATGATTTCAATGATATTAATTATTCCGATTAAAATTTATCAGATATTAATTTCGCCAGTTTTACCAATGTCTTGCAGATATACTCCTTCGTGCTCTGAATACACAATAAAGGCATTAAAAAAATTCGGACCAATTAAAGGTTTATTTATCTCAATTAAAAGGATTTTATCATGCAATCCATGGGGTGGAAGTGGTTACGACCCTGTTCCTTAAATTCATATTTATAATAAAATATTAGTAAAATTTTCAGTACATCCCTAAAAATTATTTAACTAATGTTCAAGAGCATTATTGTTACATTTTATTTTTTATTATTTTTAGCTTATATAAGTAATTTACTACATATTAAGTAGTTTTTTTTTATTTTTTATTTTGATTATAATTTTTACCTTTGCCGGTTATAAAAATTGGAAGAATTGAGATCAAATAATCGGTTGATTTTACCTTTCAAAGGTTTAAAGGAGGGAATACATGAGTTTTATTTCAAAATAAATAATAATTTTTTTTCATCACTTGACTATTCTGAATTAGAAAATGGAGAATTAGAAATTAAAGTAAAATTGAATAAAAAACCTAAAAATATTATTCTTGAAATTGACATATTGGGTTTTGTTAAAGTGATGTGCGATCGTTGTTTGGATTTTTTTAATTTACCAATTAAATTTCAGGGAAATTTACTGGTTAATTTTAATGGATCTGATGAAAAGAAAAGTCTTAAAAATTATGAAGATTTAATCGTATTATCGGAAAATGAATATGAATTTGATATTACACATTATATTTATGAATCTATTTTGCTATCAATACCATATCAAAGAATCCATCCATTAAATTCAACAGGAATTAGTACTTGTAATAAAGACATGCTTTTAATTTTAAAAAAATTTAGTGAACCTGCAGGTAAAAAAATTATTAATGAAAGTTGGGAAAAACTTAATAATATATAAAAATTAAAAATATTTTAAAATGCCAAATCCAAAACACAGACATTCCAAGCAAAGAAGGAATAAAAGAAGAACACATGACAAAGCATTGACTCCTACTACAGCGGCTTGCTCAAATTGTGGTGCTTCCGTTCAATTTCATCATGTATGCCCTGAATGTGGACATTATCGTGGCAAATTAGCTATTGAGAAAGAAGTAGCTGCTTAGTTAACATCGTAAGTTTTAAATTATGATGAAAATTGGTATAGATATTATGGGGGGTGATTTCGCACCTGAAGTTACTGTTTTGGGATCTATTTTAGCCCAGAAAGAACTACCTCATGATGCAAAACTGGTTCTTATTGGAGATGAAAATAAAATTAATCAAATTGTTACTCGTGAAAAATTTGATTCAACATTATGGGAAATAGTTCATACAACTGATTTTATTGGAATGGGGGAGCACCCCTCAAAAGCTTTTGCCCAAAAACCAGATGCATCAATTCCAGTTGGATTCAATTTGTTGAAATCAAAGCAAATTGATGCTTTTGCCAGTGCTGGTAGTACTGGAGCCATGATGGTAGGTGCGATGATAGTAATAAAATTAATTCCTGGAATTATCAGACCCAGTATAGCCACTATAATGGCAACAGATTCGAATGTACCTTCAGTAATAATTGATGCAGGGATTAATCCCGATGCACGTCCTGATGTATTAATTCAATACGGGATTCTTGGATCTTTATACGCCCAACATGTCTTTAATATACAAAATCCTCGAGTTGCTCTATTAAATATTGGATCTGAAGAAGAAAAGGGTAATCTTGTTACAAAGGCAGCATATCCAATTTTTAAAGACACTAAAGCATTTAATTTTGTCGGTAATATTGAAGGGCATGATATTTTTTTTAAAGAAAAAGTGGATGTCATTGTTTGTGATGGATTTGTTGGTAATGTAGTTTTAAAAGCAGCTGAAGCTTTTTATCATTTAGTTAAGAAAAGAAATATTGACGATCCATTTTTTGAGAAATTCAATTTTGAAACTTATGGTGGAACACCTATTCTTGGTATTGATTCTATTGCCATAATAGGTCATGGCATTTCAACCCCTCTTGCCATTAAAAATATGATATTACATACTTACAGAATGGTTAAGGTAGGTTTGATCGATAAAATAAAAGAAGCATTTCAACCATGAAAAAAATAAGAGCAGCCATTACTGGTGTTGGAGCATATGTTCCTGAATATATTTTAAACAATGAAGAACTTAGCCGAATGGTTGATACTTCCGATGAATGGATAATGCAGAGAATAGGAATTAAAGAAAGAAGAATTTTGAAGGGAGAAGGTAAAGGTGCATCGGATTTAGGTGCAAATGCTGTAAAAGATTTATTTTTAAAAACAGGGCTTAAACCTAATGAGGTAGAATTATTGATATGTGCTACAGCTACACCAGATCATACTTTTCCTGCTACTGCCAATATTATAAGTGATAAAGTTGGAATTACTGAAGCATGGAGCTTCGATATTTCAGCTGCATGTTCAGGATTTATTTATGCTTTTGAAGTAGCAGCAAAATTTGTCGAATCTGGTGAATATAAAAAGGTAGTCTTAGTATCCGCTGAAAAAATGTCTGCAATAACCGATTACTCAGATAGGACAATTTGCCCTCTGTTTGGGGATGCTGCAACTGCAATTCTGATTGAGCCAACTGCTGAAGATATTGGATTAATGGATTATATATTAAAAACAGATGGTTCAGGTAGGCATTATTTATACTTAAAAGCAGGCGGATCTGTCAGGCCCCCTTCTCACGAAACAATTGATAATCGTGAACATTTTATGTTTCAGGAAGGACAAACAGTTTTTAAGTATGCAGTATCCCGCATGGCTGATGTTTCCGTTGAAATTATGAAACGTAATAAACTTGAATCAAATGATGTAGCCTGGTTGATTCCTCATCAGGCTAACAAAAGAATTATTGACGCCACTGCACGAAGAATGGGTCTTAGTCCATCTAAAGTAATGATTAATATTCAAAAATATGGGAATACCACTGCTGCAACTATTCCATTATGTATGTGGGAGTGGGAAAAACAATTAAAAAAAGGAGATAATTTAATATTAGCTGCTTTTGGTGGTGGTTTTACTTGGGGTGCTATTTATCTTAAATGGGCTTATAATTCAACAAATTAATTACTTTTTTAATTATGCATTAATTATAATTAGCTCGTTGTTAACGAGCTATCTTTTTTTGTAATAGACTAATTGTTATTTAAACATTTTCTATATTTGTTTATTTTGTGGTTTAATTTTCTTATTAAAGTATAAACAAATTAACAAAATAACAAATTATATATTTTATGGCAAAAGATACTGAGGATTTCGATTCAACAGCAATTAATTTATTAGGAGCAGGTACAGTAATAAATGGTGATATTAATTCTAATGGAGATATAAGAATTAATGGCTCAATTACTGGAAATCTTTCTACTAAAGGTAGAGTAATCATTGGCGAATCTGGAAAAATAAAAGGTGAAATTACTTGTAAAAATGCTGACATTTTAGGGTTTGTCGAAGGTAAGTTGTTTGTAACAGATCAATTATCTTTAAAAGCCACAGCTAATATTATTGGAGATATATCTATTGGAAGAATATCTATTGAACCTGGCAGCAAATTTAATGGTTCATGTAAAATGAATGAGGGTAATTCATTAATTAGCGAAAACAAATTCGAAAAAAAACCTGATGGCAAGTAATGATAACTGGATGCGAAATTATGGACGCTATTCCACCATTGCTTTTCAAATGATAGTAATAGTCCTTGGTGGAGTTTATTTAGGTTATAAACTGGACCAATGGTTGCACATGAATAAACATATTTTTCTGATAATTTTGAGTTTTGTATTTGGATTTCTTGCATTATTTCTTGCATTTCGGGATATGCTAAAAATGAAATAATTTTTATTGTCTTCCCTTCACCTAAAACTTAAGACTTATAATCGAAAGGCTAATATTAAATCATTAAAATTTTTCAAATTAAAATATCATGCTTAAAAAGCATATCGTTCAATATTCAACCGGAATATCTATACTTACAATGGTATTTTTAGGTGCGGGGTTACTTACTTTTTGGCAATTTAATTCCTTCATTTGCATCAATTATTTTCTATACTTAATTCTATTATTCTTTGCATCAAGTTTACTTTTTCATTTTTTATTAATTTATTTTTTTGAAAAGAATCCTAAAAAATTTATTCAAATGTTTTTATTACTTACTGTCGCCAAAATATTTATTTATCTAACGATATTGGTAGTATTTATTTTTAATAATGTTGCAGGAATAAAATGTTTTTTAATATCATTTTTTACATTATATGTAGGTTATACTTTTTATGAGGTTATAATGCTTACCAGGCAATTAAAAAATAGCAGGGCCAAGTAATCAAATTGTCAAATAATTTATAACTTTGAGTTCGATTTTCCTTTTGCGTAAAACAGCCGAAAATGCTGATAATATGATAGCAGTAAAACGTTTGATCCTTATCACAATTGTTTTTTCTCTTTGCTTAAATTTTTACGGTGAAATTGACGAATCTATAAAAGCAGATTCAACTGTAAAAAAAACAAAAGAGGATAAAGAGGGAAAATTTACTCCGGGTGAATTCATGCTCGAACATATTATCGATAAGCACGAATGGCATATTGTTACTATTGGTCATACTCCTATCACAATACCTCTTCCGATAATACTTTACAGCAATATTTCAGGTTGGCATTTTTTCTTTTCAACAAAGTTTCATCTTGGATATGAAACTTATGAAAATTTTAAATTTGCCAAAGAAGGCAAAAATAAGGATAAAATAGTTGAAATAACATCTGACGGAGAAATTTTACCGTTGGATATGTCTGTCACTAAAGTTGTATTTTCACTATTCCTTAGTACAATTATTATTATTATTTTATTTATTTCAATAGCTAAACAATATTTAAGAAACCCTTATAAAGCCCCTAGTGGCATTCAATCTGCAATGGAACCAATGATTCTTTTTGTTCGCGATGATATTGCTAAACCCTCAATTGGAGAAAAAAAATATGAAAAATTCATGCCTTATTTACTTACAATATTCTTCTTTATATTGTTGAATAATTTTTTAGGAATGATACCTATTTTTCCTGGTGGTGCCAATATTAATGGAAATATAGCTGTTACGATGGTAATGGCAATATTTACTTTTGTAATAACCACTTTTAATGCAAATAAACATTATTGGCAGGAAATATATAATGCACCGGGAGTTCCATGGTGGCTTAAATTTCCAATTCCGTTAATTCCATTAATTGAACTTATGGGTGTAATTATTAAACCCGTTGTATTGATGGTACGACTTTTTGCCAATATTACTGCAGGCCATCTTATTGCTATAGCATTCGTAAGCCTTATATTCATTTTTGCAGAAATTCATCCTGTGTTAGGTTATGGAATTTCAGTCCTATCTGCATTATTCAGTATCTTTATGGGTTTATTGGAAATATTGGTTGCACTTATTCAAGCATATGTATTTACTTTGTTGTCTGCTATTTATTTTGGAATGGCAACGGCAGAACATCATGAAACAAAACAGAATCACTAAATTTTCACTTTAAATTTTATAAAATTATGTTAACTACGTTATTGGTTTTATTAGAAGCAGCAGGCATAGCCAAATTAGGAGCTGGTATTGGAGCTGGATTAGCAGCAGTTGGCGCAGGTTTAGGTATAGGCCTTATTGGTGGCAATTTCATGGAGGCAATAGCTCGTCAGCCTGAGGCAGTCGGCGATCTTAGATCGAACATGATTATCGCTGCCGCATTGGTTGAAGGAGTGGCCTTCTTCGCCATTATTGTATGTCTGCTTATCCTTTTTCTCTAAAATTTAAACCGGATTAAAGACGATTGGTCTTTTTCCGGTTTTTATTTAATTACTTCATTTATAAACTGAAATTTTAATATTTAGAGTATGGAACTAGTTACCCCGGCTATAGGCACAATATTTTGGATGTTATTATTTTTTGGCATGATATTGTGGATACTAAAAAAGTTTGCCTGGAGGCCTATTTTAAATACACTTAAAAACAGGGAAAAAACAATCGATGATGCATTACAAAGTGCAGAGCGAATAAAAGAAGATATGGCCAGATTAAAATCTGATAATGAAAAAATTTTAAACGAAGCACGTTTGGAAAGGGATCAAATAATGAAAGAAGCTAGAGTTCTGAAAGATAAAATCCTTCAGGATGCACAGGAACTGGCTCGCCAGGAAGCAAAGAAAATTGTTGAAAATGCTAAATTAAGTATAGAAAATGAGAAGAAAAGTGCATTGTATGAAATTAAAAGCCAGATTGCGCTTCTATCAGTTTCAATTGCTGAGAAAATTATTCGCGAAAAACTTGATGTGAACAAACAAACCAATCTTATCGACAATCTTCTGAAAGATATTAAATTAAGTTAAATTTTCAATAAAACTAAAGTGAACGAAAGCATTATTTCAGTAAGATACACAAAAGCTTTATTCTCTCTTGCACTTGATAAGGGCCTTCTTGATGTTGTTAAAAATGACATGGAAACAGTATATTTTGTCATGAATGAAAGCGAAGAGCTTCAAAATATATTTCAAAATCCGGTATTAAATGCATCTCATAAAAATGAAATTGTTAAATTAATATTTAAATCATTCAATAAAATTACCATATCTTTTATTGGTATTTTAATTAAAAATAGAAGGGAAGAATATCTACACGATATTTCTAGAAATTTTCTTGAGAAATATAAACATTATAAGGGAATTGAAACTGCAAATCTTACTACAGCCGTGAGTGTTGATAAAAAAATGCTTGAAAAAGTCAAAGAATTAATAAAGAAATTAATTAAAAAAGAAATTGAAATTAGCAATCAAATAGATAACAGGATTATCGGAGGATTTTTGATTAGAGTCGGAGACAGGCAAATTGATGCCACAGTTCAAACAAATTTAAATATAATAAAAAGAAAATTATTAAATACTACAATAAATTAATTTCTGAATTATGGCATATTTAAAACCTTCGGAGATTTCAGGTATATTACAAAAAGCGATTGAAGGCATATCTTCAATTGCAGAACTCGAGGAAGTGGGAACAGTATTGCAGGTTGGTGATGGAATTGCCCGCATTTATGGTCTTTCAAAAGTTCAATCAAATGAATTGTTGGAATTTGAAAATGGTATAAAAGGTATTGTTTTAAATCTTGAAGAAGATAATGTTGGTGCAGTTCTTCTTGGTTCCTCCGATGAGATTGGAGAAGGAGATACTGTTAAACGGACAGGGTTAATCGCCTCAATTAATGTTGGAGAGGGAATGTTGGGGCGAATCATCAATACTATTGGCGAACCTATGGATGGCAAAGGACCCATAACCGGAAAAACATTTGAAATGCCTCTTGAAAGAAAAGCCCCAGGTGTAATTTTCAGACAACCGGTAAAAGAACCTTTGCAAACAGGTATTAAAGCTATAGATGCCATGATACCTATTGGTCGTGGCCAGCGCGAATTGATCATCGGCGATCGACAAACTGGTAAAACATCTATTGCTATAGACACTATTATCAATCAGAAAGAATTTTATGATAAAGGTGAACCAGTATACTGTATATATGTGGCAATTGGACAAAAAGGTTCAACAGTAGCAAACATAGCAAAAACATTGGAACATTTTGGAGCAATGAAATATACTGTAATTGTTATGGCAGCTGCTTCCTATCCCGCTGCCATGCAATTTTATGCACCTTTTGCCGGATGTGCAATTGGCGAATATTTCCGCGATACAGGTCGACCAGCATTAATTATTTATGACGATCTATCCAAACAGGCTGTATCTTATAGGGAGGTTTCATTGTTGCTTCGACGGCCACCAGGACGAGAAGCTTATCCCGGAGATGTTTTTTACCTTCACTCAAGATTACTTGAAAGGGCAGCCAAAATTATCGAATCTGATGATATTGCTTCACAAATGAATGATTTGCCGGATACAATAAAACATTTAGTTAAAGGAGGAGGTTCATTAACAGCACTTCCTATAATTGAGACTCAGGCCGGAGATGTGTCAGCTTATATACCGACTAATGTGATCTCAATTACAGATGGTCAAATATTTCTTGAAGGCAATCTTTTTAATTCAGGCGTACGTCCAGCCATTAACGTAGGTATTTCCGTTTCTCGTGTTGGAGGTAATGCCCAAATTAAATCGATGAAGAAAATAGCTGGCACACTGAAATTAGATCAGGCACAGTATCGCGAACTGGAAGCATTTTCAAAATTTGGATCTGACCTTGATCCTGCTACTTTGGCTGTCTTGGATAAAGGTGCAAAAAATGTAGAAATTTTAAAACAAGGATTACATTCCCCAATGTCTGTCGAAAAACAAATTGCAATTATTTATTGTGGAACGAAGGGATTACTAAAAGATATTCCTATTTCAAAAATAAAAGAATTTGAAGTTGAATTCTTACAATTTCTTGAAGTTAAACAACCAGAAATTATTAAAAAACTGAAGGAAGGATTGGTTACTGATGAAATTACTTCAGTTCTTGATAGTACGGCTTATGAAATGGCCCAGAAATACAAAGCAAAATAATCAATTCATTAATTTCTTGCCTAAGAAATCATTATAATAGGAATTTACATTTGGCAGGTTAGAAGAAAATGGGAAGTTTAAAAGAAATACGAACTCGTATTGCTTCTGTAATTACTACAAGGCAAATAACTAGTGCCATGAAAATGGTTTCAGCAGCAAAATTAAAAAAAGCACAAGATTCAATAATTCGATTAAGACCTTATGCCCAAAAACTTAATGAGATTTTAAAAAATATTCACAGTAGCCTTGATGCTGCTGATGATAACGTTTTTGGGAAAGAGAAGGACCTTCATAATGTACTAATTGTTCTAATTACTTCAAATCGCGGAATGTGTGGAGCTTTTAATTCGAATGCAATAAAACTTTCAATTGAAACAGTTCATTCTAATTATGAACTATTATTAAAGCAAGGCAAGGTCAAATACTTTTGTATAGGAAAGAAAGGTTTCGATGTTTTAAGAACCAAAAATTATAATATTTTGCGTGTTCAAAATGATATTTTGGATAAGCCATCATTTGATAAAATAGGTCCTGTTGCTGATGAAATCATGCAGCTTTTTGTAACAGGTCAGTACGATAGGGTTTTACTTATATATAATAAATTCAGAAATGCTGCAGTTCAAATCCTTACTCAGGAACAATTTCTTCCAATACCAAAACTTGAAAAAGAAAACGACGGTAAAAAAGAGATGAATGTGGATTATATATATGAACCATCAAAGGAATTCATTTTAAAGGATCTTGTTCCGAAAACATTGAAAGTGGAATTTTTTCAAGCTATTCTCGATTCTCATGCGTCTGAACATGGAGCACGTATGACGGCAATGCATAAAGCTACCGATAATGCCACTGATATAATTCGCCAATTGACTTTAAGTTATAACAAAGCCCGGCAAGCCGCAATTACCGGTGAAATTCTTGAAATAGTCGGCGGTGCTGAAGCATTAAAAGGATAGAATATTAATAAAGTTCAATCATTAAGACCGACTTAGCTGGAAGATTTACCGTTAAATTATTACTTTCAAGTTTAACACCATCATATTTAGTCGGTCTGACTTCTTCAGGTTTCCCAAAATCATTATAAGCATTCATTTTATCAGCTGTAATTATTTCAGTATTTATTTTTACGGTCCTAATTCCTTCAATTTTACATGAGATTTCCTGGTTTTTATTTGGATCCAAATTCACAAGGCTTATATGAATTTTGTTATTTTTATCTTTTGAGGCTGAAACACTTATAGCCTTTATTTTTTCAGTTCCAAAAATATAATCCTGACTTTTCATTTCGATTGGCAACAACGTAGCATCCTGATGAACCTTAAACATTTTAAATACATAATAAGTCGGGGTTAACACAATATCTTTATCATTTGTAAGGATCATTGCCTGAAGCACGTTAACTGTCTGGGCGATATTTGCCATTTTAATCCTGTCGCAATGATTATTAAATATATTTAGGAATAGACCAGCTGTTACTGCATCACGAAGGGTATTTTGCTGAAAAAGAAATGCAGGATTGGTTCCAGGTTCAACATCGTACCAATTACCCCATTCATCAGCAATTAAAGCTATTTTTTTTTCAGGATCGTATTTATCCATTATTTTAATATGACTATTCAAAGTTTCATCAACATTACCTGTATTCTTTAATGTGTTGAACCATTCTTTTTCAGTAAAATCGGTAGCTGAGCCTTTATGGTTCCAATCATAACATACGGTATAATAATGAAAAGAATAACCCTGAACAAGTTGTTTATAATTTTTTAAGTTTTTCATTATAGTTTCTGTCCATCCTAAATCATCCGGAGTACCACCTGAAATTACTTTAAAATCTGCATTACAAAAAGTAGAAAACTGTTTGAATAAATCTGAATAATAATCAGGGTTCATATTTCCTCCACAGCCCCAACTTTCATTGCCAATTCCCCAAAACTTTACTTTCCAGGGTTTATCGCATCCATTTAAGCGTCGAAGGTCTGCCATAGGACTATTATTATCGGAATTCACATATTCCATCCATTCACGGGCTTCTTTAACAGTTCCGCTTCCTACATTAACAGCAATATATGGTTCTGCACCAATTAGTTCGCATAAGTCCAGAAACTCATGCGTTCCGAAACTATTATCTTCTGTTACCCCTCCCCAGGTAGTATTGACAATTTTTGGACGTTGATCCGATGGTCCAATCCCATCCATCCAATGATAAGTATCGGCATAGCATCCGCCTGGCCATCTTAATACAGGTATTTGTAAGGCTTTTAACGCATCAATTACATCATTTCTAATTCCTCGTGTGTTTGGAATTGGTGAATTTAGCCCAACCCATATTCCACCATAAATACAATGGCCTAAATGTTCTGCAAAATGTCCATAAATATATTTATTGATAGTTTCTTTTCCAAGATTGGTATTTATAACCATCTCGTTAATTGGTTGTTTAGTTTTTGCTGATATTGTTAAACAAAACACACCAACTATAAATAATATTTTCTTTGACATAACTGAAGAATTAATTAAAAAATAAAGTTAATATTTCATTTTTATACAATCAAGTATTTTAATTGATGTGAAAAGTAATTTCAAATAAAAAACATTGCAACTCCAGAAACGCTCAAAACAGCACCTATTATTTCAATGGTTGTAATTTTTTGTTTTAATATTAAAACTGATGGTGGAATTATAAGTATTGGAACTATTGCCATTATTGTTGAGGCAATTCCTGCATTTGCATGTTGAACAGAAAAAAGAGAAAGGGATACTCCAATAAAAGGACCAAAAAAAGAACCAATAATAATGTTTCTAATCCCGACTTTATTTTTGAAAGCTGAAAATATATTTTTTACTCTTCCTAAGATAATCATTATGCAAGCAAAACCAACAAATCCAGCAATTATCCTTATTTGTGATGAGGCAAATGCATTATAGCTTTCCATACCGATTTTACTCAGGACCAAACCCGAAGACTGACCTACTGCTCCACCAAACGCAAACAAAATACCTTTAATAGATAATGTGGTAAATTTATTGGTTTCCTGATCTTTATGAGCATTTAAAGCTATTGCAATTCCACTAATTGTAAGAAACATCCCTAGAAAATTGTAAAGAGAAAGTTTTTCATTAAGGGAAATCCAGCCAATAAATGCAGTTATTGGAGGAACTAATGTCATAATAAGCATAGAAAATCTTGAACCAATGCAAACGAATGACTTAAAAAGAAATAAATCACCAATGACAAACCCTACAAGCCCTGATAAAGTTAACCAAATCCATTGATGGCTTCCAGCATCAGAAGGAATGGCATTACCACGTGCAAAAAAGTTAAAAATGGTTAAATATAAAAAAGCCAAAGGAAGTCGGATGATATTCACGTTCAATGACCCAACCTGTATAGAAGCTCGTTCAAAAGCAAGAGCGGTAATAGTCCAGGCAAAAGCAACACCAATGGCCGCAAATTCACCTATATGAGAACTGAACATATTAATGTTTTAATTAATTTGCCACTGAAATATTGTTATGAATTTAAATAAATATTAATTTCCTAAAAGAATATTTTTCGCGTAAAGCAATAATATATTATATTCTTCGGATATACAAAGTATTTTTAATAATTAAAACTTAGCATTGAAACCAATATTTAATAATCCTGGCAAAATAATAATTTTAATTAAATTCGTTTCTGAGAATTGAGTAAAATAGACTCTTAATTGGAAAATTATTTTTAAATTCTCTTTAAAAAATTCATTTATTTTTAGTCAGAATATTTATTTAAGTAGAAATTAAGCACTAAGTAAAGAATGACATAAACTTGCAATATTGAATATTGTTTTAATATTTCCATATCGAATGAATGATAAAGATTTAATCATAGGTGTCTTAAGTAATGATAATAATTCTTTTAAATTATTGGTCGAAAAATACCAGGATAAAATTTTTCGTACTTGTTATGCTTTTTTTAAAAACCGGGAAGATGCAGAAGATATTACACAGGAAGTTTTTATAAAAGTATATAACAAATTATCAGATTTTAGGGGTGATTCGGAATTTTCAACCTGGCTTTACCGGATTACCGTTAATATGTGTATTAATTTAATCAGAAAAAACAAATGGAAAAAACTCATGCTTCATTTTGAAAATGATGAAAATAGGTACATTTTAAATTCCGTAAAGAATATTCCTGATACAAATTTTATAGATAACATAGAAGAAACTCAAAAAAAGCAATTGTTAAGTAGTTCAATAAATAGTTTACCATTTAAACAGCGAACAGCTTTTATACTTCACAAATACGAAGATTTACCTCAAAATGAAATTGCTGAAATAATGAAAACTTCTGTATCAGCTGTTGAATCATTGATTCATAGAGCTAAAATTAATCTTCAAAAGAAATTAATTAATTTATACAATGAATTTTATTGAACACAAGATTTTATAATGAAATCTGTCTAATTAATATTGATAAAAATATGAACTGTTTAAAAATACATGAAAAATTGATCTTTTATTTAGAAGGTTCACTTTCAGTTGAAGATGCAAACGCAATTTCTTTACATTTGGATGATTGTAAAGAATGTTCAAAATTGCTTCAACATTTAAGTGATAATTTAACTTACATAGAAGTTGAAAAAAAAATACAACCTTCTCCATATTTATATACAAGATTAATTGCAAAATTAGAGAAAGCTCAATTACAGGAACTTAGAATCAATTTAAACAAAAGAATCCTTCAACCAATATTAATATTTCTTATTGTTATATGTACCGCTTTTGCAGGAATTAAGTTGGGTGGAATTTATAAAATGACATCAAAAAAAGAAATAGCCAATATTGATGCTTATTACTGGGACGATTTGTCGCAGGAAATTATTGAAAATACTTTATTAAATGAAAATTAAAACTTTAAAACTATGGAAAAATATTTCTCAAAAACCAATATACTCATTTGGTTGGTTATAGCTTTGGCTATACTTAATGTTTCTACGATTGCTGCAATTCTATGGCATAGAGGTCATATAATTTATGAATCGAGAATGCATTCTGAAAGACTTGGATTATTTGGTGCTCCAAAATTTCCCGGCTGGCATTTAAAAGAAAAATTGAAATTTTCCAATAAACAATCGGAAGATTTTGATCTTATTAGGAAAGATTTTAATATCTCAGCTAAAGATATTGCAAATCAAATGCAAAGTTTAAGAATGAATATATTAAATGAACTAGCTAAAGATAATATTGATACAATAGCTATTTATAAATATGCCAAGGATATAGGAAATCTTCATTCCGATCTTAAGAAAAAAACTATTAAATTCTACATTGAAATAAAAAATATTTGTAATCCTGGGCAAAAAGATACTCTATCTTTTATTTTCAAACATTTCATACAAACAGAAGATAACATGAATATGCCAAGAAAAAGGATGCCTAAGAATTTTCATCACAGGTTTGAAAAAAATAATGAGTAATTTCAAATTTATTAAAGTATATTTTGTTTTAAATATTTAGGAGTTATTATTTAATAAAATTATTATAAATGCAGGCTAACAAGCCTGTTTTTATTTTGTAATAATGACGATTATTATAATTTTAGTAAATTATAATAAATCTTGCACATAAAATAAAATTCAAATAACTTGCACACTCTTTGCATTTATTAAGTGCAATACGTTTATAAATATGGAGAACAAAATTCTTATAGTAGACGATTCTAAATTAATAATTTCTCTTGTTAAAGGCATATTTGAAGGTTTAGATGAAGATTTTTCAATTCTTTCAGCTAATAATGGTAATGATGCCTTATTAATAGCCCTAAAGGAAATGCCAAATATTATTCTAATGGATTGGCAAATGCCTGAAATGTCGGGATTAGAAGCATTAAAAGAATTAAAAAAGAATGAAAAAACAAAATTCATTCCAGTAATAATGCTTACAGCAACGGACTCTACGTCTGAAGCATTTGATAACGGAGCTGTGGATATTGTTCAAAAACCTTTCAATAAGATCGAACTAGTTGCAAGAGTTAAAACTTCCCTTGAATTAGCAAATATGCATTATGAATTAAATAAAAAAAAAATTGAAAATGATATTCTTCAAAACAAATTCAAATTACAAAAAGACTTATTAATTAACCAGAAAAAAGAATTAAATGAAACTCGTATAATGGCTTTAAAAATCAGCCAACATATACTAACTTCTCACGATAATTTAACTCATCATTTTCAAGATCATTTTATTATCACTCAACATATAAATGAAATTCCCGCTTATTTTCTATGGACAGCGAAAAAAAAAGAAAAAATTATTATTTGTATAGGAATATTACCTAAAGCCAACATATCAGCACTACTGAGTTCATTTACAATTATAAAAATCATAAATGAAATTTTATATAATTCTCCTGAAATGAAGGATTGGTTACCTTCTGAAATTATTTGTTATTTGGTGAAAAAAAATCATGATATTATTAAAAACAACTCGATATCTTTTTTATTTAATGATATCTTGTATTGTTCAATAGATATTAATAAAAACATACTTCAATATTCTGGAGTAAACATACCGATTTTTGTCTTAAAAAAAGATAAGCTGGTTGAATTGAAAACAGATCAATTTGATAAAAGGTTAGGCATGGATAACATTAACCTAACAAACCATAATGTTCAACTTTCCAAAAACGATTTGATTTATATTTTAAATGATGAATTTAAAGTTAATAGAAATGAAATACCTGAAAAGGAGTATATTTCAGAGCGAATAATTGATCTGTTAAAAAAGATTCATAATAGAGATTTAATCAGACAAAAGTTTCTTATAGAAAAAACTTTTTCAAATTGGAGAAAAAATTACAAACAAATTAATGACATATTAATGCTTGGGATCAAAATTTAGAAAATTCTTTTAAATTTTTTCTATTCGCAATAGGCTCCTAATTCCGGATACAATAACCTGTCGGTAATTATTTTCAACTGGCTTTTTGTAATTCTATCTAATGATAGTTCTGGGATTGATTTTAGAGAAAAAAACTTTGCATCTAAAGTTTCTATACCTTTATAGAGCTTACCACCTTTAATTTCGCAGAGAATAAAAATTTTATAAGAATAAAAAGGGGAAGGAGGATGCTTATGACATTTTTTATCCATTATAGCCAACAACCTTTTCGGAACAACCTTTAAACCCGATTCTTCCTGAGTCTCTTTTATTGCTACTTCATATGGAGTATATCCAATATCTGCCCAACCTCCTGGAAGAGCCCATTTCCCATCTATTTTCTCTTTAACAAATAATAATTTTGAATTTTTGAAAACAACTGCTCGAACATCTATTTTTGGAGTAATGTAGCCATCATCTCCAAAAAAAACTTTTTGAACTAAATTAATAGTTGAATTAGAATAATGGGCAATCAATTCATAGCTTAAGGACTCAACAATTTCGTATCTTTCCTTGTCGTACGGATTAGTGCAATAAAATAATCCGGTTTGAGCAACTGCCTGAAGTTTTTTAGCAATATCAAGCCATAACAAGGGCATATTAATGTTTATTAAAAAATAAGTAGGTGTTAGTTTCTATACTCATCCCAGGATTTAATGGATATATCATTTATATCCATCTTACAGAATCCGGTTATAAAAGCACTTGCCAAACGGGCATTTGTAATAAGCGGTATGTTGAAATCAATTGCACCACGTCTTATTTCATAATCGTTATTTAATTCAATTTTTGATAGGTTTTTAGGAACATTAATTACCAAATCAAACATTTTATTTCGGATTAAATCCATTACATTTGGTTTTGCAACCTCATCGGGCCAATAAACAACCTGAACTTCAATACCATTTAGATTTAAAAATTCAGCGGTACCACGAGTAGCAAAAAGTTTAAAGCCTAAGTCTACAAGTAAACGACAACTGTTCAGCAATTCAACTTTTGAATGCATTTCTCCTGTAGAAAGCATAATATTTTTTTTAGGTATCCGATATCCAACAGATAGCATAGATTTCAATAATGTTTCATAATAATCTTCACCGATGCATCCAACTTCACCTGTCGAAGCCATATCTACACCTAAAACAGGATCTGCTTTTGCAAGACGTGAGAAAGAGAATTGACTTGCTTTTATACCAATATAATCCAAATCAAAATGCGATTTGTTGGGTTTATTAAATGGCTCATCAAGCATTATCATCGTAGCAAGTTCAATGAAATTGGATTTCAAAATTTTTGAAACAAAAGGAAAGCTTCTAGAGGCACGAAGATTACATTCAATTACTTTAATATCGTTGTCTTTAGCTAAAAACTGCATGTTAAATGGTCCGGAAATATTGAGTTCTTTTGCAATTTCTCGACTAATTCTTTTGATTCTACGAGCAGTTTCGAAATAAATTTTTTGTGCAGGAAAAACCAAAGTGGCATCTCCTGAATGAACACCAGCAAATTCTATATGTTCGGAAATTGCATATGCCATTATTTCTCCATTTTTTGCTACAGCATCAATTTCAATTTCTTTTGCATTCTCAATAAATTCAGATACTACAACTGGATATTGTTTAGACACTTTTGCAGCAAGTATTAAAAAATGTTCTAATTCTTCTTTATTTGAAACAACATTCATTGCTGCGCCAGAAAGAACATATGAAGGACGAACTAAAACCGGGAAGCCAACTTTTTCAGCAAAATCATTAATATCTTCTAAACTTGTCAATTCTTTCCATCGAGGTTGATCAATATCAAGTTTATCAAGCATTGATGAAAATTTATGTCGATTTTCAGCCCTATCTATAGATAGAGGTGAAGTTCCAAGTACAGGCACTTTCTGTTGATAAAGTCTTATTGCTAAATTGTTTGGTATTTGTCCTCCCATCGATAGTATTACCCCTTTTGGTTTTTCTAAATCGATAATATCCATTACCCGTTCAAAAGAAAGCTCATCGAAATAAAGCCTGTCGCAAATGTCATAATCGGTGCTTACAGTTTCAGGGTTATAATTAATCATCACAGATCGATAATTACATTTGTGTGCTGACAACACCGCATTAACCGAACACCAATCAAATTCTACTGAACTTCCAATACGATAGGCTCCAGAACCCAAAACAATAATTGACTTTTTATCATTAAAAAAATCTATATCATGCTCTTTTCCATGGTATGTTAAATATAAATAATTTGTTTTGGCCGGATATTCTGCTGCTAGTGTATCTATTTGTTTAACTGTGGGAAGAATTCCTCTTTTTATCCGATTTTTGCGTATTTCAAGCATTGCCTTCTCAATTGATTCATTCCCATTTTTCATAACACAACGGGCAATTTGGAAATCGGAAAAACCTTGTTTTTTTGCTTCAAGTAGAAGTTCATCTGTTACATCATCAATCTGGGTAAAATTTTCTAAGTCATTTTTCAGATCAAAAATATTTTTCAACTTATAAAGAAACCATTTATCGATCCTGGTTAGATCGTAAATACGGTCAACAGTATAACCTTGTTCGAAGGCTTTTTCAATTACAAAAATTCGCATATCTGTTGGATTTGCAAGCTCTAAATCGACATTTGCAAATTCCAGGTCACGATTACAAACAAAACCATGCATTCCTTGTCCAATCATACGAAGACCCTTCTGAACAGCTTCTTCAAAGGTACGGCCAATTGCCATTACCTCACCAACACTTTTCATTGAAGAACCAATTTGTTTTGACACTCCAATGAATTTATTAAGATCCCATCTAGGAATTTTACATACAATATAGTCAAGTGCTGGTTCAAAAAAAGCTGAAGTAGTTTTTGTAACAGAATTTTTTAATTCAGGCAAACCATAACCTAAAGCAAGTTTAGCTGCGACTGAGGCAAGAGGGTATCCAGTTGCTTTTGATGCCAATGCAGATGAGCGAGAAAGCCTTGCATTTACTTCAATAACACGATAGTCTTCAGATTGTGGATCAAGTGTAAATTGTATATTGCATTCACCAATAATTCCAATATGACGAATAACTTTAATCGAAAGTTCACGAAGTTTATGGTATTCATTGTTGGAAAGAGTCTGAGAAGGCGCAACAACTATACTTTCACCAGTATGAATTCCCAAAGGATCGAAATTTTCCATATTACAAACTGTAATACAATTATCATATTTATCACGAACAACCTCATATTCAATTTCTTTCCATCCTTTTAATGATTCTTCAACCAATATTTGATTAGAAAAGGAAAATGCTTTTTCAGCTAATTTTTTAAGTTCCTCTTTATTATTGCAAAACCCACTTCCTTGTCCACCCAGTGTAAAAGCTGCCCGAATTATAATTGGAAAACCAAGTTTATTACTTGCATCAAGTGCTTTATCAATAGAAGTAACTGCAATACTACGGGGAGTTTTTATTTTAATTTCATTTAATTTTTTAACAAAAAGTTCTCTATCTTCAGTATCCATAATTGCCTGGATAGGTGTTCCAAGGACCCGAACATTATTTTTCTTCAGTATATTATTAACATAAAGTTCAATTCCACAATTTAGGGCTGTTTGACCTCCAAAAGAAAGTAAAATACCTTCTGGTTCTTCTTTTTTTATGACTTTTTCTACGAAATATGGAGTTATAGGTAAAAAATAAATTTTATCGGCTATACCTTCAGAAGTTTGAACTGTCGCAATATTTGGGTTAATAAGTATCGTAAAAATATTTTCTTCTTTAAGAGCTTTTAAGGCTTGAGAACCAGAATAATCAAATTCCCCAGCCTCACCTATTTTAAGAGCACCCGAACCGAGTAATAATACTTTCTTAATAGACTTGTCCATTTCGTAATGTTGAAAAAATTTTTTCTAAAAAAATTCCCCGTACTTTATAAGTAGGGGATATTGTGCTAAACTTCAATCTATAAAAATAGAATGAAAAGAATCTTAAAAATTTAATAATTTTCATCAATATAAAAATACTTTGAATTCCAATGAAAATGGTTAAAAGTTTTTATTTATAGCAATCAAGATATAAAATAAAATATCGTGGTAAAATTACAAATTAATTTCTGAAAAGTATTTGAAGAAAAAATAAATGTATAAATTTGCATTCAATTTTAATATTTATTCAAATAATGAGTGGAAAGGCAAAACGTCTTCTAACTATCAGGAAGATAATAAATACCATGAAAATTGGTACTCAGGAAGAATTATTAAAGTTGTTATTTGAGAAGGGATTTATACTTACACAAGCTACATTGTCACGTGACTTGAAATTTCTTAAAGTTGGCAAAATAACAGATTCACAAAAAGGTTATATTTATTTCCTTCCAAGGGGAATTGAATCAAATCAGATGAAAATTTCAGGGAATAAAGATAATTTTCCTGTCAATGGTTTTCTTTCATTGAAGTTTTCAAGCAATTTAGGAATAGTCCGTACAAAAGCAGGATACGCCAGTAGTATTGCTTCATTGATTGATAATAACATTCCATTTGAAATATTGGGAACTATAGCTGGAGATGATACTATTCTTATCATACCAGTAGAAGGAGTGACTCATCAAGATATAAAAAATGCCCTAATTTTAATCATGCCAGAAATAGAAGGGAGGGTATGATTTTATAATTTCTGATTATCAACTTACAAATTAAACAATATGATTATTTTACATAATGTATATAAAATCAATTATTTAGAAACAATTATTACGACAAAAAATAAAGTATTATGAAAGGCAAAAAAATTGCAATACTTGGAGGTGGAAATATTGGAATATCCATAGCTCTTGGTCTACTCAAATCTGGTATTATGATTAGGGAGAATATAACAATTACTCGTATTTCTTCTCAATCACTTGATGACATAAAAGTTTTGGGT
>Ga0265323_10000222_pt1 | contig 33501 bp, 23 predicted proteins | sample 41225metaG_FD_193580 | JGI IMG/M metagenome (GOLD analysis project Ga0265323, IMG submission 193580) | Rhizosphere microbial communities from Carex aquatilis grown in University of Washington, Seatle, WA, United States - 4-12-25 metaG | ecosystem: Host-associated > Plants > Roots > Rhizosphere...
TAATGCAAAAATGTAACCTCTCAGCTGATAATAGCTGAAATCTGATTGTCCTTTATCCAGTCTACCAAACATATTTGCAGAAAATCCAATCCACAAAGTTCCTTCTCTATCCTGCAAAAGACTCATAATATTGTCTACCTTGAGTCCATTTGAATTATTAGGGTTGCTTTTAAAATGTGTAAAACGAAGAGGGTGCTCATTTGAAAAAACAATTTTATCAATACCTCCTCCGTCAGTACCTATATAAACAACATTGGGCTGACTACTGTGTATTGCGGTAACGAAATTATTATTCAGGCTATTTGTATTTCCTGGTATTGATGTATAATGAAAAAGTTGCTTCTTGTATAAATCGTACTTATTGATTCCCTGGCTTTCAGTTCCAATCCATAAAACTCCGGTCCGGTCAACAAATAATGAATTTAACCTGTCATCGCTTATGCTGTTTGCATCCTGGGGATCGTTTATAAATGTTGTTTTTATATTTTTAGTTAAATCGATTTTTATTAGTCCGCCACGGCTTGCTATCCATAAGTTATTAAACTGATCGTGAAGCAAAGCATCAACTCTATTGCTAAATTTATAAATTCCTCCTTGCGCCTGATCGAATCGAATTATTTTTTTTACTTTGCCATCCTCATCCTTTTCGAAAATAACTTTAAACATACCATTTTCAAATGATCCCATCCAGAAAACACTGTCAGATTGTTGATAAGAAGAAGTAAAGAGATAATCAGAACTATTGGGTATATCTATAATTTTGAATCGATAGGAGTGGGGATTAAAAATATAAAATCCATTTTCGGAAGCGACCAATAAATTTCCCTTTTTTGATTCTTCAATATTCTTAACGGCGAATGTGGAACTTGAAACAGGTTTTACATCTTTGCTCACAATAATGAATGAAAAATTTGCACCAGTATTATTCGAAAAATTTTTGATAGCCTTATAAAAGCCATTCATTGTTCCGATCCACATGTCGCCTTTAGAATCTCTAAAAATACTTGAAACCACATCACTCCCCAAACCAGATGCATCATTGGGTTTTGAGGGGTATCTGAAAAATTTTTCTTTATTTGAATCGAAGATATTTAAACCTCCTCCACGTGTACCAATCCATAACAAACCGGAATTATCCTGTGAAAGACATATAACTTCGTTGTTGCTAATACTGAAAGGATCATCGGGAGTATTTTTATATACTTTGAATGAATAGCCGTCGAATTTATTTAACCCGTCCCGGGTTCCAAACCAAATAAACCCTTTTTTATCCTGAAGTATGCTATAAACTGACGATTGAGACAACCCATCCATTATTGTAATCCGATCGAACTTTGCATTTTCATACTGCCCGGTTACAATTAATGAAAAGTGTAAAAATGTTATAAATAAAAATTGTGAAATAAAACCTTTGAACATTTCTAATTCAGTTCCAATTATGCTGCGAATTTCGCAATATTATGATTTATTATATGTATTAATTATCAGAAAAAATTATATGAATTCCACTGACCCAATAATTTTAAACAGATTAATTTTAAATTAGGACCGAAGTTTATTTCAGGAAAGCCTGTTTTTATAATCTTCATATCCGAATTCCCTCACCAGCCTAAAGCCGGTTTTGTCATTCCAAATGCCGATAGAAGGATGCTGAACACCATTAAAAGTATTTGTTTTAACCATGGTGTAATGAATCATATCATTGAAAATAATCCTATCTCCAATTTTTAGTTCCTTATCAAATGACCAATTGCCCATAAAATCACCGGAAAGGCAGCTATTTCCTCCCATCCTGTAAGTAGGTTTATTTGAATCTTCATCAAATGCTCCTGTAATTACCGGTTTATAAGGCATTTCGAGACAATCGGGCATATGTGCAGTAAAGGACACATCGAGCATTGCTGTTTTAATATTATTGTTTTCTACAATATCTAAAACCGATGCAACTAAATAACCAGTTTCCCATACAAATGCAGCTCCGGGTTCGAGAATTATTTCCAGGTGAGGGTGTCTGTTTTTAAAACTTTTTAAAACTTTGATCAAATGATTACAGTCATAATCTTTTTGTGTCATGAGATGTCCTCCTCCCAGATTAACCCACTTCACTTGAGATAAAAGATGCCCGAATTTATTTTCAAAAACTGTTAAGGTCTTTTCCAAATCATAAGAAGAAGACTCGCATAAGGTATGAAGATGTAAGCCATCTATACCTTTTGGCAATTCATTTCCAATTTGAGATGCAACCACACCTAATCGCGAACCGGGGGCGCAGGGGTTATACAATAAAGTTTTTACTTCCGAAAATTCCGGGTTCACTCGAATACCGATCGAAACTTTTTTTCCTGATTTCAGGATTCCAGGGTAAAATATTTCGAATTGATATAGACTATTAAATGTTATATGACTACTTAGGTCAACGATATTATTGAAATCTTTTTTATTAAATGCTGTACAATAAGTAAATGCCGGGTTACCCATTTCTTCAAAAGCCAGGCGGGCTTCATTAAAAGAACTGGCAGCAGCACTGGTAAATCCATATTCTTTGATAATTGAAAATACACTCCACATCGCAAACCCCTTAAGTGCTATAATTATATTTGTTTCAGAATCAACTTTAACTTTTTTAATGATTTCTAAGTTTTTTCGCAGTAGTTGTTCGTCTAACAGATAACAGGGAGTAGGTATTTTTTCAAAATCAATTGTCATTATATTAAAAAAATATTTTCTCAAATATATTGATATATTTCAAGATCATAAAAATTGGTAAACTATATTCATTTTTGTCTTAAAAAAAATAAATAATGAAAATTTGCGTTTGAGTAAACAATTAAAATATTATTTTTGAACGTATTACTATTACTGGCATAAACATTGAAATTTTTATCCGGGTTTTATGATTAAAATTGAGAAACTTCACAAATCCTATGTAACAGGATCGAACAGTTTGCATGTTTTAAAAGGTATTGATTTACATATCGAACAAGGTGAAATGGTATCCATAATGGGAGCTTCCGGTTCAGGTAAATCAACATTACTCAACGTTATTGGAATTCTTGATAATTACGATGAAGGTGAATTTTTTCTGGATGGCACATTAATTATGAATTTAAATGAAACAAAAGCTGCCTGGTACAGAAATAAACTTCTTGGATTTGTGTTTCAGAGTTTCAACCTTATTTCTTATAAAAATGCCCTTGAGAATGTTGCTTTGCCTCTTTATTATCAAAAAGTGGGCAGAAAAAAACGAAATAATATTGCTATGCAATATTTAGACCGGATGGGATTGAGAGATTGGGCCGGGCATATACCGGCAGAAATGAGCGGGGGACAAAAACAACGTATTGCTATCGCGCGTGCATTAATAACTAACCCAAAAGTTATTTTAGCTGATGAACCTACGGGAGCGCTTGATTCTGTCACATCTTCTGAAGTAATGGATATTTTGCAGGAAGTTAATAAAACCGGTATGACGATATTAATTGTTACCCATGAAAACGATATTGCAAACCGGACACAAAGGATCATACGTCTTAAGGATGGAATTATTGAGAAACAGGTTGATCACTTTAAAATCGCCGAAAATGTTTAATATAGATAAATGGAATGAAATATTCCACTCTATTAGTCAAAACAAACTCAGGGCTGTTTTAACAGGTTTTAGTGTAGCCTGGGGAATTTTTATGCTTATCATATTATTGGGCTCAGGAGCCGGTTTGGAACATGGTGTAAAATACCAGTTCAGGGGTCGTGCTACAAATAGCATGGTATACTGGTCGGGTGAAATGAGTAAACCTTTTGAAGGATTTCAGGTGGGGAGATTTATCCGTTTGACGAACGACGATTTGGATGCAACTCGAAGGGATAACAAACAAATTGAAAAAATTTCTTCCCGGTTCCGGATTTGGGGAGACAATACAGTTACATATGGTAAATTTTCGGGAAATTATGAATTATGTAACGTCAATCCTGACAGCAGATACATAGATAAGTTGCATTTGTTGCAAGGGCGATTCTTAAATGATGTCGATATGAAAGAATTGCGAAAAGTTGCAGTTATTGGCAGGGATGTAAATAATGAATTGTTCAAAGGAAAACCCCCTCTTGGTGAATATGTAAAAATAAGCGCCGTACCATTCCAGGTAGTCGGGGTTTATGAATCGGACCAGGAAAGGGATAACCGTAGGGTTTATATGCCTATTGCTACTTCACAATTAATCTTTAACCAGCCCAAAAAAGTTGAAGATATTTCATTTACTTTGGAAGACATGAGCGTGAAAGAAAGCAAAATCCTTGAAGGTTCATTGAAAAATCAGCTATCCAAACGACATCATTTTGCCCCAGACGATTCAAGGGCGCTTTACATATATAATAATTTTGAAGACTACAGCCAGTTTTTATCCCTTTTCTCTTCCATAAGAATTTTTATCTGGGTTATTGGTATAGGAACTATTGTAGCAGGAATTGTAGGTGTAAGCAATATTATGCTTATTGTTGTAAGGGAAAGGACCCGTGAAATTGGTATCAGGAAGGCGATAGGAGCTTCCCCCTATTCAATAATTTCCCAGATATTATCAGAAGCAATTTTAATTACTACAGTTGCCGGATATGTTGGATTGGTATTAGGTGTTGGTTTGCTTGAAGCAATTAAACCCTTATTTAGTAAGGCACAGGGTTTTTTCATGAATCCGGAGGCTGATTTTGGGATTGCCATTAGCGCCACATTACTGCTTATAGTATCAGGAACTCTGGCCGGTTTAATTCCAGCCCGGCGTGCTGCTTCAATCCGGCCTGTTGAAGCGCTTATGGAAGAATAATGCTAATGTACTAATTTGTTGATGTGCTAATATGCCAATTTAAATAAAATATTGTTTAAAGAATTTTGGGTTGACAAATAACAGGTACAAAACAATTAACAATTACAAGTATGTTCGATCGTGATTTATGGCAAGAAATAATTGGCGCCCTTAAAAAGAACAGGATTCGTACTTTACTTACGGCTTTTGGCGTATTCTGGGGAATTTTGATGCTTATCATCATGCTTGGGGCCGGAAGAGGCCTTAGTAATGGCGTCTTCCATGGCATGGGTGATTTTGCGACCAACAGTTTTTTCATTTGGAACCAGCGGACCAGTGTTCCATATAAAGGATTTCCTTCCGGTCGCTGGATAAACTTTAACAATTCCGATGTTACTTATTTAAGAGATAATGTCCCTGAAATTGATCTGATGGACCCAAGTCTTTATGTAGAATTCTGGCGTGGCGAAGGACTAAGTAATGTTGTTCACGGTCTGAAAAAAGGAGCTTTCGAAATATCCGGAGAATATCCCGATATCAACCGAATTGATCCACGCGATGTCTTTAAAGGCAGGTTTATTAATTATTACGATTTGCTGCAAAACCGTAAAGTGGTGGTTATCGGACAAAGTGTAATTTCTTCTCTTTTCGATAACAATGAAGACCCGTTAGGAAAATACATTCAGATTCATGGTACTTACTTTCAGGTTATAGGTTTATTCCGTTCAAAGCATACCGGAGGTTGGGGCGACCAACAAAATAAAGGTGTGATTCTTCCCTTTACAACGATGCAACAAACTTATAATTACGGCGACAAAGTACATAATTTTGCCATTACTGCAAAAAAAGGTATTTCGGCCAGTTTTGTTGAAGAAAAGGTCAAATCCATTCTGAAAAAACGTCATGATGTTGCTCCCGACGATAATCAGGCAGTTGGCAGTTTTAATCTCGAGAAACAGGTTAAACAGTTTACAGCATTATTCCTGGCAATTGATGTATTTATCTGGATTGTTGGCATTGGTACCTTGCTGGCAGGAGTTATTGGCGTGAGTAATATTATGCTGGTAATAATAAGGGAACGAACGCGTGAAATTGGTGTCCAGCGTGCAATTGGTGCTTCACCTTTTCAGATTATCCGGCAAATAGTTTTTGAATCAGTATTCCTGACTACAATAGCAGGATATACCGGACTTGTTTTGGGTGTAGGGATAGTTGAAGCTGCAAATTATATGATGATTAAAATGGGTGTAAAAACAGATATGTTTTATCGGCCTGAAATAAATTTCAGTGTAGCAATAACTGCGCTTGTAATTTTAATTCTTGCCGGAATAATAGCCGGTTTTGTGCCCGCCCGTCGGGCAATACGGGTTAAACCAGTTGAAGCTTTACGTTTTGAAAATTAATAAACAATAATAATATGAAAAAAGTTATCAGAATTTTTATTTTCACCCTTATTGGAGTAGTTTTTATTGGAACATTGGTTTTTCTGTATAAAAAATCTCGCCCAAAACCTGTTATTTACCAAACGGTCAGTCCATTTGTAACAAATTTGATAAAAAAAACAGTAGCCACCGGATCTATTGTTCCCCGCAAAGAAATTGAAATTAAACCGCAGGTTTCTGGAATTATAGAAAAAATTTATATTGAACCAGGACAAAGCATTCATAGAGGAGATCTAATTGCCAAGGTGAAAATAATCCCCAATATGGTTCAGCTCAACGAAGCAGAATCACGGTTAAATAAAGCCAAAATAAATCTTGAAGATGCAAAAACAGTATATGAAAGACAGAAAAAGGTATTTGAACAAGGTGTAATTCCACTTGCAGACTTTCAAAGGTATAAGGTAACTTATGATAACGCAAGCGAGGAAGTAGAAACTTCAGAAAGCAATCTTCAGCTCATCCGCGATGGAGTAAATGCTAAAATGGGGACAACAACAAATACACTTATCAGATCAACCATTGATGGTATGGTTTTAAATGTTCCGATTGAGGAAGGGAATTCGGTTATTGAAACAAATAATTTTAATGCTGGCACTACAATAGCATTTGTTGCCGATATGGGCGAAATGATATTTAAAGGTAAAATTGACGAAACAGAAGTTGGAAAATTAAAAATCGGAATGAAACTTATTCTCATCATAGGAGCTATTGAAAATACAAAATTCGATGCAGAATTAGAGTACGTTTCACCAAAAGGATCTTCAGAAAACGGTGCCATTCAATTTGAAATAAAAGCAAAAGTAAAACAGAATAAGAATATATTTATCCGGTCAGGATATAGTGCAAATGCCGATATCGTTCTCGATCGCCGCGACAGTGTATTAGCAGTGGGAGAAAGTCAGTTAAAGTTTCAAAACGATTCTGCTTTTGTTGATTTGGAAACCAAACCACAAATATTTGAAAAGCGTTTTGTTAAAACCGGCCTGTCTGATGGTGTAAATATCGAGGTATTATCGGGGTTATCAAAAAAGGATAAAATCAAAAATGGCGAGGCAACCAAATGACCTTTCATAAAAATTATAGTAAATAATCAGACAATTAGGCTATAGACTAATAGGCTGTAGAAACAAACCGCAGACTTTTATGACGAAAAAAGTTGCTAAAGATATTTAATTTTTCCTCCAGCTGACTGATCAACTTTTTAAATTTCAAGTGTCAGGTTAAATGTAAACATGCTTAAAGAGATTGCTTCACTTCGCTTACAATGACGTATCAGCTATACAATTGTTAATTAAGCTACTACATTCCGCAATATTTGGACTCAACGTCATTTCAATTTTTTTTCTGGGTACTAGGATGTGAACTCGCAATGACGCTACAAATAACGTCATTGCGAGGAGGTACGACGAAGCAATCTGCGTAATTATAAACTTGACTTAACAATAAAAGTCTTCAGCCTTCAGTCTAAATAACCTATTTGAATTCAAATTTTAAAATAATTTCTTATCAATCAATGTAATTATCTTATTTTTAGATAACTGTCATTGTTAATAAATCTTTTTTAATAAATGACTGGTTAGAGAGTTCGTTTTTTCTAATTTTGAAGAAAAGGAAAATAATGGCAGTAAAAACCCCTACCAGATCAGGAACAAAAACCGATTCAATCCCAATGGATATAGGTAAAATGCCACCACAATCTATTGAACTGGAGGAAGCTGTTTTAGGCGCAATTATGCTCGAAAAGGATGCAGTGATTACTGTACTTGATATCATAAAACCGGATAGTTTTTATAAAGATGCCCATCAGAAAATTTTCAGTGCCATAGTCGATCTTTCCATTAATGATCGTCCTATAGATATTCTTACTGTTACAGAAGAGCTCAAGAAAAATAAAAATCTTGAGGAAGTCGGCGGTCCTTATTATATTGCACAGCTTACAAGCAGGGTCGCATCTGCTGCAAATATCGAATACCATGCGCGTATAATTCAGCAAAAATATATCCAACGCGAATTAATCCGTGTCTCATCAGATATCCAGACCAGGGCTTTCGATGAAAGTTTCGATGTAAACGATTTGCTGGATTATTCCGAAAGCCAATTATTTGAAATTACCCAGGGGAATATTAAAAAAGAAATAGTCAAGGTTAATTTCCTGATACAGGATGCCATAAAGCAAATTGAAGAAGCCGGAAAACGTGAAGATCATTTAAGCGGTGTGCCTTCCGGTTATTCTAAACTCGATCGGATTACATCGGGTTGGCAACGTTCCGATTTAATTGTTATTGCGGCCCGTCCTTCCATGGGAAAAACAGCTTTCGTCCTTACCATGGCAAGAAATATGGCTATCGATCATAAACGGCCGGTTGCATTTTTTTCACTTGAAATGTCTTCATTACAGCTTGTAAACCGATTAATTTCCTGTGAGACTGAACTTCCTTCCGACCGGATACGTAACGGAAGGCTTAATCATGAAGAATGGAAACAGCTCGATACTAAAATTAAACCCCTGGAAAATGCACTGTTGTTTATTGACGATACACCCGCAATTTCTATTTTTGAACTTCGCGCAAAATGCAGAAGGTTAAAAAAGCAGCATGACATTCAGGCTGTAATTATCGATTACCTTCAACTTATGGCCGGGCCACCCGATATAAAAGGCAATCGTGAACAGGAGGTCAGTATTATCTCCCGTTCATTAAAAAGTATTGCAAAAGAGCTTAATGTTCCCGTAATAGCCCTTTCACAATTAAATCGGTCAGTTGAAATGCGTACAGGGAATAAACGGCCACAGTTATCCGACCTGCGCGAATCGGGCGCAATTGAACAGGATGCTGATGTAGTTTGCTTTATTCACAGACCTGAAAAATACGGGATCACTGAAGACGATGAAGGAAATTCCACTATCGGATTAGCTGAAATAATTGTTGCAAAGCACCGTAACGGGGCAATCGGGGATTTAAAACTCAGGTTCAGGGATGTTATCGCTAAGTTTGTTGAATATGAAGAGCTCACTTCTCTTGAAGAAAGCCTCGATATTAAACCTGTTATCAAACTTGGTTCAAGAATGAACCAGGACAATAGTTTTGAGCCTACTAACAGAGGATTTGATGATGAAACCCCATTTTAAAGTATTTTTTTCAATTCCCCGATTCCGGTGATTTCGTAGGTGGCAAATCCTTCATTCTTTTTCCCTTCCGGATTAAAATAGACCTGATCGATACCATACATTTTTGCCCCAATTATATCAACATCCCAATCGTCGCCAATCATTAATGATTCATTTTTACGTGCATTTACTGAAGTCAGTGCATATTCAAATATTTTCATATTAGGTTTTTGCGATCCGGCATTATCTGAAGTAACTATTTTTTCAAAAAAATGTTTAATACCGCTATTCCTGAGTTTTTTGTACTGAACCTCATTAAAACCGTTGGTAATGATATGCAACCTGTATTGCTTTTTCAGGTATTCAAGGGTTTCTATTACTTCAGGAAAAAGATTTGTTTTATTCGGGCTTATTTCAATGTAATCGACAGATATTTTTTTCGCAAGGTCATTATTTTCAAGACCAAGTTTTTTTAAAGTAAGATAAAACCTGCGCTCGCGAAGATCTTCCTTTTTTATTTTACCATGACGGTACTTTGCCCAAAGCAATTCATTGTACCGGTAAAATTCTTTTATGAAATTTTCAAATTCTATATTGTACTGTTTCAAATTATACTTTGAATAAATTTCCTGTAACACCTCGAAAAGATTGGTTTCATAATCCCAGAGTGTCCGGTCGAGATCAAAAAAAAGATGCTTATATTTTTTCATTATTACTTTCTTAAAAAGACCATAAATTTAGGACGCCTAATTCAATTATATTTGCAGAAAAGCAAAAATCATGGAATTTTTAATTTTAATTTCCGGAGTAATAATTGGCGCTGTATTAGAATGGATTATTATTAATACGCGACAGAAGGCAAACCTGATGGTAAAAAATGAAAAAATTTTATCGCTTGAAAAAGATAAAGATTCGCTTCAGGCAGAAATTTCAAAAAAAGATGAACTACTGCTTGAAGTAAACAGAAAGCTTGCAACAGGTGATTCCGATTTTAAACATCTTTCCGCCAAACTTGCAGAACAAAAAGCAGAAATTGAAAAACTCCAGGAAAAATTCTATGTTGAATTTCGCAATCTTGCAAATGATATTCTTGATGAAAAAACCAAAAAATTTACCGAACAAAACAAAACGAACCTCGATCAGATTTTAAAACCACTAAGCGATAAAATAAAAGATTTTGAGAAAAAAGTTGAAGAAACCTATGATAAAGAGGCGCAACAACGTTTTTCATTAAAGGAGGAAGTCAAACGATTAACGGAATTAAACCAAATCGTAAGCAAAGAAGCAGCAAATCTTACCCGCGCCCTGAAAGGTGAATCGAAAGTACAGGGGAACTGGGGTGAGATAATTTTAGAAAGTATTCTCGAAAAATCGGGTTTGGCAAAAGACAGGGAATATTTTATTCAGAAATCATATCTTACTGAAGAAGGAAAAAGATTACAACCGGACGTTGTAGTGGTTTATCCGGGAAACAGAAGTATTGTAATCGATTCGAAAGTTTCGCTTTCGGCATACGAAAGGTATATTTCGTCAGTTAATCCGGAAGACCAGGAAAACGCTCTAAAAGAGCATTTTTTATCGGTTAAGCGGCATATTGACGAATTAAGTATAAAAGCGTACCATACTTTGTATGATTTGAAAAGTCTCGACTTCGTAGTCATGTTTATGCCTGTAGAACCTGCATATTTGGTGGCAATTCAAAACGATATGGGGTTATGGAATTATGCTTACGAAAAACGGATTCTTTTAATCAGTCCCACAAACCTGATTGCAGCTTTAAAAATGATTGAAAGCATGTGGCGGCAGGAATACCAAAATAAAAATGCAGAAGAAATTGCCCGACAAAGCGGCGACTTATATGATAAGTTTGTGGGTTTTGTGACCGATCTTATAGAACTTGGTAAACGCTTGAAAAGTACAGATGCCTATTATGAAGAATCGATGAAAAAACTTACCGATGGTAAGGGAAATTTAATTTCCCGGATAGAAAATATTCGAAAACTGGGCGCTAAAACAAAGAAAAACCTTCCTCAAAATTTGCTTAACAGGATTGAAAATGAAAATTTTGAAGATGGATCAAAGTAAACATTGAATTTTGTTTTTTTTGAATTTCGAATAATAAATTATGATTTACAAAATGTCTTAACTTCATTATTTTAAATAATGATATTCATCATTCAATATTTTAAAAAAAAATCAGGGGTATTCTTAGTTCCGATGTAATAAAAATTAAAAGAGACTGTCGGTTACGGGCAGCCTCTTTTAAAAAAAAATTAAAGAATGTCATTCTGAGCTTCGCAAGATATTGAATAATTATATTTAACGTCTCGCGTTTCGGTTTCCCGATTTGAATTCCCTGTTGTTCGAAGCAGATTTTGGGTTGGCCTTTTTAACCACAATAGTTTTTCCCTCAACTTCTGCTCCGTTGAGTTCTTCAATAGCATTGAGTGCTTCCGTGTCATCAGTCATTTCAACAAAGCCAAATCCTTTTGAACGGCCTGTTGCCTGATCGGTGATAACTTTGGCTGAAGTGACTTCGCCATATTCTTCAAAAATTTCTTTCAGGTAATCGCTTTGAATCCTGAAATTTAGCTGTGCTACAAAAATGTTCATAAAAAATAAGTTAATAAATTAAAGATTTAAACAATTTAAGGTCTAAAGGATAGCGGAAGATTTTAAAGGTTCGCTCAAAGGAGAAAAAGGAGGGAAAGGCCAAAAAAATACAGCTAAACTTATTACCCGTTATTCATTGCACAAATGTAAAGAAATATTTTTAGATAATATTGAAATATTTGTTTAAGAAAATATAATAAATAGCTCCTGATTATAGGGCTGACATTTTATATTCAAGGTGATTTATAAATTGCAAAACAGAACTACCCTCTTACCATAATAATCCTATGGTCAATGAGCACAAATAAAGTAACAATAATTGTACTGTAAATTAAATACCATTGCAACGGAATATATTCCTGGGGTTTAATTCCTAATTTATAATAATTGTAGGCAATTAATACTAATTTTTCGACGAGGAAAATAATAATTGTTGCAACAGCCACACCAACTATTCCATAATTTGGTATCATAACAAGGGTAAGACTAACATTCAGAATTATTTCAAGAATAGATGCCATCATGACTACCTTGGTTTTCTTTAAACCAATAAGTATGGTTTGAGGAAACAAAAGCCTGCTAATGATAAGCAAAAGGTAAACCATAAATATGTCTGCACTTTGGTTAAACCGTTCTGTAAACATTACTGGGAAAATCCGGTTTGTGAAAAATAACAATAATATTGAAATTGGAAATAAAGTATGCATTAGTCTTAAAGAACGTTTTTTTAAAGTTAGCAACCCCAGTTTTATTTTTTCAAAAGAATTAAATTGTGTTAGGAGTGCATTACTCAGTCCACTGGCTAATGTGACAACTAAAGGCATTTCTTTGGCACCATAACGAAAAATTGCGAATTTCTCCGGAGGAAATTTTGCCGAAACTATTAATCCATCGACATATTGGGCTGAACCGCTAAGCAGGGTGCTTATTATTAATGGCAGTGCAAGCCCGATGTGTTCTTTAATAAAATGCCAGGATAATTTTAAAACTGAATATTTGTTTATAAGTACAATTAGCCAGATAAAACGTGCAAAAGTTATTAAAAGTAGCCCCCAAATACTTGTTATCAATCCATATCCGAGGATTACAGGATAAACAACAAGGAGTACCTGGAGTGAGAAAACAATGAGGCCATAATATAATATGTCCATAGCCTTGTTATAAAGAAGATAAATATATTCTATAAGGCAAACAGGATTGCTTAATAGAATATATGCAAGCAGGTAGTTTGCATACGGAAGTTTTTCTCCGCCTTTATAAACCTGTATGTTTCCTTTAAAAATATAGCCGAGCAATGCAATTAAAAAACTGATGAAAAAGAGTAAAATAAAGGAATTAAAAATTTCCGGTGATTTCTGAAAAGACTTTTCTTTGCGATAAGGATAACTATTATTGTTATTGAATAGTGGCAGTAGGGACTGAATAACTCCTGTAACCCAAAAATAACTTACTGCACTTGCTATAAAGAGCAATAGCTCAAAATCTCCAATGTCTTTTAAGGAAAGCGTACTTTTTGTGAAAACAATACTGATGATAAGAAAAGATACAAACCGCAGAACCTGAAATATCTGAAGGCCTAAAATATTATGAATAGTAAATCTTTTGATCAAGATTCTAATAGTTTAAATCATATTATCATAAACAAATATACGTTTAAATGTCAAAAATTTTTAATTGAAAAATTTTTACTAAAATTCACAATTTCAGAATCAACGCTTAATATAAAATTATATTTTATCATTTATGTATTTCTCAAATTTAGTTTTAATGTTGATTTCTCACACAAATAATTAATCGAACTTTTGTTATCCGATAAAATAAATATTTTAATAAATTTGCAGCCGAATAAATGGTGGATGTAGCTCAGTTGGTTAGAGTAGCGGATTGTGGTTCCGTGGGTCGTGGGTTCGAATCCCATCTTCCACCCAGGCCAATTTTGAAGGGATTATTTTTGCAAACTCTTTAAATAAATATTTTGAATTTTTGCAATTCATGAAAAAAGCATATTTTTGCAAACCTTATAAAAAATTTAAAAAAAAGTTAAACTATTATATAATGAAAAAAGATATACATCCAAAGACGTATCGCATGGTGGCATTTAAAGATATGTCTAATGACTATACATTTATAACCCGTTCTACAGCCCCATCAAGGGAAACTATCTCAATTGAAGGTATTGAGTATCCCCTGGTAAAACTTGAAATTTCAAATACCTCACATCCATTTTATACCGGAAAGATGAAGTTGGTAGATACTGCCGGTCGTGTAGATAAATTCATGAACCGCTATAAGGATCATTTCGATAAGAAAAAAGAAAAATAATATTTCTTATTTATGGTATAAACTCCGGATAAAAATTTTATCCGGAGTTTTTTATATATTTTTACTTTAAATACAGAATTAATGTATGATAAATTATATTTTATTTGACGACAGTCGTACCGATTTGCTGCCACTTACTTTTACAAGGCCTGTTGCAGAATTACGAATAGGAATTTTGACTATCCGTGAAAAATGGGAAAAATATTTGCAAGCCAATTTATCCTTTCTTACGGAAGATTATCTTAAATTAAAATATCCTTTGATTACAAGAGGGGATAATATTTTTATAAATGGAAGTATTTTGCCCGATTCAAATCTTTGTAAATCAATTAATGTTTTGACAAATAACCAATTCCTGGTCAAGGCTAATATCATTATAGCTGCGCGATGCAATAGCAATTCTGCTGGCGAATTTGTCAATAATATCAGCAGGGCATCTAATATTATTCAATATACAGAAGAAATTTTTAAAATTAATTTTCTCTGGGACATTTTTCGTTTCAACGGGAAAGCTATCGAAAATGATTTTGAATTGATTACTAGTGGACGTAAATCAACCAGGTTAAACAAATCAAATAATGCAATACTTTCAGAAAAAATATTTATTGAAGATGGGGCTAAAATCAATTTTGCTTCGTTAAATGCATCCCCTGGCCCAATTTATATTGGAAAAAATACTGAGATTATGGAAGGTTCATTAATTCGGGGGCCATTTGTTCTTTGTGAAAATTCTACCGTAAAAATGGGCTCAAAAATCTATGGACCTACAACTATTGGGCCCAATTCAAAAGTTGGCGGAGAAATAAATAATAGTATTGTTTATGGCAACTCAAATAAAGCACATGAGGGCTTTCTTGGAAATTCGGTAATCGGAGAATGGTGCAATATTGGTGCAGATACAAATAATTCAAATCTGAAAAACAATTATACTGAAGTCAAACTTTGGAATTATTCATTGGATAAATTTATTCCTACAGGTTTGCAATTCTGTGGTCTTATCATGGGCGATCATTCAAAATGCGGAATTAATACGATGTTTAATACCGGAACTGTAGTTGGGGTAAGCACAAATATTTTTGGTGCCGGTTATCCGCGGAATTTTATACCTTCTTTTTCCTGGGGTGGTCCGCAAGGGATGTCTGTTTACCCATTAGATAAAGCCATTGAAACTGCAGAAAATGTTTTGCAACGACGAAATGTTGAACTTTCGGCAATAGACAAAAAAATTCTGGAACAAATATTTGTTTTAACAGAAAAATATAGAAGATTCGTTTAAGTAATTATTAAAAATAATCCAATTATTAAAATTTGGCTATTACTTAATTCTTTAAAGAGAGCCTATTGGCATGAGACTTGATTAAAGAGTTTTGTATATAAATTATTATAATTCCATTTAATTACAACAAATTCATTTTTAATTGGTTATTTAATTATTAGCAAAATTAAAATATTGTGAGCGACAATGTGTCAGCAATACTTAAAAAATTTATTTTCAAATTATGAGTAAAGAAAGTCAGTTCGAGATAAGGATTAATGATGTTATAGGCCCAAACCAAATGGATGATGATCTGGATTTTGTTCCTTTGATTTCTGATGATGAAAATGATATTCTTAAACAGAAAATTCCAGAGATTCTTCCGATTTTGCCCTTACGAAATACCGTATTATTCCCCGGAGTTCTCATTCCTATTACTGTGGGAAGGCAAAAATCAATGAAACTAATTCATGATACATTCAAAACCACACGTTTAATTGGTACCATTGCACAAAAAGATGCAAACATAGATGAACCCGATTTTAAAGATTTATACAGGGTCGGAACTATAGCCCAGATTCTTAAAATCTTAGAGATGCCCGATGGGGGAACTTCAGTAATTATACAAGGCATAAATAGATTCGAAGTAGATAAACTTATTTCCGAAAAGCCTTATTTATCTGCTAAAGTCAATATCCTTAAAGATATCAGGCCAGAAAAGGGAGATAAGGAATATGAAGCCATTATTAGTTCGCTTAAAGATCTTTCACTGAAAATTATTCAACTTTCGACAAATATTCCACAGGAAGCTTCATTCGCAGTAAAAAATATTGAAAGCACAAGTTTCCTTGTAAATTTTATTTCCTCAAACAGCAATATAAGCATACCTGATAAAGAAAAGCTTCTCGAATCGGACGATTTAAAGCATAGGGCAATGATGTTAATGGAGCATTTGAGCCGTGAAGTTCAAATGCTGGAGTTGAAAAACGATATTCAGGCTAAAGTGAAATTTGAACTCGATCAACAGCAACGTGAATATATGCTTCAACAGCAGATGAAAACCATCCAGGATGAATTGGGTGGCAACACTGTAGATCGGGAGATCGAAGAGTTAAAGAGAAAAGCAAGAAAAAAGAAATGGAAAAAACAGGTTGCTGAGACATTTCGAAAAGAAATCGAAAAACTCGAACGTTTAAATCCCATTGCAGCAGAATATTCGGTTCAGCTTAATTATTTGCAGTTATTGCTTGACCTTCCATGGGATATTTACACCAAAGATAATTTTGATCTTAAAAGGGCACAGAAAATTTTAGATGAAGATCATTTTGGCCTTGGGAAAGTGAAGGAAAGAATTATTGAACATCTTGCTGTATTGAAATTAAAAGGCGACATGAAAGCCCCAATCTTATGTCTTTATGGTCCGCCGGGAGTTGGAAAGACTTCCCTGGGCAAGTCAGTCGCACGTGCTTTAAAACGAAAATATGTCCGAATGTCTTTAGGTGGGCTTCATGACGAAGCAGAAATTCGTGGTCACAGAAAAACATATATAGGCGCATTACCAGGCCGTATAATACAAAACCTGAAAAAAGTCCATTCATCGAACCCGGTTTTTGTATTAGATGAAATTGACAAAGTCGGACAGGATTTCCGGGGAGATCCCTCTTCAGCATTGCTTGAAGTTCTCGACCCGGAACAAAACAGCAACTTTTATGATAATTTTATTGAAATTGAATACGACCTGTCAAAAGTTTTATTTATTTCAACTGCCAATACTACCAATACAATTCACCCTGCACTCAGAGACCGCATGGAACTGATAGAGGTAAGTGGTTATATTGTTGAAGAGAAAATTGAAATTGCTAAACGGCATTTAATTCCAAAACAACTGAAAGCACATGGTGTGCAAAAAGTCCAAATCGTCTTTTCTAATGAAGTAATTGAATATATTATTGAAAACTTTACTCGCGAATCAGGTGTAAGGGAATTGGATCAAAGGTTAGCTAAAGTCATTCGTCATTTTGCCAAAAAAATTGCTTTGGAAGAAAATTATTCTAAGAAACTTACCATAACAGAAGTAGCCAAAATTCTTGGAGCTCCCATTTACCTGAAAGATAAATATGAAGGCAACGAATTTGCAGGAGTAGTAACAGGTCTGGCCTGGACTGCTGCAGGAGGTGAAATTTTATATATCGAAACAAGTTTAAGCAGGGGGAAAGATAAACGATTAACAATTACCGGAAACCTTGGTGAGGTAATGAAAGAATCTGCAATTATTGCTTTGGAATATATCAAAGCTCATAGCAATATTTTAGATATTAATATTGAAGTTTTTGATAACTGGAATGTACATGTACATGTGCCGGAAGGGGCAATTCCAAAAGACGGACCATCTGCCGGTATTACTATGGCCACATCGTTGGCTTCTGTTTTTACCCAGCGAAAGGTAAAAAGAAATATTGCAATGACAGGTGAAATTACTTTACGGGGTAGGGTTTTACCAGTTGGAGGTATTAAAGAGAAAATTCTTGCAGCAAAACGTGCAGGAATTACCGATATTATTATTTCTGAAGATAACCGGAAAGACATAAATGAAATAAACGAAATATACCTTAAAGGACTTACATTTCATTATGTAAAAGAAATTATTGAGGTTTTCAAACTTGCATTGTTGGAGGAAAAAGTAACCAATGCCATTGAATTAAATATTATTCAAAATACGAACAAAGAAAAATAGGCCCTGAATTATTTTACCAGAAGTATTTCCGGAACTTTTATTGGTTCAATATTAATATTTTTATTGTCGCATTTTATTATTCTGAATTCAACCCGCCTGTTAAATGATCTTCCATCAGGATTATCGCTTCCGTCAGGATTCTCATTTATGGCAATTGGGCTGGATTTTCCCAAACCTTTGGTAATAATCCTGTTTGAACCTATTCCTCTTTTTACAATTACTTCTTTTACATACTTGGCTCGTTTCTCAGATAATTTAAGGTTATACTTTTCCGATCCTTTAGAATCGGTATAACCAATTACTTCAATTTCAAGAGAGGAATTTGAATTCATAATTTTCAGGATCTCATTAATTTCTTTTTCTCCGTCCTGCGAAAGGGTATAATCGTTAAAAGAAAACAGAATATTATGAATAACACCAGGTTTATCGGATGTTAAAATTGTTTCTTTCTTGCCCTTTTCCGGTTTGGGCTTTTCTTTTAATGCAATGACTTTTTCAGGTTCAACTTTTGCTATTTCTTTCTTTTTACCAGAAATAAAGGCATTATATTGTGATGTTACATTTAGTAATTCCGAAGTGAGGATAAAACTATCAGGTTTATAGTCTTCAGGAATGACAAAGCTTTTACTTGTCGCCTGAAATTCTTCAGATTGAAATTGAATAGAATAATTTCCCGCAACCTGGTTAAAAGTAAAATTACCATTTAATAAAGGTTTGGTACTATCCAATAGCTGCCTGGTTTCAGGATTTATAATACTAATCTGGTAGCTTTCCGGTTTAGCATCTTTTAAAAATTCAGTTAGCCTGCCTTTAATATCATATTTAAAAGGATGATCTTTCGAAAAAACTTCAATTCTTACAATATCCAAATCGCCAATGCCATTTTTTAAATTTTTTGCCTGATATGCAAAAGTACCATTCTGAACAGGAACATAGAATAAGTCATCATCTGTTGAATTTATTGGATATCCCAAATTAACAGGTTTAGACCAGTTGCCTTTATTATCTTTTTTTGAATAAAAAATATCATATCCGCCAATACTTTCATGACCCTGGGACGAAAAGAAAAGCGTATTTCCGTCTGCCGTTATAAACGGACTTTCTTCATTAAATGGAGTATTTATAACATTACCAAGGTTTTTCGGTGTGTCCCATTCACCATAATTATCTAATTGTGAATAAAAAATATCAGTTCCTCCCAAACTCTGGGGGCGGTTACTTGTAAAATAAAGTGTTTTGCCATCAGGGGTTTCACAGGCATGCGATTCCCAATACTTTGTATTAATTTCCTTGTTTAATGGTTTTGAAGGCGACCATTTTTTCCCGTCGAAATGTGAAACATAGATATCGCTATTATAATTGTCTACCTTACTAAGATAAAGAGTTTTTCCATCAAAACTGAGGAAACACGGAAATTGGTCCCCATCACTTTGGACATCAGGTGTAATATTTTCAGGATTCTCCCATTTATTTTTAATCTTATTTGAAGACATAATAGCATCATAAAATCGTTGATGTGTAACAAAAATTATTAAATTTTCATCTGAAGAAACAACAGGATTGTAATTAGCAGTGCTGGTATTTATCGGCCTTCCAAGAGGTGTGATTTTTATTCTTCCAGGTTTGGAAATGGCTATTTTAGCTCTCTTGCAAGCCTCAATCTGATTTTTAGCCCAGCTAAGGTTAACTGCACTTTCTTTTTCCTGCTTTGCCAGGGCGGAATACTTACCATAAGCTTCAATAGCTTTATCCAATTGCAAATTAATTCTTAATGCATTTCCCAGATACAAATAGGCATCGTAAGGGGCATTTATTTCTTTAATTGAACCTTCAGAATATTTTTCGCTGACTTTTTTTACAGCCCTTTCCAGAAAGCTTATCGCTTTTTCCTTTTCAGTGTTAGAATGAAGATAGCATATTCCAATTCTATAATTGATATTTGCATTATCTTTGAAACCACGTTTGAAAAGGCTTATATATGAAGTTAATGCTTCTGAATAATCATCCTGTGCAAAAAAATATTCAGCATCATCAAAAGTCTCTTTTTCTGCGGAAGTCTGAGGTAATACCTTATTATTAAAGAAAAATAGAAAGAGTACTATCAAAAAAGGTATCCTCTGTTTCATTGGAAAGTAATTAGGTTAATAGCAAATTTATAAAAATATCTTATGCATAAGATATTTTATTTCCAGAAAGTAAAATTTATTATTTTTTTGTATAGTTCGAAAGGTATTCAAGACCTAATTAATTTTTAATTACCAATCTTTATCTCTTTTTCGAAAAGCATAATAAATAATTGCGATCAATAATATAAAAAATATGGAAAATAAGCCAATAGTAAAGATAGAAAATTGAAAGCCTTTTTTAATAACAGGTTTGAATTTATCGGCATGCAATAAATTTTTTGAAGCTACCTGAGCAAAGATTTTTATTAATTCTGTTCTTAATTCTTTTTTATTCGAATGACTTAGAATAAAATTTAATAATTCGCTGGATGAATTAATATTTTCATTTTTAATATCGATATCGGTTAGAAGATTTTTCAATTTTCCAGAAGAAAAGTTGTTGAGGTCATTAACTAACTGATTAAAATAAAAGTTATTATTCACCTTAATAAGGAGGTTAATTAAGTTTCTTGCAGAAATATTTGCTGCCAAAGCTTTGTTATACAATAGTATTCCTAATTCTGAGGTGGTAATCGTTTGCTTTTCATTCAGGTTCACTTCTTTTAGAAAGTCTTTCATTTTTCCTTCCGAAACATCAATAATTCCCGATAATAATTCTGAAGGTGAGGCAGTAAAGGCTGGTATCATCAAAAATGCTTTGAAAACATCGGTTGCAGGGTAACCAGCCGAAGGAGCCTTGACTAAAAGATAGTTTAGTAATTCTTCCGGTGACGAAATGTGATTATTTACCAGGTTTAATGTATCTAAAAGTACTTGCAACTTTCCGGTCGAAAGTTTTTTTAATGACTGAAAATAATAAAAAACATTACCTTCATCAGCCAGACGGGAGGTTATAGCAAGCAATTTAAGTGTTGTTTCATTATTTCCAGTATCGTAATTACAGATATAATTAATTATATCGTCAACACTCATTTCAGGTTTTGAAGTTTTTAAAGAGTCGAGATCATTTTTTAATTTTCCCGACGACATGTATGCAAGTGAATTAATGAGAAGGTTTGCTGCTTTAGGTTGAATTTCAAAATAAATTTTAAAAAGTGAATCGACATCGCTTGTTTTATAAAAACTTAATTGGGACTTATTTTTTAATAATTCATCCAATTCTTCAAGCGAGGAAATATTTTCATTAAAAATATCGAGTTTCTCAATTTGAGATTTAAGTTCACTTTCTGATAAGAAATCAAGAATATTTTTTGCATATAGTAAATTTTCCCGGCGTTTTACAAGGCTTAATTCAGTACTTTTTTCTGTAGTTGTATCTGCAGTTTGTTCATAGTATACAATTACTTCACCGGTGCTTATATTATTACCAGGTCCGATTGCTTTAAATTTTAGTACATTCTTACCCGGAAATGGGACATATTCATAATGAAAGTTTTTTCTTTTTACTTCAAATTTGTCTTTTTTTACTATTGTAGTATCAGAAAGTATATTTACATATACATTAGTCCCTTTTTCAAGGTTAAGAGATATTGACAACTTATTACTATCGGTAACTTTAAAGAAACTTTTATCGAAATTTATTATTCCAATTACAGGTTGGGCTGGTTCTATCTTTTTCTTTTGTTCTGGTTCTTTACTCAGGCTTTTTAAAACAGAACTGACAGTAATTTCATTATTTGGCTGATCGCTTTTAATAGTAAATTCTTCAGTAGATTGCTGTAATCCCTTTCCCTGGACAACCAACCGATAATTCCCTGCAATGAGTTTTGTGTCGAACCTTGCTTTTAGAGGATCGATTGTAATTAGTTGTAATGTATCGTGAGAGGTTTTATTTATTAATTTAGCAACAAGGTCAAGGTCTTTTTCATTTTTAAGGTCAGCAGGAATACTAACCAATCCTTTTAGAATAAATTTTCTCGGATGTTGCTCTGAAAACAATTCAATTCGGTAGATATCGGTTTTTCCATAATTGTTGTCAGGATAGAACCGGCATACATAAGCAAAATTTCCATTTTCAACCGGCGCAAAAAATACATCATCGTCCGTAGTATTTATTGGATAACCCATATTCAAAGGAACAGACCATTTGCCATTATCCATTAATGAAGAATAAAAGATATCGTACCCACCCATATTATAATGGCCGTAAGAACTAAAGTACAGCATTTTTCCATCCTGAGAAATAAATGGTGTTTCTTCGTTATAAGGAGTATTTATTTCGGGACCCAGGTTTTGAACATCTTCCCAATTGTCTGTGGCAATATCGCTGCGTATAGCTTTATAAATATCTAATCCGCCAAAACCACCTTTCCGGTTAGATGTAAAATATAAAGTTTTACCGTCACTGGAAACACATGCATGAGATTCCCAGAATTTAGTATTAATGTTGTCGTTTAACTTAATAATTGGATTCCAATGGTTATTTGTAAAGTGGCTTACATAAATATTTCCATCATATTTATCGCTTCGGTATATGTATAATTCTTTACCGTCAAAGGAAAGTGAGGTCGAATATACATCACCATCAACTCCCAGATCGGGGATAATATTCACAGGGTCGTTCCAAAGGCCATTAACTTTTGTTGAATAATATAATGCATCGTAAAACTGAAGTTTAACATTATATACTAAAGTATTCTCATCACCGGAAACCACAGCGTTAAATTCAGAGTATTTTGAATTTATTGGTTCACCGAGATTAGTGGCCACAAAAAAGACAGGTTTGCTAACAAGTTTTTTTGCTCTTTCAATAGCTTTAATTTGTTCATTAACCAGATCCTCATCGAAAACATCGGGATCGAGTTGTTTCTTGAACTGAATATAAATATTCAAGGCTTTGTCCAATTGGTTATTGATACGGTATGCATTTCCAAGGTAAAATTGTGCATCGATTGGAGCTTGTCTTTCTTTAATATTATCAGGTTTGCTTGAGGGATTTATATTTTTTATGGCTTTTTCTAAATATTGAATCGATTTTTCTTTTTCATAAGGTATATTCAAATAACAAACACCAACTTTATAAATTAAGTTATAATTTGACGTATCTGTTTTTAAAAGTTTTAAATACAAAGGAAGCGCTTCATTATATTCTTCATATAAAAAATCTGATTCTGCCTCGAGCATCATTTCTTTCGACGAAGTGGCTTCCTGGCTGATCATTGAAATTGAAGAAACAAAAAAGGCAAGAAAAATATATAATTTCTTCACAATATAAGATTTAATATTCCATTTATTTATAAAAGGTTTTAATAACAAATTAATTAACCATTAAAATAAGCAATAACTTACCCGATAAAAATATTCAAAATAACAAATATAATAAATCATCGCGAAAATCAATCATTTGAAATTAAAAAATGATGATTGACAAAGAGATAAGTATTTCTTTGCATGGCTTAGGATTTTAATTTTATAAAATATTATAAATGGCTAAATTTCTCTGCTTATATCAAATCGATTAAGAAAATCTGAAAGAGTCTTAAGAAATTGCCCGCCCAATCCACCATCAATTACTCTATGGTCATAAGCTAAGGAAAGTACAACTATATCTCTGATACCAATAGTATAACTATCACCAGTTTTTACAACATATGGTTTTTTATTTATCGCGCCTATCGATAAAATTGCTGCTTCGGGAAGATTAATTAATGGCGTGCCTGTAAGAGTTCCAAAAGTGCCGATATTAGTTACTGTAAATGTGCTATTTGTAATTTCATGTGGGTTTAGCGAATTATTTCGCGCCCTTTCGGAAAGATCATTCACTGCTTGTGCAATACCCGGCAGGTTAAGCTTATCAGCATTTCTAATAACGGGCACTATTAGGTTACTATCAGGTATTATAACAGCCAATCCTATATTAATGGATTTTTTTAAAATAATTTTATCGCCATCAAGAGAAACATTTACTTCCGGATGTGATTTTAAAGTTGCAGCTATTGCTTCAATAAATAATGGAGTAAGAGTGAGCTTAGTATTATATTGCAATAAAAATTGATCTTTAACTTGTTCTCTCCATAGAAAAAGATTTGTTACATCTACTTCAATGAATGAAGTAACAATTGGTATTGTTTGATGAGATTCCACCATATGCCCTGCAATTAATTTTCGAATTCGGCTCATTTCAATTACTTCATAGTTTCCATTTTGTATATTTTCATTAAGGCTGTCATTTTGTATTTTTATTGGATTTTGTTCCTGCATAGAAGATTCAATTTTTGATGAACCAGCTTCAGCGATAGCATAATCTTTTGTTTTCAAATATTCTTTAATGTGTTTTTTAAGAATAATGTCTCCTTTCTGTAATCCAAAAGCAAGAGCAATATCTGATAAACTAATATTTAATTTCTGAACCAATAATTGAATGTATGGCGGAGCAAAAGGTAAATTATCAGGTTCAATATATTCCCCTGTAATTGCTGATAAATGACTTCTTCTTTTTAGTGTTATTGAAGTCAATATTTCATCATTTTTAGGTTCTTGCGATATATTAATTTCATTAAATATTTCCCGGGGTTCATCAATAACCTGATTATCATCCTTAAAAGCTATAAGTGCAATTGTTTCTCCAACTTTTGGTATATTACCGGCTAATGAAAGTATTTTTTGAATTGTGCCGTCAACAGATGCGGGCACTTCGGAATCAACTTTATCTGTGGCGATTTCAACCAGGGGCTGATCTATCTTAACCCAATCGCCTTCCTTAACCAACCAACGAATAATAGTTGCATCAGTAATACCTTCTCCCATAGCGGGCAAAATAACCTCTTTTAATGACATAATATTTTATTCAAAACAATATCTAATACAGATTTTATTATTTTTATTTTTTGAATTCAACTGGAAGAAAACACAATTATCGGCCAATATATAACAGTCCGCGGAAAAGAATGTTAAGGTCATTGGAAAATTTATAGTCTTTTGCATATACAAAATTTAATTTTTCTTTCAGTTCAAAAGGAATATTTTTCTTTTCAAGGCCATCTGTCGGGTTTAATATTCCTTTTTTAATTTTCGGTAAATCTTCGTTACTGAATTCATCATAAATAAAATATCCAACCCAGGAATTATATCCAAAGAGAACTTTAATTATGTTCCCAAAAGCATTAATCCTGTTTTTAATAAATAAAAATAAAAATGGATATAAAATGAGTAAAATGAAAGACATGATAAGGTCAAAAAACCGTTTCTCCCTTCGATTTGACGATTTGCCTATAGTGTTTAAGTCGATCAGATAAAGATCTCCGGCTGTATTGATCGAATTGCTGCCAATAATAGAAAGACTTTCGGGAGGTGCTATTTTATATTCAATATCAATATGTGTTAAGTTAAGCATATTTTCAATGATTTCCTGTACCGTAATATTTTTTGCACAAAAAATAATTTCATCTGCCTGGTAAATATTAATAATGTCCTCTAGTTGATCCAACCTGCCAATATTATCAGGTAAACCCGTAGGTTCTTTCGAAATATATCCCAATATTTCAGGGTTAATCTGGGTTTGTATCAATAACTGTGAAACTCTTGTTGCTTCCTGAGATTCTCCGACTATGATAATGCGTTTTTTCTGTAAATTTCCCAGCTTAAAAGATTTAATATTTAGAATATGCAAAATGAACCGAAACCCGCTTAAGGAAAAAATACTCCAGATAGCCCCCAGGATGATTAAAACTCTGGAAAACCTTAATCCAAGTGGTAATAATGCATATACTGCCAGAATTATTAATGTGCCAATTCCTATTCCCTTGAGGATATTGTTAATTTTTACAGGCCTATCATAAGTTCCGGAAAAAATGAGGCTTAATATCCAAATGCTTATGTATGCAGGTACTACTGCATAAAGATAGGCATGAGGATAACTACCCCCGGATCGAAAGGTCATTGATTCCCACCAGGGTTTTAAAAATAAATAACCTCCGAAAATCAAAAGAATATCTATAAAAGGTAAATAAACCTTTTTTATGAATCTTTTAATTACTGAAATTGAAGCCCTGAAATATATTGCAGGACGAATTAAAAATGATAAAACCCTGAAATTTTTTTTTGAATAATGTTTTTCTGCAAATATCAACATTGCATTGTAAAATGCTGCTACATAATTCAGACTTCCTTTTTTTGTACTTTCTCCTTTGTAATGAATGATGGTGGTACCGGCAAAATAATAATTTTTGTATCCGGCCTTATTAATTCTATATGAAAGATCGATATCCTCTCCATACATAAAGAATGCTTCGTCGAGCAAACCTACTTTTTCGAGGGCCGATTTGCGGATGAACATAAAAGCACCTGATAATACTTCTACTTCGTGAGTTTCATTTTTATCGAGATAACCAAGATGATAATGCCCGAATATTTTTGATTTTGGAAAGAAAGCAGAAAATCCAAATATCTTATAGAATGCAACGAGTGGTGTTGGCAAGGCACGTTTCGATTCAGGTAAAAAGTTTCCCTTTCCATCAATCATTTTTACCCCCAAAGCGCCAGCTTCAGGATGTTGGTCTAAAAATCCTATACACTTAATAAAAGAATCTTCCTGAACAATAGTATCGGGGTTAAGAAGTAAAATGTATTCGCCTGTCGATTGCTTAATTCCCTGGTTATTGGCTTTTGAAAAGCCAAAATTGGCATTATTTTTTATAAGTTTTACGGATGGAAATCTTTCCGGAATCATTACGCAAGAGCTATCGACAGAATTGTTATCGACAACAATTACTTCTGCTTCAATATTCTTTATGGCTTTTAAAACAGAATGAAGACATTGCTCAATAAAATATTTTACATTATAATTTACAATGATTACTGAAAGCTTCATCCTAATTAATAATTTGATATTTCAAGCATTTCTTACTTGCCTTCTACACAAGCCACAACTATCATTTTGCGCGCATTCGAGTTGCCCATAGAACTGGCTTTATGAAATCTTTCACAGGCATTTTTAATATCATTTAATTTATAATAAGCCATGCCAAGATTATAATATGTAGAAGCATTATCGGAACCTAATTCAACAGATTTTGTGTAATCATTAATAGCTTCCTGATAATTTCCCTCTTCATAACTTACATGGGCGCGATTACTATAACCTACGGCATTATTTGGTGCAAGGTTGATGGCTTTTGTAAAATCGTCTGTTGCACTTTTATATTCCTGAAGGGACAGATAGGATGAACCTCTTGCCAGATAAACATTGTAAGAATTATAATCCGGATCAAGTTCCAGACATTTGTTAAAATCGTTCAATGCCTTTTCAAACTTTTGTTTGTAGGTATATAATATACCCCTGGCATAATAGTATTCAACAACAGTGCTGTATTTTTCAAGAACTTTATTTATTAAATCGAAAGCCTCTTTTTCACGGTTCATCTGGTAATAAGTTAACGCTTTTTGGGAATTAGCTTCATAAAGGTCGCTTTTTAATTCGAGTGCATGAGAATAATCAGAAAGTGCTTCATCGTAATGTTTGGTGGCAGAATTTATCTGGCCGCGAATTAAGTAAGCATCAGCCATATCTTTTTTTGCGTCAATAGAGCGGTTAATATCTTTCATAGCTTCATCATATTGGGCAATGCAATATTTTGCTTCTGCCCGGCCACGATATGCTTCAGCCAATCCGGGGCTAATTCGTAAAGCTTTGTTAAAATCTTTTATAGATCCCGGATAATCCTGTTGTTTTAGTTTTTCATAAGCTTCTTTAATCAACTGATCGGCATTTTTGCTTTGTTGACCTGAGATATTGACTATTAAGCTTAAAATCAAAAAAGTTAACCAATACTTTTTCATTTTATAAGTTCATTTTATTAATTTGAGCGTAAGTTAATAATAATTGATTTTTTCTTAATGATTTTACTTCATTTATTCCTTCAAATTGACAAACAATTTTAAACGATAAAGTTTGATTATTCAAGGAATAATTAAATAATTTATGCTGAAAAAGTAATAATTTTTCTGATAATGTTTAAAATTTCAGTTCAATGGCTTGAACGAAAGAGAAAATCTTTTTCCTGTTTACTCAGGCTTTCGTAACCGCCTTTGGCAATTTTATCGAGAATTCTATCGATTTCTTTTTGTTGATCGACCTTCATTTTATTATAATCATAATCATCCACAGGTCGCTTATAAGAAACTTTCATTTTCTTTTTAAATTTAAAAAGGGAAAAAAGTTTGTCCAGAAAAAGTGTAAATCTTTTACTTATGTCAATTCCTTTTTTATACTGAATGGCAAATATGTACCCGAACAATGCTCCTCCTAAATGTGAAATATGGCCACCGGCATTACCATCCTGAATACTTATTAAATCAATAAATATAGTCACGATAGCAATATATTTCAATTGCACCGGACCGATAAGAAAAAGGTTCACTTTATAATTGGGCACTATTACAGAAATAGCAATGACAATAGACATGATTGCCGCTGAAGCCCCTACCATTGATGAGTAAATGCTTACTAAATTCAGCCTCATTATTAAATTGTATACTGCAAAATAAAGTATTGCCCCGCTGAAACCACCCAAAAGATATACACTAAGCAGTTTTTTTTGATCGAGGTATTCAAGAAATATCTGGCCAAACCAATAAAGCCACAAAAGATTAAAAAAAATATGCCAGATATCTGCATGAATAAACTGATAGGTTAAAAGGGTCCATGGATGTGTTATAAATTCAAAACTGTTTGATGAAAAAGCAAGCCAAGAAGAATATGTGAGATTAAATGATATGGGATAAAAAATTTTGAAGAATAATTTTATAAGTTCAATGAAAATGAAAACCCCGATATTGACGTAAATCAATTTTGTCAAGGTATTTCCATGTTTAAAATTATTTTTTAGTTCATCAAAAATTCCCATAATTGCAATTTTAGTGTCATGGTAAGTTTAAAAATTATTTTCCAGACCACCCCAACCCCTCCTTTTAAAGGAGGGGATTCCTCCCCTTTAAAAGGAGAAGTTGGGAGGGGTTACGCCATTTTAAATTTAATATTAAAATTGTTTGTCAGGCTTCAATATTCACATCATTGTTGATTCAAGTATAATTGTCCATTTTCAAGTTTAATAAAAATGTTTCCTGTCAGCGCTCCAGATTTTAATTAGTATGAAGCCAAAAATCATTCCACCGAGATGGGCAACATGGGCGATCTGACTACCTGGTTGGGTAAGGGCAAGGTATAGCTCAAGGCCGCCGTAAATCATCACAAAATATTTTGCTTTAATTGGAATTGGAGGGAAAAGCAACATAAGTTGGGTATTCGGGAAAAGCATACCAAAACCAAGCAATACGCCAAAAATAGCGCCTGAAGCTCCAACACAGGGAATTCCAATTTTCATGGATACAATCGAATTTACAACTGAAATACCATCGGTTATCGATTGTGTATTTTTAGGCGATTCAGCCCAATGATTCATAAAATTAATAAGATCGGCGCTAGGTTGGGGTAAATATTCTCTTACAAATGTTCTTAATAATTCGGGTGATGGAGTGTTAATAAATGCATGGGACTCTTTAATCATAGGAGTAAATTCGAGATAATTTATTAGAGTATAGAAAAGAGCTGCCCCGATTCCTGTAATAAAATAAAAAATCAGAAAACGTTTGCTTCCCCATAATTGCTCAAGCGCTGAACCAAAAATAAATAGGGCATACATATTAAAAAAAATGTGCCAAAACCCGCCATGCATAAACATGTATGTAACATATTGGTATAAATGAAAATTTGGCGATTGAAAATAATATAGGGCAAGATAATTATCAAGGTTAATTCCATAATTGTTCAATGCCCATGATGCAATCAACATCAATACATTGATAATAATAAGATTTTTTACTGCCGGGGGAATTTTGAAAACCATATTTTAATTATAATATCGATTTTTTTTGAAAGGCCAAAGTTACAAAAAAATGCTTCTTTGTTATTTTATAAAACAGTCAAAATTCCTGAATAGTTTAAAATACTTGTTAAGGAAACAAAATTTGGCAATTTATAATGCACTTAAATATTTAAATAAAAATCAGGCATAAAAAAAACGTCGCTTTTAACGACGTTCAAGAAATACTGATTATCCTGAACTAGAACCAATAAAATATTTTTTTTTCGCTTTATAAAAATCGTGGCCTTAAAAGATTAACACATTTAAACCCTTATTGTCCACTATTGGTTTTTAAACATTCAGTTTCATTGCTTTGTTTGGTTGAAGCATTTTTGTACTTAGAGGTTGGCTTAACAACAACTTCTTTTATCATCCAGGGAACAACGACTAAGTCTTCCCAATAATCACGGTTTTCATTTTGGTTTAATTGAGATTCGGATGTTGTTTCCTCCGGTTGTGAAGTTTTCACATTAGAAGTATTTAATACTTTATCAAGCCTGTTAGCTAATTCTATTGCCGAATTCGATTTTAGCACTTTATCACCTGCATATAACTTTATGGTTCCTGCTGAAATTGCCATTACGAAGGCAATAATTGAAAGAGTAATTTTTGTTTTCATTTTTCTATTTTTTTAATTAAACATATTATTAATTAATTTTCACTCTGCGAAGATATGGGCCAATATTGAAACCCCTGTCATAGTGAGGTAAATAGAAGTCATCAATTGTCATGATTTTGTAAACTGATATCATAAAAATTGGAAACATTTTGAAACCCGTATTGTGGTTAATAATTTTGAAACTTCTGAATATATTATAAATACTGATATTTCCGAACGTTCATTGCTTTGATTGCAGGATTTAAAATTGTGAAAATTGGCAAAAATCAATATTCATGGTTTAGTATAAGATTGTTTTTGCGCAGTTATGTTCAGGTAGGAATTAAGAAAATAAAAAAAGCGTCGTTAAAAATGACGCTTTAAAAAATCGATCAACCCTAAAACTAATTAACTATTTTATTTTATACCAGTTCTGGCTTGCAAATTATTTTAAGATATTATTGTCAATAATTCTGATTATTTAAAGAAACTTATAGAGCTTTAATATCTAATCCTCCAAATACCACATCGGCTTTAATATCCAGATAAGGTTTAGAAACATCCAGGCTGTCGGATGAATAAACGGTAGAACCAAAAGCTGCTGAATTTCCGTTTGGCATTTGTGCTCCTGAAAAAGCAGCATTTACATTAATACGCACAGGCATATCTCGGTTAATCAGTATTGTTGAACCGCCAAAAACTGTACTGATTTTCACAAATGTAGGACCATTGGGTTCCAATACGATGTCGCGAAAATCGAAGTTTCCTTTACTGAAAACCACATTGTATTCTTTACCTCCTTTGGCCTGGGTGAAATTCGATTCACCAAAGACAACATTGGACTCGGTTCTTGTATAGTGAAAAGGCCTAAAACTACTTCCAAGCATAATCTTTAAACCAATATAGATAAAGAAGAAAGCGACCAGAAGTTTAAAAATCGGAAAATCGATATTAAAAACTATCTTAATTACGAGGCTTAATCCAATTATGATTAATACTATTCCCCAAAATAAACTTGAACTCATTTTCATATTATTTTAAATTAATAATTTTTGTCAAAGATAGGTTCAGGTGAAATGAAGTTTCAAGATAATTCCGGTTAATACCGGAAGCCACTCGGTAAAAGTACGGGGAAAAAGAGTTATGTGCCATTTTGTCTGTGGTTGATGTTTGGCAAATTATTTGTTCCTTTGCGCAATAGAATATACTAAAACCGGAAAATTATATATGAAAAAAGATAAAAATAAGACTGAAGACTCAGAGAATACCAATCAACGACCTGAAAATTTAACGGCTGAAAATTCAAATCCGGAAAATAATAATGAAAATCAGGCAGAAGATTTGAAAGCTGCAAATATTATTTTGGAAGAAAAAAACATGGAGGATAAACTACAGGAAGAGCAATCGCCAATAGCCGAAACTACTTCACCACAGCAAGATTATGAAACTCTCGTAGCAGAATGGAAAGATAAATATATCAGGTTGTCTGCCGAATTTGATAACTATCGCAAACGCACACTAAAGGAAAAAATAGATCTCATTAAATTTGCAGGTGAAGATATCATAAAAGCTCTTTTACCTGTAATTGATGATTTTGAACGGGGACTTGATCATATTGAACAGACAAATGATATGACAGCAATTAAGGAAGGGATCAATCTTATTTACAATAAATTCAGAGATTTCCTTTTACAAAAAGGTTTAAAGGAAATTGAAGCAAAGAATTGCGAATTCAATACAGACTTTCATGAAGCTGTCACTAAATTTCCTGTTCAGGACAAAAATATGATTGGCAAAATTGTTGATGTTATTCAAAAAGGATATATGCTTGATGAAAAAGTTATCCGTCATTCTAAGGTAGTCATTGGAGAATAATAAATTTTATAAATTTAAAATAATATTTTAGTTCAGGATTCAGGTTAATGTTAATTGCCCGCATTTGTGGTTGTTCAGCCTAATCCTTTTTATAAAAAATTTAATTTAATTAACATGTCGAAGCGCGATTATTATGAAATTCTGGAAGTGCCACGTAATGCGAGTAAGGAAGAAATAAAGAAAGCTTATCGACAGAATGCCTTGAAATATCATCCTGATCGCAACCCTGGCAATAAACAGGCTGAAGACAAATTCAAGGAAGCAGCCGAGGCATACGAGGTTCTCAATGACGAGGATAAACGTGCACGATATGACCAGTTTGGACATGCCGGGTTAAGTGGTTCTTCAGGTGGATTTGGTGGTGGAGGAATGACCGTTGAAGATATTTTTTCACATTTCGGTGATATTTTTGGAGGTCATTTCAGCGATTTTGGTGGTTTCGGTTTTGGAGGTAACAGCCGTGGACGAAGTGTAAATAAAGGACAAAATCTGAGGGTGAAAGTAAAACTGACACTCGAAGAAATTGCAACAGGTGTTGAAAAGAAAATTAAAGTAAACAAATATATTTCCTGCGGCCATTGTCATGGTACAGGGGCAGCCCAGGGATCATCACACAATTCTTGTTCTACTTGCCGGGGTAGCGGCGTTGTCACGAAAGTTACCAATACTTTTCTCGGACAAATGCAGACCAGTACTACATGTCCTACTTGCGGTGGTGAGGGAAAAGTTATTACACAAAAATGTTCAAAATGTTACGGCGAAGGTATTGTTAAGGAT
>Ga0265323_10000223_pt1 | contig 33336 bp, 29 predicted proteins | sample 41225metaG_FD_193580 | JGI IMG/M metagenome (GOLD analysis project Ga0265323, IMG submission 193580) | Rhizosphere microbial communities from Carex aquatilis grown in University of Washington, Seatle, WA, United States - 4-12-25 metaG | ecosystem: Host-associated > Plants > Roots > Rhizosphere...
CCTTGATCAGCGCCTCCAGCACCTTGCGGTTCACCTTGCGCGTATCCACGCGGTGGCAGAAATCGGTGACCGACAGGAAGACGCCGCCTGTCTTGCGCGCCTCGGTGATGGTCTCGACCGCGCCCTCGCCCACGCCCTTGACCGCGGCCAAGCCAAAGCGAATCGCCTTGCCCACCACGCGCTCATTCCTCGGCGCGGCCTTCTTCTTGGCTGGGGCGGCCTTCTTCTTGCCCGGCTTGGGCGCCTCTTCGACGGCTTTTTCCTCGGGAACCACTGTGAAATCGGCGCCCGATTCGTTGACGTCAGGCCGCAGGACGCTGATTCCCTGCGCGCGCGCCTCGGCGATGAACTTCACCACCTCATCGGTCTTGTCCTTGCCGCAGGTGAGCAGCCCGGCGAAAAACTCCACGGGATAGTGGTATTTCAGGTACGCGGTCTGGTAGGTGAGCAGCCCGTACGCCGCCGAGTGGCTGCGGTTGAAGCCGTAGCCCGCAAACTTCTCCATCAGGTCGAACACGCCCTCGGCGATCTTGGCATCGATGGTCTTGGCCGCGGCGCCCGCCAGGAAGCAGGCCTTTTCCCCAGCCATGGCCTCGGCCTTCTTCTTGCCCATGGCGCGACGGAGCAGGTCGGCCTGGCCCAGCGAATAGCCCGCCATGGTCGACGAGATCTGCATGACCTGCTCCTGGTACACGATGACCCCGTAGGTGTCCTTGAGGATGGGCTCCAGCACCGGATGCGGGTACTCGACCTTCTTGCGCCCGTGCTTGCGCTCGACGAAGTCGTCCACCATGCCGCCCTCGATGGGGCCGGGCCGATACAGCGCGCCCGCAGCCACGATGTCTTCGAAGCAGTCAGGCTTGAGTTTCTTGAGTAAGTCGCGAAAGCCCGACGATTCAAGCTGGAACACGCCGGTCACGTCAGCGGCGGAGATCATCTTGTAGACCTCGACGTCGTCGAGGGGAATCGCCGCCATGTCGAGCGGCGCCTCGCCGCGGGCTTTGCGGTCGGCGTCGGCCAGCGCCACCGCGGTCTGGATCACGGTCAGGGTCTTCAACCCAAGAAAGTCAAACTTGACCAGGCCCACCTTGGCCACGTCGTTCATGTCGAACTGGGTGGCGATCACGCCTTCCTCGGGCCGGAAGCAAGGCACGTACTCCCACAAGGGCTTCTCGCCGATGACCACGCCCGCCGCATGGATGCCGGCGTGGCGGTTCAGCCCCTCCAGCTTCATCGCGATATCGAGCAGCTCGCGGTGCTCCCCCTCATACAGCGCCTTGAGGCGCGGCTCCTTCTCGATCGCCTCCTTGATGGGCGGCGACTTGCCCTGCACCGGTTCCGGAATCAGCGTCGCCACCCGATTCTGCTCGGCCACCGGCAGACCCATGGCGCGGCCCACGTCGCGGATGCAGCTGCGCGCCTTCATCTGGTGCATGGTCACGATCTGACCGACGTTGTTCTTGCCGTACTTTTGGGTGACGTAGGCGATGACCTCGTCGCGCCGGTTCATGCAGAAGTCCACGTCGAAGTCCGGCATGGACACGCGCTCCGAGTTGAGGAAGCGCTCGAAGAGCAGCTTGTTGACGATGGGATCGATGTCGGTGATACACACCGAATACGCCACCAGCGAGCCGGCACCTGAGCCGCGCCCCGGTCCGACTGGGATTCCGTGCTCCTTGGCAAAACGGATGAAGTCCCAGACGATGAGGAAATAGCCGGAAAACGCCATCTTCTGGATCACGCCCAGTTCGAGCGCCAGGCGGGCGCGGTACTGATCGGGATCCATCGTCTGGCCGCGCGCGTGCATCGCCTGCAGGCGCGTCTCCAGTCCCTTTTGCGCCAACTCGGCCAGGTAGCTTTCGGCATCGTAGCCCTCAGGCACCTGGAAGCGCGGCAGGTGGGTCTGGCTCAGATCGAACGTCACCTCGCACGATTCGGCGATGCGAGCCGCGTTTTCCAATGCCTGGGGCACATCGCGGAAGTGCATCGCCATCTCCGCAGGCGATTTCAGGTAGTACGCGTCGGTGTCGTGGTGCATGCGCTTCTCGTCGCTGAGCGTGCGCCCCTGCTCCACGCACATCAGCACCTCCTGGGCACGCGCATCCTGCCGGTCCAGGTAGTGACAATCGTTGGTGGCCACTAAAGGAATTCCCGTGCGCGCCGACATGGCGATGAGCTCGCCGTTGACCTTCTCCTGGTCGGGCAATCCGTTGGACTGGATCTCCAGAAAAAAGTTTCCCTTGCCCAGGATGTCCTCGTACTCGCGCGCCACGGTCTCGGCGGCCGCCGGCCCCGCGCGCATGATGGTTTGTGCCACCTCGCCGCCCAGGCACGCGGACATGCCGATGAGCCCCTAGCGGTGTGCGCGCAGGAGCTTTTTGTCGATGCGCGGGTTGTAATAGAAGCCTTCCAGGTAGGCCATCGAGTTTAGGTAAGCAAGGTTCTTCCAACCCACGTTGTCCTTGGCCAGAAGCACCAGGTGATGGCTCTTGCGCTCGGTCTTCTCCAGCCGGTCTGGAGCCACGTAGGTCTCGCAGCCCAGGATGGGCTTGACCCCGTGCTTTTTCGCCTTCTCGTAGAACTGCAGGGCTCCGAACAGGTTGCCATGGTCGGTCATGGCCACCTGTTTCATGCCCAGCGAAAGCAGGCGGGGAAACAGCTCATCGAGCCGAATCGCCCCGTCGAGCAGGCTGTATTGTGTGTGCAGATGCAGGTGGGCGAACTCGGCCATTTTTCTCGCCCCGGTCTACCCGCCTTGGGCGGCAAGATCAACGACGCGCCAGCAAGATCAACGACGCAAAGCTGTGCTAGCCTTCGTCCTCAGTCGCTGCTGATGGGATCCTTCGCAAACTTTCCTGCTCGCGGGCGCTGGGCGCTGCTGGTCGCGCTGACCGTGGCGTGCTCAAGTCACACGCTCCTGCCTCTGCCGGATGCGGCTGCCATCGAGTCGTCCTCCATCGAGGCGACATCAGACACGGTGGCCATCCCGCCCTTCGGGAATCGGCAGCTTGTGTTCCATGTGCGGGGGCCGCAGGAGCAGGCCGTGCCAGGCGCGGTTATGGACTTCTCCATCGTGGACGATCCGAAAACGCCCGGCTCCGGGGGCGCGCAGCTCTCGTTTTCCAGCGCCATCACCGACGACGATGGCGCGGTCACCTTGCAGGTCATTGCCGGCCAAGGGCTCAGCGAAGAGAAGCCGCTGGCCTTCAAGGTGAGGGCGTCGGCTGGAGACGCCCCGACCCTGGATATCCCGATCTTCGTCACTTCCGTCGCGCTTGCCAGCGTGGAGATCGTGCCCGTCGTCCTTGACCAGTCGCCCCTCGACCCGGTCGCCAAGATCCGCGTCTACTTCTACGACGACACATCTTGCAGCAACATATCGCTGGCCAATCCAGCACCTCCCTTGCGCGGGATGCGAACCGTGACTCCCGCGATCTTCACCAATGTTGTCACCAGCGGCGTGCACGCCGTCTTGGGTCAGGCCGTCGACTCCCAAGGCAGCGTGGTGAGTGAAGGATGCGCAGACGTGTTTGGCGCCAGTTTGTCCGCCCAACAGCTCACGCGTGTCCTGCTGCCGCTCGCACGGCTCTACCCCTCGCCCGAGGGCAGGTTTGTTGCTGTATCGCAGTTTTCCTTTGGGAGTTCGCTGCCAGGAAGTGAGTCTGTTCAGCAGACGTGGAGCGAACTGTCCAGCGACGCCTGCGACCCGGCGCGATTGTGGCTCGACTGCACCATCGATGCCTTAAGTGGCTCCAGCGCGGAGGATCCGCTCGACTGCCAGCCGGTCGACGGGGGCGAGGGGCCGCTGGGCGCGCTGCTGACGGCCCGCCGGGCTGTGACCGATGCATCTTCGGCCTGTGCGGATCGGCTCAACCTGGACGCAAGAGTCTACGCCCTGTTCCCCGCCTCTCTCGATGCTTGGCAACTGACGGGGCTGCCGCACGAACTCGGCCAGGATCTGACCAGTCTCACCGTCGAGTCGACACTCACGGTGACCGCCGCCGGCGCCAGCAATATATTCAACGTCGATCATCAACTCACGGCCCTCGATCTCCCGGGAGCCGCCATCCATTCGTCGATTCCCATGTCGGCCCTGGCGTCCCCGGCGCCGGAAGCCGAGTTCGCGTCGGGCGTGTCCCTGGCCGGTCAGCTCAATATCAGCACTCCTCCTGCCCACCCTCACGGTTTCACCCTGGAGTTGGGGTCGGCCACCCGTTTCACCTTCGCTGCATCCAGCCTGGCACCCCGGCTGGGTGTTCAGGCTACGGACGTGAGTGCCTTTGTTGAAACCCTGGTAAACCTGGCAACGCGTGACGACGGTGGAACCGTTTTGCGAGGCTGCGATGCCTTGGATTCGCTCCTGTGCGCCGAAGTGGAGCAGGCCCCCGGCTGTGTGAACGCGGCCTGCGTTGCCGGCCTCAAGGCTCTCGCGCAGCTCCTGGACACAAGTTTCTCAGCCCTGGACGGACAGGATCTCGACTTCCTCCTGTCCGGCTCAGCCCCGATTGTCGATCGCGATGGCGACGGCCATGCGGATGCGCTGGGCAGCACGTCCTACGACTTGGGAGGACCAGGCGTCTGGTCGGCCATGTTCAAGAACCGCAGCGGAAGCGCGAGCGTCTATGGCTCGTGGACAGCGGAGCGCGCGGCCGCCCCCAGCCCATGACTGGCGTCGCTCAGGGCGAGGTGTGATGATGCATCCTGGCGGCGTTGCGTGAGAATCGCAAGATACGGGTCCGCGACAGATTCAGGTATAATGGGTGCCAGTACCCAGCGTATCCTTCCCACGAGAACCATCGGATTCCAGCAAGGCCGGCCCAACCCATTTTGAGCTTTGGTAAGAGCCATGAAACACTCACGCGTTTCCCCTTCCCTATCGCTGCCGCTGTCCCTCCTGGTTTGCGGCCTGACGGTTCTCAGCGCCGCGGCCGTTCGCGCGGCCGAGTGCCCGGCCAGCTCGCCGGATCGGACTGACGAGCGACGGGCCCTGGCCAAGGAATGGTTCGCGCGGGCCGAGGCGGCCGAAAACGCCGGGAACGACGTCGAGGCGGTGAAAGCCTATGCCTGCTCCATGAGGATGGTGGCCCACGCCTTCACGGCCTACAATCTCGGACGCGTCGCCGAGCGTTCAGGCGACCTCGAGCTGGCCCTGAGGTCGTACAAGGCCTATCTGACCTTGAAGGCCGACGCCCAGGACAAAGACGAGGTACAGGCCAAGATCACGGAACTGGAAGCCAAGATCAATCAAGTCAAAGAGTCTATCGTCGGGGGAGAGCCAGCGACCACCGAACCTGCCACGGGCGAGGAGAAGCCTGAGGTTGCCGCGGAGCCGGAGCCGCCCAAAGAGAAGGAAGAGAAGCCGCTCCCCATCGAGCCGCCGCCTCACGTGACCCAACCGGTCCCCGAGGCTCGCCAATCCAGCCACATCGCCGAGTGGGTCGTCGGAGGCGCGGCAGTCGCGATCTTCGCCGCGGCCTGGATCCCGAACTTCATGGCGCGCAGTGATATGAACAAGGCCAACTCCGCGACCGATTACAACACGGCCAATTCCTCTTGGAACAGCGCCAAGTCCGAAGCGTACTGGTCGTACGCCTTGTTCGGCATCGCGGGTGCGGCGGCTGCGGTCGAGGCCGTGCTGCTCTATCGCCTCTACTCCAGCGGCAGTAGCAGCTCGTCCGACGACACTTCGGTGGGCATGGGCTGGACTCCCGGCGGCTTGACCGTAAGCGCGCGCGGCCGTTTCTGATTGGTCCAGGGTTGCAGCCGCAGCTCGGCGGGCGAGTTCAACGCAATAGCCGCGCGCGGCTGAGGACACAGGGGTGAGAGGAGAGGACACAGAGCGGGCGGGTGGCGCTGAGTCGAGGGCGCCGATCGCCGAACGAGAACGCCTGCTGGCGCATGCGCGTGCCTTGGTGGGCGTGAGCCTGGCCGAGCTGGCCGATGGACTGGGCTTGCCCGTACCCGTGGGTCGTGTGCGCACCAAGGGTTGGTCAGGACAGATCATCGAGCGTGAGTTGGGCGCGGGCGATGGCTCCGGTCGCGGCCAGGACTTCGCGGCGCTGGGCATTGAACTCAAGACCGTGCCGGTGGACCACGACCTGGTCCCGCGCGAATCAACCGCGGTCTGCCAGATCGATCCCATCGTGATCGCAGGCGAATCCTGGGAGACGAGTTATCTGCGCCAAAAACTCAGCCAGGTGCTGTGGGTGGGGCTGGAAGTCTCCAGCGACGCTGACTCCGTCGGCGATCGCCAAGTCGTGGCGGTCAGGTTGTGGACGCCCTCGCCCGACGAGCAAGCCCTGCTGCGCGCGGATTTCGAGCTGTTCGTGCGCAGCTATTTCCGGCGCGGCCGCGGCGCCGCGATTACCGGCCACCAGGGCCAGGTGCTGCAAGTCCGCCCCAAGGGTCGCAACGCCGCCGATTTGCGCCGCGCTTTTGGCCCGACCGGCGAGCCCACCCAGATCGGAAAGTGCGGCTTCTATCTGCGTCCCGCTTTCGTGGCGCGCATCCTGCGCGGCAAATGACGCTCGCGTGGCCGGGCTGATGGACGTATGCTCGGCCGCGCCGAGTCCGAAAGTCTCCAACGGAGTGCAACCATGAAAGACAGAGTCGTCATCTTCGACACCACCCTGCGCGACGGTGAGCAAGCCTTGCCGGCCAGCTTGTCGGTGCAGCAGAAAATCCGCATCGCGCGGCAGCTCGCCGCTTTGCAGGTGGATGTCATCGAAGCCGGCTTCCCCATTTCCTCGCCAGGCGATTTCGAATCGGTGGAAACCATCGCCCGCGAGATCAAGGGCCCCGCCATTTGCGGTCTGGCCCGCGCGGTGGAAAAGGACATCCTCACTTGCGCCAAGGCGGTCAAGCCCGCCGAACACCCCCGCATCCATACCTTCATCGGCACCTCGACCATCCACCGGGAAAAGAAGCTGCACCGCACGCCCGAGGAGATCCTGGCGCTGGTCACGCAAAGTGTGAAGCTGGCGCGCAGCAAGTGCGACGACGTACAGTTTTCGGCTGAGGACGCGGGCCGCACCGAGCCCGAATTCCTGTGCCGGGTGGTGGAAACCGCCATCAAGAACGGCGCCAGCACCATCAACATCCCCGACACCGTCGGCTACACCACGCCGGAAATCTTCGGGGCCATCATCGACAACCTGATGAACCACGTGCCCAACGTGGACAAGGCCATCATCGCCGTCCACTGTCACAACGATCTGGGCATGGCCACGGCCAACTCCATCACCGCGGTCAAGCACGGGGCGCGCCAGGTGGAATGCACCATCAACGGCATCGGCGAACGCGCCGGCAACGCGGCCCTGGAGGAGGTCGTGATGATCATGAAGGTGCGCAAGGACTACCTCAATGTGACCTGCAACGTGGCCACCACCGAGATCATGCGCACCAGCCGCCTCGTGCGCGACCTGTGTGGCATGCCGGTGCAGCCCAACAAAGCGGTAGTGGGCAGCAACGCCTTCGCGCACTCGTCGGGCATCCATCAGGACGGCGTGCTCAAGGCCAAGGGGACCTATGAGATCATGACCCCGCAGTCCATCGGCCTCAAAGAGAACAAGATGAACCTGACCAGCCGGTCTGGCAGTCACATGGTGAAGAACCGGCTGGAAAGCTTGGGCTACGCCGAGAAGGACATCGACCTCGAGAATTTCTATCCGCGCTTCAAGGCCCTGGCTGACAAGAAGGGCACCATCTTCGACGATGATATGGTGGCCTTGATGGAGGCGACCACCGTCGAGGAAATGGCCGACGCCTACAAGCTCGAGTATCTCAACGTCACCGGCGGCCGGGCCGTGATCCCCACAGCCACGGTTCGCATCGCGTGCGAAGGCAAGTCGACCCAGGAAGCGGCCAGCGGCGACGGCGTGGTCGACGCCACCACCAAGGCCATCGACCGCATCGTGGGCTTCACCATCACCGTGCGCGACTTTCACCTGGATTCCATCAGCGCCGGTCAGGAGGCGCTGGGCCGCGTAAAGATCATCGCCGTTGCGCCCGAAGGTACCTTCGCCGGCGTGGGCACCAGCACCGACATCGTCGAAGCGTCGGCCCTGGCCTACATGGACGTGGTGAACAAGGTCCACCGCATGCGCAAGTTCGCCCCGCGCCTGCGCAGCCGGCTGTCGGGACCCACGGTGTCTCTCTAGCTAACTTCCTCCTGGAGCCACGATGAAGCCCACGAGCTGCCCGGTCAGGCGGCCGGAGTGGCGGAAGGAATAGAAGCGGCCGGCCGGATCGCAGCTGGTGCAGTCCGCGCTGACATCGATGTGTGCGGGCAAAACGCCGGCTGCCTGAAATTGCAGGCGCAAGCACTGGCGTAGATCGATGCGCGGCTGAAAACCCGATGTCTCCACCACGATGCCTGCTGCGTGCGCGCCGGGCCAGGCTGCCTCGAAGGCAGCCACGACGTCAGCCCCGACGTCGAAGCAACAAGGACCGATGCAGGGACCGAGTGCAACCCGCAAATCCTCGGGCCGGCAGCCGAACCCTTCGGCCAGCGCCTTCACGCCGGCCATCGCGACGCCCGCCACGGTCCCGCGCCAACCCGCATGCAACGCCGCGCACGCCCCGGTCCGTGGATCAGCGATCAAGACCGGCACGCAGTCAGCCACGTGCACCGACAAGCCAAGGCCCGCCTGGTTACTGCACAATCCGTCGGCTTCCATGCCCTTCACGGTCTCGGGATCGTCGCCGGCCGCCACACGCACCACATGCGTCCCGTGTTTCTGCGAAACCCGGAACATCGCGCGCGCGCCCGAGGCGGCCAAGAGGCGACGTCGGTTCTCGGCCACGTTTTCCGGCAAATCGCCCCACTTGCTGCCCAGATTGAGGCTGTGATAGGGCGCCGGGCTGACCCCGCCGGCACGCGTGCTGAAGCCGTGGCGAAACGATGCGGGAATGGTGGCCGACTGCAACAGCGGAACAAGAACACCGTCAGCGACAGGAAAATCCCTGGCTTCCATGTCAACCTCGCCTCCAGGATAGGGTCTCGTCGCGCGCCTCGGCCTTGGCTCGGTCCTCGGCCGCCAAGGCACGCAAGCTGTCCAACGCCGCCACAAAGTCCGCGGGTGGCTCCGACTGAAATTCCAACCACGCGCCGGTCTTGGGATGGAAGAAGCCCAGCACCCGCGCGTGCAGCGCTTGCCGGCCCAGGGTGCGCCCGATGGAGCGCACATCCGTGTCGCGCGGCGATCGGCCGTAGCTGGCGTCGCCCAAGATGGGACAGCCGAGTGCCGCCAGATGTACCCGCACCTGGTGGGTGCGCCCGGTTTCCAGTTCGGCCTGCATGCGCGCGGCCCGGCCCAAATCCTCCACCAACCGCCAGTTGGTGATCGCGCGCCGGCCGGTCTTGACCCGCGTGGTGAAGCGTTTGCGGTCGTGCGGATCGCGGCCATGCAGGGTATCAATCTGGCCCGCGGCCCGCGGCGGCCGCCCCACCACCAGCGCATCGTACACGCGCCTGACCCGGTGGATCTTGAAGTCGGCACCCAGGGCCACCATGGTGGCGTCATCCTTGGCCACCACCAGCAAGCCCGATGTGTCTTTGTCCAGACGGTGCACGATCCCGGGACGCAGCTCGCCGCCGATTCCACGCAGATCCCGACAATGGGCCAGAAGAGCGTTCACCAGCGTCCCGTCCTCATGCCCGGCCGCCGGGTGAACCACCAGTCCCGGCGGCTTGTCGAGCACCACCAACGATGCGTCCTCGTACACGATGTGCAGAGGGATGTCCTGGGCGCGCAGCTCTGTGCTGGGGCGAGGCGCGGGCGGCGTCCACACGATGACTTCTCCAGCCCGCAGCTTGCGCGAGGGCGCCACCATCTGCCCGTTGAGCGTGACCGCACCCTCAGACACGAGGCGGGTGAACTGCGTGCGAGAGACTTGGGGAAACTCGGCTGCCAGGACCAAATCTAGCCGGCGTCCGGCCGCGCTGGGCGCGACCGCGAAGGTGTGCCGTCGCGAGGCCGTGGGCGGATCGGTGCTCACCAGATCTTCGATTTGATGTTCTGCCCGCGCTGCTTGAGCAGGATATCCACCAGCGCGCGCTCGAAGAGGTTGGTGGCTGCGATTTCGGGCGTCACACGCGACTTGAAATGCGCACGGCCTTCTTCGATTTCGTCCTTCATCACGTCGAAGAGCGTGTCGCCTTGAATGCCCTCGGCCAGCTTGGCCTCGTTGTACATCGCCAGGTCGGAGGCGATGGCCCGCGCAAACTGACGCGCGCGTTCCGCCTTTTCGATGAGAGTCGCCATGGCCATAGGGTAGCCCATTTCGCGGCAACAGGCGAATCGGGTTTGCCGAGTCGGGATCTCGTCAATAGACTGCTCTTGATCATGTTCCCCTGCATAACGCCATTCGCGAAAGTCACAACCCGTCTTCTGGCTGCCTGTGCCGCTTCCCTGGTCCTGGCCAGCAGCGCGGCCCGGGCTGCGGACGACGCCTTCGAGGTCAAGTCGAGTCCCGTCAAGGCAACCTTGGGCGAGAAGGCCGTTTCCAACGTGAACATCGCAACCAAGCCAGGCTGGCACCTCAACGCCGAGGCGCCGCTCACCTTAAAACTGACCCCCAGTCAGGAAATCACCGTCGAGAAACCGCGCCTGCAGCGGGCGGACCTGGCGGCCAGCACCGACAGCAACGCTCGCTTCGATGTGGCCTTGGTCGCCAGCAAGGAGGGCCATGGCGAAGTGCAGGCCGAGGCCGGCTTCGTCATCTGCCAAGAGACCCTCTGCCGCCCCATCAAGGAGAAGCTGATCATCAGCGTCGAGGCAAGCCCGCCAGGCGCAGCCGAGAAGAAACCGGCGAAGTCCCGCAAGAAGTAGTCTAGCGAAACGAATCCCGCAGAATTCGTTCCACCCGTCGCGACAGGCTGCGCTCCACGCTTCCCACCACCACGGCCACCATTCGCTCGGGCTGCAACACGCGACGGGCCACCTGACGAATCTGCTCGGCACTGACAGCCGCCACCCGGCGGTAGCGTTCGGCCGGACTGCGCGGGCGCGAGAAGAACAGCGCCGTGCCGCCAAACCAGCTACACAGACCCTCCAGATCGTCGAACCCGGCCTCCACGTCGCGCGCGTAGCGACCCTTGGCCTTGGCCAGTTCTTCCTCCGACACCAAAGTGGTGCGCAGGTCGGAGAGCAAGGCCGCGATCTCGCTAACCAGCTGGGGCAGCTTCTCCGGCAGACAAGCAGAGTCAATCTCTAGCAGCGACGTATCGTAGAGCGGATCCAGGGCTGCGCTGACGTGGTAGGCGAGGCCCTTCTGGTCGCACACCCGATAGTGCAAAGGCGTGGACATGCCGTCGTCGAGCACGCGCAGCAGGACTACGAGCGCGGCCGCGCCCGGATCCCCATCAGCCAATGCATGAAACAGGATTTGAATCTCGGCCTGTGCTGAATCGCTGCGCACGGTCTGGAAGCGTGGTCCCTTCACCCGCGCGGGCGGCGGCAAGGGCCGCAGCCGTCGCCCCGAGGGCAGACGGCCAAAGGCCCGCTTGACCTGCGCCAGCACGGCCGCCGGCCGAACCGGACCGGCCACACACAAGACCATGTTGCGCGCGCCATACAGGCGCCGGAAATGCCGGACCACATCGGCGCGCGAGAAGCGCCGGATGTTGCGTTCAGGCCCGGTAATGGGGAAGCCCAGGGGATGACCCGACCAGAGGGCCTGGCGCGCCAGATCGTCGGTGTTGATGCGCCGACCTCGTTCGTCGAAATCGTCGAGGATTTCCTCAAGCACGATGGCGCGTTCGAGATCGAGGTCGGAAAAAGTCGGCGCAAGAAACAGGTCGCCCAGAATGTCGAGAGCGCCCCCCAGGTCACGCGGGTGCAGCGTGACCTGATAGAGCGAGTAGTCGTGTCCGGTCTCCCCGATGAGCATTCCGCAGCGCTCTTCGATGGCGCGGTTGAGCGCGAATGAGTTGGGGTAGTGTGCGCAACCGCGAAACAGCATGTGCTCCACGAAGTGCGAAAGCCCGTTGTTGCTCACCCGCTCGTAGCGTGAACCGGCCCGCACGTAGAGAGCCACCGCCGCTCCGTGTAGATGCGGCGCCTCGACGATGCACACGCGTAAGCCATTGGCCAGGCGATGCTGGGTCACGCGCCCGGGGAAGCTGAGACGATCGAGGTCGGGGCGCCGCGCATGCGAATTCTGGTGGAGCAAGTTGGTCAGGATAGCGCGGAATTGTAGCGAAAGATCGGCTAGAAGCACGGTGCATGAAAGCACCAGATTCGGCCATCCGCCTGGTGGTCAACGCCGATGGGTTCGCTGGGGACACCGCCCTCACGCGCGGGATTGTGCGCGCGCACCGGGAAGGCATCGTCACCAGCACGTCGGTCATCGGCAACTGTGCCGACCCCAACGCGGTCCGGGCTGAGCTGGCCGCGGTCCCGGCCCTGGGGGTCGGCGTGCACCTTACCCTCACCGGCGGCGCTCCCATCGCGCGGCCGTCCACCGTGCGCTCTCTCCTGGGTCCCGACGATCAGTTTCCATCGGAAGTGCGCGAGGTCTTCCTTTCCTGGGCCAAGGCCGCGCCCCGGGGCGACGAGATCGAACGCGAATTCGACGCCCAGGTCGCGCGCCTGCGTGACACGGGCCTGGCCATCGATCACCTCAGCACCTGCCATCACGTAGGCTTTCTGCCCGTGGTGGGCCGCGCCGTCGAAACAGTGGCGCGCCGCCACGGCATCGCCGGCGTGCGCACAGCGGTGGAACGTCCCACCCTGGCTTGGCTCACCGAGATCCGGCGCAGCCTGACCACCGCGACGCTGTCCAGCCTGGCCTGGTTCAACCGACGGCAAATGGGCATTCTCCGCCACGGACCGACAAGCTGGGGCTACTTCGAAAGTGGGCGACTAGACGAGATCCGAATCATGGAAATCCTTGGCCGCCTGGGCCCCGGCATCCACGAGCTCATCTGCGCGCCCCGCGAAAGTGACGATCCCGTCGAAAGCGGCGAGCTAGCCGCACTCCTGTCCTCACGCGTGCGCGCCGGACTTGCACGGCGGGGCATTGAACTCTGCCTCTGGTCCGATCTCTTCTGACAACTGTGGCCGTGGCCGTGGCCGTGGCCGGACTCAACCCCTTTGGCTGCGGCCGCCATTTTTCCCCGCAAGCCTCTCGCGTCCGAGCCGCAGTGACCGCATAATCAAACTTTGCCTCTTGCCATGAACGATCTCCGCACGACGCAGCAGTACTACGATCGCTTCGCCACGACCTACGAACGCGAGCGCCACCGTGGCTATCACCGCCTCATCGACGACCTCGAGCTGGAATTGGTGCGCAAGTACGGCACCGGACTCGACGTTCTCGAGGCAGGCTGCGGAACCGGACTCTTGCTGGCCGAAACCGCTCGCGTGGCTCGCTCGGCCATCGGTCTCGATCTGTCCCGCAGCATGCTGGGACTGGCCCAGCATCGCGACCTCCCCGTGCTGCAGGGCTCGCTGACCGCGCTGCCTTTGCCCGACCAGTCGGTGGATCTGGTCTACAGCATGAAAGTGCTGGCGCATGTGCCGCCCATTCGCGAGGCTTTGGCCGAGTTGGCCCGGGTGGTCCGCCCCGGAGGCCATCTCCTGCTGGAATTCTACAACCCGCGCTCGCTGCGCTACCTGGCCAAGCTGCTGGGCGGGGCCGCCCCCATCGCCGAGGGAACCACCGACCGCGATGTCTACACCCGCTATGACACGCTCAAGACCGCGCGCAGCTATCTGCCTGACAACCTGGAGTTCGTCGGCGTGCGCGGCGTGCGCGTGGTGACCCCCGTGTCGCAGGTCTTCCGCATTCCTGTGCTGGCCGCACTCTTCGAGCGAGCCGAGCGCGCCCTGTGCGATTGGCCTGGCTTGCGCGGCTTGGGTGGCTTTCTCATTCTCATCGCACGCAAGAAGAACTAAGCCCATGGCCCAGCCCACCGGTGACATTCTGATCGTCGACGACGAGCGCTCCATGCGCGAGTTCCTGGGCATCCATCTGCGTCGCGCCGGGCATCGAGTGGAAGCGGCGCCCGGCGGCAGCGCAGCCCTGGCGGCGATGAAGGAACGCGAGTTCGACGTGGTGATCACCGACCTGCGCATGCCGGACGTCGACGGCATGGTGGTTCTGGCAGAGGCCAAGCAGCTTCATCCCGACACGCAAGTCATCGTGGTCACCGCTTTTGCCACCACCGAGACGGCCATCGCAGCCATGAAGGCGGGCGCCTACGACTACCTGACCAAGCCCTTCAAGGTCGACGAGGTTAGCCTGGTGATCGATCGCGCTCTCGAGCGCCGGTCGCTGGCCCGTGAGAACCTGGCCCTGCGTGACGAAATCAAGGGCCGCTACAAGCTGGACCGGCTGCTGGGCAAATCGCCTCCCATGCAGCGGGTCTTCGACACACTCAGAAAAGCCGGCCCCGGGCGCGCCAGCGTGCTGCTCATCGGCGAATCCGGCACCGGCAAGGAGCTGGCGGCCCGTGCCTTGCACGAACTTTCCCAACGCGCGGATCGGCCCTTCGTGGCCATCAATTGCGGGGCCATCCCGGAAACCTTGCTCGAGTCGGAACTGTTCGGACATGTGAAGGGCTCTTTCACCGGCGCCCACGTCGACAAGCAGGGCCTGTTCGAGGCGGCTCACAGCGGAACCCTGCTGCTTGACGAGGTGGCCGAGTTGCCGGTGGCCATGCAGGTCAAGCTGCTGCGGGTGCTGCAGGAACGCAAGGTCAAGCCGGTGGGGGGCGTGGCGGAACGCGAGGTCGACGTGCGCATCGTGGCCGCCACCAACCGTGACCTGGAAACCGAGGTGGAGAAGGGAACCTTCCGACAGGATCTCTTCTATCGATTGGACGTCATCCGGCTCCGCCTGCCCCCCTTGCGCGAGCGGCGCGAAGACATCCCCCTGCTGGTTGACCACTTCCTGCGCAAGTTCTCAGCCGAGCACGGACGCAAGGTGGCGGGCGTCGATCCCGAGGCGATGCAGGCGCTCATGGCCTACCATTTTCCCGGCAACGTGCGCGAGTTGGAGAATCTTATCGAACGGGCGGTGATCCTGGCCCCGGGTGATCGCCTCACGCTCGACGCCTTCCCCACCCTGGGCGGCCTGTCCGCCGCCACCCCCAGCCTAAGCAACGCCCCCTTCGTGCCCGAGAGCGGGCTCGATCTCGAACGCGTGGTTGAGGACTTCGAGCGCAGCATCATCATCAGTGCACTCGAGCGGACCGGCGGCAACCGCACCGAGGCGGCGCGCCTGCTGAGCGTGTCGTTTCGATCGCTGCGCTACCGTCTCTCCAAGCTGGGCATCACCGGGGCCGACGTGGGCAGCGAAGCAACCGACAAGACCCCGACGCCGGTGGAAGGCTGATAGTCCCCAATGTCACGCTCGGTCGCTTTCTCCAGCCCGACCCGTCGCCGGCTTGGCCCCGGGCTCGCGCTCGGCCTGCTTTTGCTGGTGCTCGCGATCGTCGCAGGGCTTTGCCAGTCCCGGGCCAACGCCCTTCATGATCGCTGGCCGCCCGAGGCCGACACCTTCTACTTGCCACCGTCGAGAATCCTCAAGCTCGCCAGCCTGGGCCACAGCGAGCTGGCGGCCGACCTGATCCATTCGCGGGCCAACGTCTACTTCGGCACCCAACTTCACGCGCGCTTGCCCACCAAGTGGCTGGCCCAGTACCTGCACACGGCCATCGACCTCGACCCGCAGTTTCGCCGGCTCTATCTGGCCGGGGCCGCCATGCTGGTCTACAACGGCCAGCGCATCGTCCCCGACATGATATTGGCTGCCAACGGCGTGCTCGCGCGGGGCCGGCAAGCCTTTCCCTTCGACTGGGAGATCCCGTTCCAGCTTGGATTCAACCTGCTCTACGAACTGCCCATGGACGCGACACCCGATGACCCGCGCATCCCCGGCTGGCGCCAGCAAGGGGTCGAGGTTCTGCGTCAGACCGCCCTCTATGAGGGCGTGCCCGCCTTCATCCCCAGTCTGGTCGCCAGCATGCTGACCAAGCAGGGAAGCCAAGACCTGGCGGTTCGCCATCTCGAACAGGCCTACGCCGTGTCCGCCAGCGAGGAAGCGCGCACACAGATCCGCCGAAGACTGCTTCAGCTTCGCGGAAGCCAGGTCGCCGAGGACCTCGCCAAGAAACAACGCGAGTTTCAATCCCTCGTCGAAAGCCGCTATCCTGAATTCCCGGAAGCGTTCTCCGTCGTCATCGGACCAAGAATCACCTCGAACAGCGTCTTGACCACACCATTTCGGGCTACCCCTTTCCGCGCAGAATCCCCACCGTGAAATTTCGCGCACCACCCTCGGGCTCGCTGGTGCCCAACAGCGAGTTCGATCCCCTGCCCTACTACTACCGGCCTGTGGTCGGGCATGTCTACCGTCACCGTCTGCGCATGGGGCTCGGCCTCGTCCCCAACGCCGGCCGGCGCGTGCTCGAGATCGGCGTGGGCAGTGGAATCCTGGTTCCCAGCCTGACCGCCGGCTTCCCCGAGTATCTGGGCACGGATCTGCTGCTGGCTCCTGGGCTGGAAACCCTGGTCAGCCCCGGGTGCCACGCCCGCTTTCAGGTGGCCGATCTCCTGGATCCCAATGCCGTCCCCGCGGGCGCCTTCGATGTGGTGGTGTGCCTGTCGGTGCTGGAGCACATTGCGGATCCCGAAGCCGCCGCCCGGTCTCTGGCTCACGCGCTCGCTCCCGGCGGCACGCTGGTGACCGGCTACCCCATGGTGAATCGCTTCATGGCCACGTGTTTTCGCACGCTCGGGTTCGGGCGCATCGAAGACCACCACATCACCACGCCCGCCCAGATCACGACCGCCCTGGGCCGTCGCATGCAGCCCGTCGCGCGGGTCAGCCTGCCCGCGTTCGCACCGCAGTCGCTATCGCTGTACGAGTGCACCTCGTGGACCAATGGTCCGCCTCGCAAGAAGTCGTAGCTGGGTGAGCGGCCGGGGCGACGGCGGCGGGGCCGGTGGCCGGTGGCCGGTGGCCGGTGGCCGGATCCGGAACCGGATCCGGGACCGGATCCGCTACGTCGACGCCGCAACCGCGCCTTGGCCTTTTCGCGGAACGTGACCCTTGATCCCGTACCAGAAAATGTACAGGTAGCAGAGCGCAGGAATGATGAAGCAGTGATGGATGCCGATGCGGTCGGCGATGGCGCCCTGGATCACCGGAACCAGCGCGCCTCCCACGATGGCCATGCAGAGAATGCCCGAGCCCTGACTGGTGTGTTTCCCGAGACGGGCAATGGCCAGGGTGAAGATGGTCGGGAACATGATCGAGTTGAAGAGCCCTACCGCCAACACGGACCACATCGCCACCGACCCCGAGGTGATCATTGTGGTCAGCACCAGGATGCAGGCGATACACGCAAACAGAGCCAGCACGCGGCCGGGCCTGAAATAACGCAAGAGCGGCGTGCCCAGGAAGCGGCCGACCATAGCGCCTCCCCAGTAGTAGGGCAGATAGGTCGCGCCCACTTTCTCGGGCAAACCCGCGATGGCGGGTTCTTTCAGGTAGTTGACCAAGAAGCTGCCGATCGCCACTTCGCCGCCCACATAAACAAAGATGGCAACCGCGCCCAGCATGAGGTGGCGGTAGCCAAAGGCACTCTTGGGGCCGTTGGCCTCGCCCTCTTGGCCCGCGACTTCATCGCTGGCGCTGATCTTGGGAAGTTTCGACCAGGCGATGGCACCGGCCAGGATGAAGAGCGTGATGGCCAGGCCCACATAGGGTTTTTGCACCGAAGCCGCCTCGGCCAGTCGATAGGCCTCGCGGGCGGCGGGCGCCATGGCCTTCAACTCATCGGCTGACTTGGCCACCGTCGCGAGGATCAGCGCAGAGCCAAAGAACGGCGCCAAGGTCGTGCCCAGCGAGTTGAGGGCCTGGGTCAGGGTCAAGCGAGCGGAAGCGGTTTCCGGCTTGCCCAGAATGGCCACGAAGGGATTGGCCGCCACTTGCAGCAGCGTGATGCCCGAAGCCAGGATGAACAGGGCCAGAAGGAAGATCGCGTACGAGCGAACCGCGGCGGCCGGGTAGAAGGCCAGGCAACCGAGCCCCACCACCACCAGCCCGATGATGATGCCGTTCTTGTATCCGACCCGGCGGACGATCTGCGACGAGGGCAAGGACACCACGAAGTAGGCGGTGAAGAAGGCAAACTGGATCATCATCGCCTGCGCATAGTTCAGGTCGAAGACCACTTTCAGGTGGGGAATGATCACGTCATTCAGACAGGTGATGAATCCCCACATGAAGAAGAGCGTGGAGAGAACCGCGAGGGCACCGAGATAGCTCCGGGGCTTGCCGCCTGTGACGGAAACCTGCGGCGGCGCTGAGGGAAGTGATGATCCGGCCATGGGAATTCCTTTGCTGCGGGCTGCTCGAAACCGTGGACTGCGGCCAGGCTGTCCGCACCGGCCCACGCGCAATTGCGCATGATATACGGGCGCCTGGAAATTCCAACCAGCACGTGGCCGGGGCAGGTGGGCCGGGTGCCGGAGCCGGGGCCGGCAACGGGAGCCGAATCCGGTTCCGGATCCGGCCCCGGTTCCGGCCAACGGCCAACAGCCCCGGCCTCCAGCCCCGCCGCCCTCATCCAGTCCCTCAACAAACTACGAGTTCTCGAAGGGCGGCTAGCGTCGTTCGATCACCGCCAGCAAACGAAACCCGATCAAGCGGTACACTGCAGCCGGCAGTCGATCTTCCAGCGCCAGCAGCGCGCGCCAGAGTCCGCCAGGTAGCAAAGGCGGGCGCGAGAAACCGCCAGTGGCCGGATAGCTCAGTCCTGCCAGGCGCTCGAAGCGGACCATCTTCAGCATGGGAAAGCTCCCCGCGAGTTCCCGTTGCCCGTCCCTTCGGCAAAGCAGAGTGGAGATGGCCTGGTTGGACGCAAACGGATCCTTGTCCAGGGCACCGTGCTCGGCCAGGGGCCGCGCGTTCATGTCGACCGGCTCCGGGTGGAAAAATCGGTAGACCACAGAAGACACCGGGCTGATGTACGGCTCGCAAAGCACGATCCGACCGCCCGATTGCAAAACGCGCGCGGCTTCCTGAAAGAAAATCGCGGGCGCCGCCAGGTGGTGAAGCACATCGAATAGCATCAGTGCGCCGACTGATCTATCCGCAAACGGCAAGCTGTCGGCCGATACCCAGCGATCATGCCAGGGCGCCTTCACGATGTCGGTCAATTCCAACTCCGGGATGAACTCCCGCGCAAACCCGGGCCCAGATCCGATTTCGATCCACGGCCCCAAATCCTGCGCCGGCAAAGCGTCGCGCATGAGCAAGTACCAACGCCGGTAGAGCACCCGCAATGGTTGGTTCGACTCCCAGGCTCGCCTGAGCGCCTCGAAGCGCGCGAGCACGTTCTCGCGCATCTCGGCCGGCAGCTCGACAGCGGCGCGTTCAGACATATTTGAGTTTGCTGGCGGCCACGGCCGACATCTTGAGCAGCAGCCAACCGTGCTTCCAGCGCGAGATGTTGGTGGAGCCGTAGAGGCGTTCCCGATAGCGAACCGGAACCTCCACGATCTTCAGGTTGAGTCGGGCGGCCCCGAAGATGAGATCGAAATCCCCGAAAGGATCGAAGTCGCCAAACACGTGTCGCGCAGCTGCCAGCCGCTCGTAGTCGCGCCGTCGCAAGACCTTGGTTCCGCACAGCGTGTCCTTGATGGGCTGCTGGAGCAAGTAGGTAAACAAGTGGGAGAAGGCTTGATTGCCCAAGCGATTGAAGAAGCGCATCGCCCCCGGCTGCATGGGATAGACCAGGCGCGTCCCCTGAACGTAATCCCCCAGCCCACGCGCGATGACGTCGTAAAAAACCGGCAGCTCCTCGGGCGGCACGGTCAGGTCGGCGTCGAGAATCATGAGCACGTCGCCGGTCGCCTTGGCAAAGCCCAGTCGCACGGCATCGCCTTTGCCCTGGCCGGTCTGCCGATGGGCCGACAGCTTGAGCGGGCCTCGATAGTCCTTGATCGCGTTGGCTATCGTCTCCCAGGTTCCGTCGGTCGAGCCCCCCTCGACGAAGATCAGCTCGGTGGACGAGCCCATGACCGGGGTTCGTTCGATGGCAGCGGCCACGTTGCCCGCTTCGTTGCGCGTGGGCACGACCACGCTCACGGAAAGCGGCCGGGGCGTTGTGTTCATGTCCCGCCGGCGCAAGGCATAGAGCCGATACAGCGAAAACCGTTCGACCAGCGGCAATTTGGCCAGGTAGCGATTGACCAGGGGGGCGAGCCCTGGCACCTGCAAGGGGAGCAGCAGCCGGTCCTCGAAGCGAACCATCTCGAGGCCGGTGATGTTGAACAGGTTGTGAAAATCGTTGTGCGACAACCAGTTCGGCGTGGGCGCTGGCGTTTTCCAACCAACTGTTTCTGCCGCCCGCGCGGCAAACTCCCAAAGGTAGTTGTAGGTCGTCAGATAGATGAGTCCATGCTCAGTCAGTCGATCGCGCAGGCTTTCCAGCCACGCGCGCACGTCTGTCACTGTGTGACACAGACGATCGCAGATCACGGCGTCGAACTTCCGTCCCGGTGGCAGACGTTCGACTCGGCCCACCTCGAAAGTGATCTCAGGATGCCGACGCTGGGCTTCAGCCGCCAGATCGGTCGAATGGGCAATTCCCACGCGTTCCTGGTTGGGCAAAGCGGCAACCAGATCGCCGGTGCCGCAGCCCACCTCCACCACCGACGCGTCGGCCGGGATCCAACGCCGCAAGGTCGCCCGCAAGTCCTCATCCAGAAAGTCGCGCGCGGCCGGGTGGCGCGGGGGCTCCAAAGCCATCCGACGAAAGTAGTCTGCCCAGGCCGCCGCGAGCGTCTCCGGCGAGCCAGGGCTGGCTCCGGCAGGCGATGGCGAAGATCCTGACACAGGCATGGGGGGCCTAGAAGTCCGTATCCACCAATGGGAAGATCTTCTTGAAGCGCTGGCCCGGCTTGAGAATGATGACCTCGTTGCGCTCGATCATCAGGTCCGGGTTGGTGAAGGTGAGCCGATGCTTTCCGCAAGCCAGGCTGTAGTCCATCAGCGGGGTGCTCTTGCCGGTCGGCTTGCCATCGATGGCCACCTCGGCCCACGGCTTGGAACCGATGGTCGCCACGCATTCCGCTCCGCCTCCAGCCCCCAGCCTCCCCTCGCGTTCGAAGATGTCTTCGTCAGCGGCCGGCTTGCCTCGCGTCTTGCCGCCTGCTGCGGGTTTCTCGTCAGCGGGACTATCGTCGCTCACCGCTTCCACTCGTCCCCCACCCCGGCTCGCGCGACGCGAACCGCCGGATGACCTCCCTCGGTTGGCGGCCACCACGCTCGGGCCTGCTCCCGGCACGGACGGCGAAGCGACAGGCCGCGCCCCGGATGTACCCGCCCCTCCCGCGCGTGCCGACGCGCCGGCGCCCGCTGACTCGCGCATGGCTTGAATCTTGAGCGTCTGGCCTGGCTCCTGGTAGATCTCCTGACGCCAGTCCTTGAAGCGTGGATCGCCCTTGATTTCGAGCACGTGGCGCCCCGGCGTTATGCGAGAAGCTCTGAAGTTGGTGGTCGCCTGTTTCCCCGTCTCGTTTACGGCAAAGGCCTGTCCGTCCAGCCACACCAGGCCACCCGGTGGCTGGCTGGTCAATTCGAAGCCCGTGTCGGGCGATGCCTCTAGCTCGATCTCCACTCGCTCCACCCGCGCGGTACGAATCTCTACGTCTTGCTCACGGGACAGGTACCCATCGCGCACGACCGCCAGGTGGTAGATGCCGGGCCGCCGCTCAATCACGTAGGGCGGTCCCTCGTGCAGGCCAACCCCGTCGACGGTCACCCGCGCATCCGAGGGCTTGACAGCGATCTGCATCTTTCCCGACCGGGTCAGGTAGAGATAGGCTCCGCCACTGCCCAGCGCCATAAACGCAAGGAAAAGTAGATAGTACTTGATCCGTGACGGCGGCCGCAGGGACAAGGCGGCCGCAGCCGCCGTTGCGGCGTCCATGCCGCCCGACAAGCGTGGCCCCGGCAAGCCATAGGGCTGGCCGGACATGCCAGCCGAGGGATAGCCCGCCGGCCCCTGGTCGAACCCTGACAGTGGCGGCGGTGGAAAAAACGACGGCGGCACTGGCATGGCCGGCGAGGAACCCCCGGGAAGGGGCGCGTTGAGTGCGCCCACGCCCAGCAGCGTCTGGCGCAGCACCGCCGGACGAGGCGGCGCGGGCGCAGGCGGAGCCGCCAGGGGTGCAAACAGTGGCCGCCCCAGCGGCGCAGGAGCCTGCGGACGGGCGGGCGCCAGGGGTGCCATCGCCGGTCGTGGCGCGCGGGGTGGTCCTGGCAGCGGGCCGGTTTTGGCGGGCGCGGCCGGCCGGGTCGACGGCGGCAAGGGGAGCGGCCGCACCGGTGGAGTCTGGCCCATGCCCATCACCGTCTGACGAAGTGGCGCTGGCTGATTCTCTTTGTGGGTCGGAACCTTGTCGGAGAAGGTTGTGGGCGCGGGGAACTCCTCATTCATCTCGGCCAGAGTGGCCTCAGAGAGCGGAACCGCGACCGTCTTGTCATCGGGGCCAAGAAAACCCCCATTGGCCCGGGCTTCCGGCGTGTCTGCGCCAACGGGCTTGTCGAAGATCGAGGTCTCCAGTTCCTCGTCGTCCCAGCCCAGCGCCTGGTCGTCCTTCGCCCGAGACGACGCGCCTCGCGCCGGCGCCTCCACGTCAACCTCGACGGGTTCGATCTCGTCTATCTCGTCGGCCGATGGGCTGATCGGGGGAGCCTCGTCAACGTGCAGACCAGCGGCAAAGGTCCGCTTCATCCAAACCGACAGGTCTTTGCGCGACGAGAACTGGCCGACGGAATACAGGAAAGCCTGCAAGTCATCGTGCAAGTCGAGGGCGTTTTGGTAGCGGTCCTCCACGTCCTTGGCCAAGGCCTTGAGAACGATACGTTCCAGCGGCTCAGGAATCTTGGCGTTAAGTGAAGACGGCGGGACAATCTCCACATTGCGGACTTTCTCCAAGGTCGAAAAATCGCTCTCGCCCACGAACAGCCGCTGGCCCGTGAGCATCTCGTAGAGAATGATTCCCAGGGCGAAGATGTCGCTGCGCCGGTCGATGGGCAGTCCGCGCACTTGCTCGGGCGACATGTAGCCGAACTTGCCTTTGAGAATTCCCGCCTGGGTCTTGGATGCCTTGCCTGCCGCCTTGGCGATGCCGAAGTCGATGAGCTTGACCTCGCCCTCGTACCCAATCAGCACGTTCTGTGGCGAAATGTCGCGGTGGACGAGATTGAGCGCCCGCCCCTGGGCGTCGCGCTTGTTGTGCGCATAGTCCAGCCCTTCGCAAACCTGCATGATGACGAAGCACACCTGCGGCAGGGGCATGGTCTGGGTGTGCCGGTGCAGGTCGTCGAAGATGCCGCGCAAGTCGCGCCCGTGGACGTATTCGAGGGCGATGAAGTACGCCTCGTCCACCTTGCCGAGATCGAAGATCTGGGCGATGTTCGCGTGCTGCAATTGCACCGCGATCTTCGCCTCGTCGATGAACATCGTGATGAACTCTTCGTCCTCGGCGATGTGGGGGAGAATGCGCTTGAGCGCGACGATTCGCTCGAAGCCCTCCACGCCCATGACCTTTGCCTTGAACACTTCGGCCATGCCCCCGACGTTGATACGTTCGAGGAGGTAGTACTTTCCGAAAGGAGTGGGCTGGTTCAAGCGGCGACTCCGAAGCGTAACCTACGGCTGGCGCGAGTCATTCCGTTATCGACCACGGTCAGGCCCGAGTCAAGCAAGCCGTCCGACGAGGGGAGGTCTGAGCGGCGACAGGGCAGCACTGCGCCGCCCGAACCACGCGTTTCCAGGGCAGCCCCGAGCCGTGCAGAACGCCTCACTCCTCGATCCAAACCTTGTTCATGCGATCGCCAGCCTGAATCTTCATAACCACCTCCATACCCGAGACGACCTGCCCGAACACGGTGTGCTTGCGATCGAGGTGTGGCTGCGGTGAATGACAGACGAAGAACTGCGATCCGCCTGTGTCCTTGCCGGCGTGGGCCATCGAGAGCGAGCCCGCCTTGTGAACCTGGCGCTTGCCCGTGGTTTCGCACTTGATCTTGAAACCGGGGCCTCCGGTTCCGTTGCCCAGAGGACATCCCCCCTGGATGACGAAGTCCGGTATCACGCGGTGGAAGGACAGCCCGTCGTAGAAGGGTCGCTTCACTTTCTTTCCGGTCGCTGGGTCCACCCATTCCTTGGTTCCGGCGGCCAGCCCTGCGAAGTTAGCCACCGTGGCCGGCGCGTCATCCTCGAACAGATCAGCCACAAATTCGCCTTTGCTGGTTTCAAAATGGACTTTCTTCATCAGAGTACCTTAAACCCCTTTGTGCCCCCATTGTAGCAGGATATGCCACACTCCGGGATCCACGATTATGGCCCCGCCCTCTGCGTCCGGTGCATGACATGACATCACGCAACCAGATGCGTCGCCAGCCGATAATGGGGACAAGTAGCGGCCGTAGGGCTGCCCTGTGATAAGGTAGGAACGCATCGATGAAGGTCTCCAAGCCGCCGTCGGGATCGCTTCTGGGCCGCCCCGTGGACCTTCCTGCGACCAAGAAGGCCGGGACCAAGGGTTTTGCACAAAGGCTCGCACAGGTTTCGGGAGCTGACAAGGCGAGTGCTGCCACGGTGACTCAGCCGACCGCCCGCGCCGGCAAGGTGTCAGCCGTCGCAGATATCGGCAAGGCCCTCAAGGCTGGCCAGATCACACCCCGGGCCGCACTTGATCGCGTGGTCGAGCGAATCGTGTCCCGCCAGGTGGGCGTCGACGGCCCTGCCGCAATCAAGAAGAATCTCAGCGCAGCGCTCCGTCAGACACTAGAAGACGATCCCATGCTGGCAGCCAAGATCCGCGCCCTGGGCGACGAGTAGCTGTCCGGCGGAACGGGACGGGATGGACTCGCAGGAATTCCCAATCCATCACTTCGAGAAGATGGCCCGACTCGCGGCCACGCTGAAAGCCCTTCCCGCTCAAGTACTCGAGCACACGTACTCCTACGAATCCTTCGGCTCGTGGGCCATGATCGTCAAACACCGAGGTCAGCTTCTTCGCCTGGTGTTTGACGGCAAGGAGCAGGAGTACCTCCTGGAGCAGTCGACCTCTCCAAAGCACCCCTACCGGTGGCAGCGTCTGCCCTGGCACAAACGGGCAACCCCCGTGGAAGATATCTGCGTGCTGGAAATCATCGGCGCCATCAAGCGCGGTGGCAGCACGAAATAGCGGCAGATCGTTGCACGCCCGGGCGCGAGCTGGTCGACTCGAGACTTTGTGGCAACGCCCATAGATGACAATGCCCCTCAGCATCCGGCCGACAAGCCGGGCTGCTGGCAAGGAGGGCCGAGAACCGGACCGGAATGTACTGATGTACTTGAGGACCGGAAGCGCAGGCCCGACGCCGCCAGCGGCCCGGATCGTCGGCCGTCGTCGCCTCCGTGGGTCGATTACCCTTAGCTTAGTGCCTTCCGAGCGGCGGCGCGCTTTTGGGCCAACATCTCGCGCACCTTGGGCGGCAAGTACAGGTGTTCCGTGTCCATGGTGGCCAGTGCTTCACCCAGGATCGACACGCGCTCTGAGGCTGCGGTCTTCCGATCGATGATGATGAACCACTCGCCCTTCACCTTGCACAGGCCGCCCCCTCCAGTCGGCCCGGCAGCGGCGAGTGTCTCGTAGCGCACTTTGACGCCAAGCTGGCTGGCAGCGGTTTCTAGGGACTCGGCAAGCTGTTCCGGCTTCATGGGGTCGACTTCTCTCCCTCAACATCTTGTGACAGGGGATGGCTGACAGGCAGGGTTACCATGAACGTTGTACCGCGGCCGAGCTGGGACTGGAAGGTGATCTGCCCGCCATGGGCGTAGACAATGTTGCGCACCACCGACAGTCCCAACCCGGTTCCGCTGCCAGCCGGTTTGGTCGTGAAAAACGGGTCAAAGATGCTAGCCCGGTGCTCCTCGCGGATGCCGCTGCCCGTGTCGGTCACGGCCAAGCCAACGGTAACCTCCCCGTCGTGGAAGGTTCGAACTCGGACGCTGCCGCCCTTTTCTCCCAAGGCTTGCGCCGCGTTGGTCACCAAGTTGGTCACCACCTGCATCACCTGATCCCTCACCGCGCGAATCGGTGGCAGATTGGGCGCCAGGTCTCGATCCAGCGTGGCCTTGGCTTCCACAAAAACATGCTCGCAAAATGACAGGGCGTGCTCGACCACCTCGTTGAGATCCAGCCGTTCGATCTCGACGCGCGAGGGCCGAGCGTAGCCAACCAGGTCGTGCGTGAACCGCCGGATGCGTTCGGCCCCGTCCTGAATGCGCTTGAGCCGTTCCACGTCGACGGGCTCGATTTGGTTCGGCAGGCGCCCTTGCGTGGCCATACTGGCTTTGTGCAGGACCGCCTCGACGCACGCCTGGATGGACGTAAGGGGGTTGTTGATCTCATGCGCCACCCCGGCGGCGATCTGCCCCACGGTGGCCAGCTTCTCGGCATGAATCACCTGGTTTTGCAGCACACGCAGGGCTGTCACGTCCTGGCCCACCGCCAGGATGGCGGAAGGCCGGCCGCCCTCGGCACGCACGATTGCCACATTGAAAGCCGCGCGCACGACCGTCCCGCTCACCGACGGCAGTCGGACCTCGCAGTTGGACAAGTCTCCGCCAGCTGCCACCTGTTTCATGATCTGAGCCAACTCCGGCATGCCCGTCTCGGAGAGCCACAGCAACAACTCACGACCCACCACCGTCTCGCGAGGAAAACCCGTCAGCCGGGACATGGCTCGGTTCCACACGACCGCGCGGCCGACAAGGTCCGTGGCGATGACCAACACGTTGGCTTGGTCCACGATCTGTTCAAGGTAGTCGCGCAGGCCGGCGGCTGGCGGTGACCGCACCAGCTCGGCCTGCCGGTGTCCCGGCTTCTTCGCGGCCCGCTTTTTCGGGGAACTAGCCATCAGCCCCGCTTGCGCTCCCTCGACGGCAAGAGGCGCGACGCCAGGGCAGCCGCCTCGGCCAGCACCGTGCGCACGGGCACGCCTGCCCGATCAGCGAGCCGCCGGCAATCGTCGAATTCCGGCGACGCGCCCAGCACACGGCTGCCGTCGGCAGCCAACTTGACTGACACGGTTCCAAAGCGCGTCTTCACGCTGGCCAGCGAGCGCGCCAGCACGGCCCGTTCCATGCGAACCCGCCGCACGCCCAACGTCGTCGAATTGCCAAAAAAAGCCTGCTCGACCGGTCCCACGACCTCCGCTGGCGCCAACGCCGACACTTGCCACGCCGGCCGCCCCTTCTTCATGAGGATCGAGGTGGTCCACACATCGACCGCCCCTGCCGCGAAGAGAGCCGACATCAGCGGCTCGATCAACTGGGGACTCATGTCGTCCAGGTTGGCCTCTAGCAAGACCACCTCGGGCGGGGAGGCGGGCAGGGCTCGACCCAGTGCCTCACCCAGCAGGACGCGCAGAACATTGGCTCGATCAGAGACCTCACGCGTGCCCGCGCCAAAACCTTGAGCCTGGATGCGCATGGGGGGCGGCGGACCGAAATTAGTCACCAGGGCGGCCAGAATGGCAGCACCCGTAGGTGTGGTCAGCTCGCCCTCGCCTTCAAGCAAAGCCGGAATTCCGCGCAAGATCGCAGCCGTGGCCGGCGCCGGAACCGGCATCAATCCATGCGCGGTGTGCACCTGACCCGAGCCCAGCACGGGAGGCGTCGACGACACCGATGAAGGCTGCAGCCACGCGAGGGCAGCGGCCGCGCCCACGACGTCGGCAATGGAATCCCACGCCCCCACCTCATGGAAGGCCACACGATCGAGCGCAACCCCGTGCAGCGCCGCCTCAGCCTGAGCGATGCGCTCGAAGATGGCTCCAGCCAAACGCTTGGTCTCGGCGTCGAGGCGCGCCCGTTGCAGCAAGCGGCGAATCTCGGCGTAGTCGCGGTGCTCGTGGTGATGCCCGTGATGGTGGCCGTGATGCGAACCAGGCGCGTGCACCACGAATCCCTTGCCAGCAAAGGCCCCACGCCGCCGCTTCTCGAAGCTCACCTTCAACCCGGTCACGCCCATTTCCGCGATGGCGTCGGCCACCACCCGCGCCGGGACGCCGGCATCCACCAACGCCGCCACCGCCATATCGCCCGCGATCCCGGACGACGGGTCGAAATGCACATGCAGTCCACGCAGCTTCATGGCTGGCGCACCCGATTGAGCATCGAAGCGAGCCGGCCGCCGCCGAAGCCGTTGTCGATGTTGACCACCGCCACGCCCGTGGCGCAGGAGTTGAGCATGGTCAGCAGCGCGGCCACGCCCCCGAAGGATGCCCCATAGCCGACGCTGGTGGGCACCGCGATCACCGGCCGCGAGAACAGGCCGCCGACCACCGTGGGCAGCACCCCATCCATGCCCGCCACCACCACCAGCACCTCAGCCTCCTCGATGCGCTCGCGATGGGCGAGCAGCCGGTGCAGCCCGGCCACGCCCACGTCGAAGATGCGCACCACCCGGTTGCCGTCCATTTCAGCGGTGACCGCGGCTTCCTCGGCCACTGGAATGTCAGAGGTTCCGGCCGACAGCACACCCACCACGCCGCGGCCGCGATCCGGTGTCGGCTGCGGCCCGAACACCAGCATGCGCGGCACTTCCAGGTAGCGCACCGCCGGCAGCAAGGCCGCCACCTGGGCAGCCAGGTCGGGCGTCACCCGGGTGGCCATCACGGGGACGCCGTCGCGACCCAGCTCGGCTAGCAAGGTTGCGATCTGCGCGGCCGACTTGCCCGAGCCGAAGACCACCTCGGGAAACCCGGTCCGCATGTGACGGTGGGTGTCGGCGTGGGCGAAGCCCAGGGAACGAAAAGGCAGGTCGCGTAGCTCGCGTAGGCCATCGTCGGGCGACATCTTGCCGTCCCGAATCTCTTCCAGGAGCGCGCGCAAGCGTGAAGGGTCCACGACAAGAGACTATCATCAGATGCGCGGAATTCACCACTGCGTCTTGACAAGAGTGGTGACAGGGAGGGTGGCGGTTGCCGGGGCGGTGGGCCCCCTGCCACCGTCACGTGTGGTCCGCAGCCTGCTCGCGTTCGTGGATCTCGTAGATCACGCGCGTGTGGGCAGCCCGATCGTGGGGCGCCCGGCGATCGTGATCGAAAAGCGCGAAGAGAAATCCGGCCAGCCACGGAATGGCCACGACCAGATTGGGCACCAACAACATGCGCAGCAGGGCCCCGGTGCTGCGATCCCACAAGGAAACATTAGCGCCGGCCACGGCTGCGCCCCACTGTAGGCTGATGATGGCCAGCGCCACCAGAGGCCCCCAAAACTCGACCGCGAAGCGCAAGAGCAGGTTGGACACACGCACCGGGCGCGTCGTGCCCACGATGCGCAGTCCCAGTAGGCGCTTGCCGATGGTCTTGCCCCACAGGCGATGAAACAGGACATAGTACGCGGCAAAGAGCAGCAGTCCGATCTGCGCCGCCGCATGCTGCGACCGTCCCAGAGCCGCGGCCGCTATCTGACCCAGCGGTGCGATCAACATCGCATCCACGGCCAGGGCAGCCGCACGCGGCACCAGGCCGCCAGCCACGCGCGGCTTGGACCGCAGTGATTCCAGCCGGTCCAGCAGATCCTCGTAGCTGCCAGGGCGTTTGTGCGGGTCGGGGTCCATCATCTCGCGGATGAGATGGCGCAGCCGCCAGGGCGCGGCCTCGCCCGGGATCTCGGGCCGCGGGGCCTCGCGATGGAGTTGCAGCATGGCGCCCAGGTTGTCGGCCTGAAACGGCACGCGGCCGGTGAGAAGCTCGTGGAAGGTTATGGCGAGCGCGTACACATCGCCTCGCATGCTGGGCCCTTCGCCTGCGATCTGCTCGGGCGCTGCATAGTAGGGCGTGCCCACGAAAGCGCCGGCGCCGGCATCGGCGGGCGCGGCCACGCCGAAGTCTGCCACCTTGATCGCGTGCGACTGTTCACCGGCCGGAATCGCACCCAGCAACAAGTTCGACGGCTTGATGTCCCGGTGGACCATGCCGCATCCGTGGGCCGCGGCCAGAGCCCGCGTGGCCTGGATGATGTATTCAAGCGCCTCGCCCCAGGGCAGCGGGCCTTCCCGCTGGATGTACTCGGCGAGCGTACCGCCTGGAACGTGCTCCATGGCGAAGTACGGCGCGCCCTGGAAATTGCCGATGTAATAGATGGTGACGACGCTCGGGTGCTGCAGGCAGGCCTGGGCCTGCGCCTCCATCACCAGCCGGCCGACCAGTCTCTCGTCGTTGGCCAGCTCCCGGCGCAGCACCTTGACGGCCACCGTCCGCTCCAGTGACATGTCGTGCGCCAGGTACACCGCGCCCATCCCGCCCTCGCCCAGCAACTCGTGGATTTGAAAGTGATCGATGCGCTGGCCGACCAGCGAGTCAGCCGCAGCAATCGGATGCTCGATCGCCGGACCTTCTGCGTCCAAGGCCGTGGCCGCAAAGGCGCGTTCCGCACTGGGCGGCTCGTGAAGAGGGATAGTCTGCTGCCTGGCCATGGGCCAAGCCCGATCCTAGTCCCGGCGCCACAATCGCGGAATTTTTTGAATTTCCTCAACCGCGTCTCGTAGCGGCAAGAACGTGGCCCCCTGGCTGCGCGCTTCATCTAAGGTGGTGTCCAGCGCAGCCAGCTTGTAGGCCAGCGGGACGCGCAGGTCCGGTTGCTTGGCAACTAGCGCCGCAGGAAACCCATCAGCCTCGGCGTCGGCCAGGTCGATGCCGTGCAGTTCCAGATTGAAGAACGGGCTGCCCAGCGCCGCGGCCGCGAGTCGCCGCCGCAACCACTCCGGCGCGATGACTAAAGTGGTGCCGATGACGTGCAACCGAAGCCACGGGGTCACGGTGATGGGCAGCTCCATGATGGGCTGGTCGCCACGGCGATAGGGCGAGCCAGCCGCGGGCCGATAGGGCACGCGCGGCGCCCGCAACACCGCCGGGCTACCCAAGATGCTGCCCGAGCGCCTGCCCGTCAGCCGAATCAGCCCCATCACAGCAGCCTTGGCCAGGTAGTACGGGATGGCCGGAAAAGCCGACGAATCGTAGCGATAGCCGCGCTGGCAGAGCAGATCGATCAGCTCAGCCGAGATCTCGTAGCCGGGCGCGCGGAAACCGACCGGCGGCTGCCCGCAAACCGCGGCGATGGCAGCGTGGGCCCGATCGATCTCGTCGGCCATGCGCGGGCTCGCCAGCCGGACCAGGTCGTAGGGATGGCTGTACGTGTGGCTCGCCAACTCATGACCAGCGTTGGCCAGGTCAGCCAGGGTGCGGCGGCCCTCGTCGTCTTCTTCGAGGTCCCGCCCGACCACGAAAAAGGTTGCGCGGATGCCGTGTCGGCTGAACAAATCGGCCAGTCGGGGCAGACACCGGCGCAGGATCACATGTCGAATCTCGTCCGGCGAGCCGCCGAGCGCGTGAATGCGAAAGTAGCACTCGACGGGATCGAGGTCGACGGAGACAGAGACGATGGGGCCAGCCAACACGTGGATATCGTATCAGAGCACAGGTCCCTGGTAATGTTGTCTCAATGTCTGCCTCCACTCCCCTCCGCTACCGGGTGGCCATGCCTGAGCCGTCGAGCCACGAGTTTCACGTCACGCTGCAAGTTCCGGCCATGCGCGAGCGCCCGGTGCTGGATCTGGTCTTTCCCGCGTGGACGCCAGGCAGCTACATGGTTCGGGACTTTTCCCGCCATATCTACGACTTGCAGACGACCAGCAACGGCCGCGCGATTCCCAGTGAACGGCTGGACAAATTGCGCTGGCGGGTGCAAGGCGGTGGTCATCCCGTCGATGTCAGCTATCGCGTCTTCGCCTTTGACCAGAGTGTGCGCACGTCGTTCCTAGACGGAGACCGCGCTTTCCTGAGCGGCACCAGTCTGTTTTTTCTCGTGCAAGGCGAGGAAACGCGGCCTTGCCTGCTCGACATCGAACCACCGGCTGGCTGGCGCATCAGCACCGCCCTGCCCGCGGCCCGCGGAACGCGCAATCGCATTCGCGCCGCTGGCTACGACCAGCTGGTGGACGAGCCGGTGGAGATAGGCCACCACCGCGTGTACGTCTTTCGCCAGGGCGGCACACGCTTCGAGGTGACCATCGCCGGTCCCAGCAATGCCGACGTTGCGCGCCTGCTGGCCGACTTGCGACGAATGGTAGACGCGACCGGCGCGCTCTTTGGCGGGTTCCCGTTCGCGCGCTACCTGTTCATTGTCCACGCCCTGCCCGAAAGAGGCGGCGGGCTGGAGCACGCCTGCTCGTGCACGCTCGACATTGCCGGCATGGCCTTCGAGGATGAGAAGGGCTATCAGCGCTTCAACGAGCTGGCCGCGCACGAGTTCTTCCACGCCTGGAACGTCAAGCGCATTCGCGACCAGGTTCTCGGGCCCTTTGACTACACCGCAGAGAACTACACCCGCCTGCTCTGGTTTCACGAGGGCTTCACCGAGTACATGCAGGCCATCATCCTGCTGCGCGCGAGTCTGCTCACAGCCGAGCAGTACCTGAAAGACCTGGGCGAGGATTGGGCCAAGTACGCCGGCCGCCCCGGCCGCAACGTCACGCCGCTTTCCGAGCTGTCCTTCGAGGCGTGGATCAAGCAGTACAAGCCGGCTGACAACTACGTCAACCGCGCGGTCAGCTACTACGACAAGGGCAAGTGGGCCGGCTTGCTGCTCGACCTCGTTCTTCGGCAGGCGACCCAGGGCCGGCGCGGATTACCCCAGGTGTTCCGGCGCCTGTGGCAAAGTCACGGCCGGCGCGGCCGGTCGATTACGGTCCGTGACATTCGCGCGGCTGCCGAATCCGTGGGGCGCTGTTCGCTGGGTTGGTATTTCTCGCGCTTCATCGACGGGACCGCCGAGCTGCCCGTGCCTTCCTGGTTGCGCCGGGCCGGGCTTGTTGCCCGGGCCCGTTCACCCGCGCAGGCAGAAGGCGAGGACAGGGTGAAGACGCGCCGGCAACAGGGCTGGGCCGGACTCAGCTTCGCTGCCGGCGAGGCCGCGGTGGTCAAGAACGTGATTCCGGATTCGCCGGCTTGGCAGGCAGGACTGACCTTCCGCGACGACATCGTGGCGGTCAACGAGCACCAGGTCGATGCCTCGACCGTGGCCAAGCGGCTGGCTGACTGCGGCCCTGGCCAGACCGTGACCATCGCGTTCTTCCGCCAGCAGATCCTGCGCACCACCACTCTGCGCCTGGTGCGCACGCCCGAGCGCAAGTGGAGCTTCGCCATCGATCCCGCTGCATCGCCGGCCCGACGGCGCGTGCGCCAAGGCTGGCTGCGGGGATTTTAGCCGCGTGGGGAGCCGGCGAGCTCTGCTCGCCGCGCACCATC
>Ga0265323_10000224_pt1 | contig 33270 bp, 34 predicted proteins | sample 41225metaG_FD_193580 | JGI IMG/M metagenome (GOLD analysis project Ga0265323, IMG submission 193580) | Rhizosphere microbial communities from Carex aquatilis grown in University of Washington, Seatle, WA, United States - 4-12-25 metaG | ecosystem: Host-associated > Plants > Roots > Rhizosphere...
CAAACGCGTCGACGATCTTGTTGGCGTACACCTTGCCGATGCCCGGCACGAGACCGCTGCCAAGGTATTTGCGGATGCCGTGGACGGAGGAGGGCAGTTCCGAGGTAAACGCCTCGATCTTGAACTGGTCGCCATGCTGGCTGTGGCGCGTCCAGGAGCCGCGCAGGTGGAGTGTTTCGCCGCATTGCACGCCGGGCAGGGGGCCGACGATGGTCACCTTCTCGTCGGTGTCCTCGCGGCGGAATTCGGCGATGGTGTAGTGGTTCTCCTCGTTGAGGAAAATGATGCGCTCGAGGACGCCGGCGAGCGCTTCGGAGCCTGGGAACGGAGGATTAACCACGGATTCCACGGATAAACACGGATGGAATAAATGAAAGCGCGGAAGCGTCACCGGTCTCCGGTTGATATGACCGGCTCAACCGGGCGTGGTCAAACCCGGTGAGAAATTGTCTGACAGACACCGGCCAAAGGCCTCATCGTGAATTCAACCAGGAGAGAAAGGATCAGATATGTCGATCTGCGCGCGGTGTAACGGCAAGGGTTCAATCGACTGTGCCAAGTGCGAGGGCCGCGGAATTATGGAGGACAGTCAGCTCGAGTTGATCACGGGAACAGCCAAGAACACGCCGGCCTGTCCACAATGCCGGGGCACCGGCACGGTGACCTGCCCCGACTGCGAGGGCTCCGGCGAAGTGGATGATAACGACGATTAAGGCCGGGGCCTTAACCACCGCAGCGGTCTAGCCTGAGCGATCGGCCGGGGGTGTCGTCTTGAGGCGTAGGTCGAAAACCTCGCGCGCCAGCGAGGGCAGATCGGGGTAGACATGTTCTGCGCCGGCGGCATGAAGCTCTTCAAGGGAATGCGTGCCCGTTGTGACCAGAAAACAGGAAAGTCCGCCCTTGTGCGCCGCCTCGGCGTCGAAGGGTGAATCGCCGACCAGGCAGGTGGTCGCAGGGTCGGCGCCGAGCGCGGCGAGCACTTGGGCCGTGAACCGGGGGTCGGGCTTGAGCCACGGAGTGTCCTGCGCGCCGAATATGCCGCGGAACAGCGGCGCGATGCCAAGATAATCGCATACCATGCGCGACGAGGTGCCGAGCTTGTTGGTGAGGACGGCCAGCGTGCAGCCGCGGGCGTGCAGGGCGCGCAGCAATTCGTCCGCTCCGGGCATCAGCTCCACGCCGTCAAGCATGGTCCGGTCCCAGTAAGCGCTGTAAAGCTGCAGGGCGCGGGGCAGATCAGCCGGGCGGACAAAACGGCGCATGGCGTTTTCCAGGCCGCCACCGATGGCGCGCCGGACCTGTTCCCGGGTGGGCGCGGGCAGCCCCAGCTGCGGCAGAGTGTGCGCATAACAGCGGTGGATCGCCGGCAGGTGATCGAGCAGCGTGCCATCGAGGTCGAACAATATGCTCCGGTACTGCATCGCAAACAAAGTTTGCCCGCGGAACACGCGGAATGACACGAAAAAATTCTGGTGAAGTGGGTATGAACGGTTGAAAGTGGTGACAATGAGTGCGGTGCCAACTCCCGCTCGCGCCGAAGCCGCCCCGGAAGGGGAAGGCCTGGTGATTAATCTCGGCGGCGCCTGGCGCATCACCCAGCCGCTGCCGGCCTGGCCGAAGGTGCTGGGTGACAGCCGGCCGCACGCGGTACGGTTGCGCATGGACGGGGTGGAACGCTGGGACAGTTCGCTGGTAAGGTTTGTCTACGAGGTGCAGGACTGGTGCCGCGCCGCGAATGCGGCCTGCGACACGACCGCCCTGCCGGAGACGGTGCGCCATCTCGTGGAGCAGTTGGCCCAGGCCCAGGAGAAACGCGTGCCGTCCGACCATGCGCAGAACATTCTCACCAGCGTGGGACTGGCCGCGACCGACCTGTGGCGGCAAATCCGTGACTTTGCGAATTTTGTCGGCGAGTGCACGCTGAGCGCCATCAGCCTGATGAAGCATCCGGGCCGGTTCCGCTGGCGTGATTGTCTTTCCGAGATGCAGCAGTGCGGCGCGATGGCGGTCCCCATCGTCAGCTTGAGCAGTTTTCTCATCGGCCTGACGCTGGCCTACACCGGGGCGATCATCTTGCGGCAGTTTGGCGGTGACATCTGGGTGGCCGACATCGTCGGCCTGAGCACGTTTCGCGAGATGGGCGCGGTCATGACCGGCGTCGTGATTGCCGGCCGCACCGGCGCGGCGTTTGCGGCGCAGATCGGCAACATGAAAACCGGGGAGGAAATCGACGCGCTGGAAACGTTCGGCATCCCGCCGGTGGATTTTCTCGTCATGCCGCGTCTGCTGGCGCTCACGCTGATGACGCCGCTGCTCACCATGTACGCCAACTGCCTCGGCATCCTGGGCGGCATGATCGTGTCGGCGAGCGTGCTCGAGATTCCGCCCAGCGCCTATTGGGTCGAAACGCAGACCATCATCGACCTGTCCGACATCAGCGTCAGCCTGATCAAAAGCGTGGTCTTCGGCATGCTGGTCGCGGTGGCCGGTTGTCTGCGCGGACTGCAGGCCGAACGCAGCGCGGCGGGCGTGGGCCGCGCGGCGACGTCGGCCGTGGTCACGAGCATCCTGTTGATGATCGTGGCCGACGCCATTTTTGCCGTGCTGTTCAACGTGCTGGGAATATGAACGCGAACCCTGAGTCCAAGGCCGGGATCTCCAAACCCGGTTCCGCCACCCCGGCGATCGAGGTTGAGGGACTCGAGTGCCGCTATGGCGACACGGTGGTGCTCAACGGGATCACCTTCGCGGTGCGGGACGGCGAACTGTTTTTCGTCATCGGCGGCAGCGGCTGCGGCAAAACCACGCTCCTGCGCCACCTGATCGGGCTCATGAAACCGGCGAAGGGCACGGTGCGTTACCATGGGGAGAATTTCACCAACGAGAACCTCGCGGCGCGCCGCCAGCTGCTCAAGACCTTCGGCGTGCTTTATCAGAGCTCCGCACTCTGGAGCTCCATGACCCTCCGCGAGAATATTGCGCTGCCCCTGGAGGAATACACCACGCTCAACCGGCGCGAACGCGAAGAGATCGTGGCCCTCAAGCTCGCACAGGTGGGGCTGGCGGGGTTCGAGGACTATTTCCCGGCCGAATTGAGCGGCGGCATGCGCAAGCGCGCCGGCCTCGCCCGGGCGCTCGCGCTCGATCCGCGCATCGTTTTTTTTGACGAGCCGTCCGCCGGGCTGGATCCGGTTCTTTCACGGAAACTCGACGAACTCATCCTGCAGATCCGCGAGACACTCGGCACGACGATGGTCATCGTGTCACACGAGCTGGCGAGCATCTACGCGCTGGCCGACCGGGTGATCATGCTTGACCACGACGCCCGGGGCATCATCGCCGAGGGCCGGCCGCGCGACCTGGCCGCCACCAGCAACGACCCGCGGGTGCAGGAATTTCTGACCCGCCGCGGTGAGGAGGTGGGGACGGCATGAACCAGCCGTGCGTCATGCCGGCCGCCGGCACCGTCCGGGCAAGACTTTGGACGTTGCCTCCGTTCGTTCTGTTCATTCCTTTTAATCACCCGTTGTCGTGAAAACCAAGATCAGTCCAGCCGTGGTCGGCGTGTTCGTGCTCGGCGCGATGCTGCTCGTGCTCGTCGCGCTGCTGTCGTTCGGCGGCGTGAACTTCTTCTCCAAGCCGCAGCGGTTCGTGGTTTACTTTGACGAATCGATCCACGGCCTCGACCTGGGTTCGCCGGTGAAACTGCGCGGCGTGCGGGTCGGCCGGGTGGTCGACCTCAACGTCCGCTACGACGCCGCGAACAACAAATCGGTGGTCGCGGTGGTATGTGAATTCAGCCGCAACATGATCATCGACGACAAGGGTGAGGCCATCGATGTGTCCGACCGGAGCGCGCTGCAGGCACTGGTCGACCACGGTCTGCGCGCGCAGCTCGGGGTGGTTGGTCTCGCCACGGGCCTGCTCTTCGTCGAGCTCGATTTCTACGACCCACACCAGTATCCGGCCGGGGTGCAGGCCGCCGACGCCAAGCGCATCGTCATGCCCGCCGTACCCTCGACGATCTCCGAGTATCAGGCCAGCCTCACCGAGATCCTCTCCGACCTGAAGCGCGTGGATTTCGCCGGCCTGTCGCGCAACCTCAATACGATGATGGTTACCGCCAACCAGAAGTTGCAGGCGGTGGACACGGCGCGCCTGAGCGAACGCTGGGCGAATGCGGCCGATGCGGTCGCGGCCGCCGCGTCCGACCCGGAGATCAAGAAGTCGTTTGCCGAACTAAACGCCGCCGGCAATGATCTGCGGGCGTTGGTCGCCAAGCTGGACCAGCAGGTGCAGCCCTCCAGCGACAAGCTCATCCAGACGCTTAACGAGGCCCGCCAGGCCCTGGCCACCTTCAACGCGGCGGCCGCGAGCGCCCAGCACTTCATCCAGGCGCAGACCGACCTGGGGTCGGAGGCGGGCAAGACGCTGGAACAACTGCGCGAGGCGGCCGCGTCGGTGCAGCGTCTGGCAGACTTCCTCGAACGCAATCCCAACGCGATCATCACCGGGCGAAAACCCCAGTGAGGATGAACCATCGAGACATGGAGGGCATGGCAATGAAATTGAAAGTCGAAGGCCAAGGGGCAAAAGCCGGAGGCAAAAGATCCGGTTTCAAACGGCAGACATCGATCGTGTGGGATCGGCCCTCCAGCTACCGGTCTCCGGTTTCCGGTCTCGGTTTTCTGATCCCGGTTTTCTGTCTTCTGACTGCCTGTTCCCTGCCCCTGCCTCAGGCGCAGTCCGACCTGACGCGCTATTATCTGCTTACCTCGACCGACATCCATCCGGTAACGGACACAGCACCAGCCGTGAAACCATGGGTGGTGGGAATGCGGGCGGTCGACATGCCGGCCTACCTGCAGGGGAAATCATTCGCCATCCGCTCCCACACCAACGAAATCATGTTTCTGGATTTCGTCCTCTGGGGCGAGCCGCTTGACCAGGGTGTTGCCCGCGTCTTGGCGGAAAATTTGCGATCACTCAAGAATGTCGCACGGGTCTCCCTGCCACCATTCCGGGCCGATGAGCAGCGCGATTTTGAAATACTGGTGCAGGTCAGCGCCTGCGAGGGCACGGCTGACGGCGATGTGCGGTTCGCGGCCACCTGGCGGATTCTGGCACCAGGCGGATCCGCAGGAACGGTGGCCGAGGGGAACTATGCCGCGTCAGGACTGCGCTGGGATGGCCGCGACCACGGGCAGCTGGCCGCGCGGCTGAGCGAGGCCCTGGCGGGATTGAGTCGGGATATAGTTGCGGCGCTGCCGAAAGAGCCGGCGAAATAGGCGGCCGGCGTCACTTCAGTGCGGCGGCGATGCGCTTAAGCGCGGCCGTGACGTTTTCACGGTTGTTGAATGCACTGATGCGCACATGCCCCTCGCCGCACCGGCCGAAGCCGGCGCCCGGCGTGACAACCACGCCGGCTTTGGTGAGCAGCAGGTCAAAAAACTGCCACGAGTCCCGGCCGACATTGACCCAGATATAGGGGGCGTTGTCACCACCGGCGCAGGGGAGGCCGAGACGCTTCAGGGCCTCGCGGATGAGCTTCGCGTTGCCGAGATAGAAATCGGCGAGGGCGCGCGTCTGCTTTTTACCCTCCTCGGTATAGATGGCGGCGGCGGCACGCTGCACGGGGTAGGCAACGCCGTTGAACTTGGTCGATTGGCGGCGGGACCACAGCCCGTGGAGCGGATGCGCCGTGCCGGCCGCATCATAGGCCACCAGCGTCTTGGGCACAACGGTGTAGGCGCAGCGCAGGCCGGTGAAGCCGGCGGTCTTGGAGAAGCTGCGGATTTCAATGGCCACCTCTCTCGCGCCGTCGATTTCGTAGATGGAGTGGGGGAGCTGCGGGTCGCGGATGAAGGTTTCGTAGGCGGAGTCGAAGAGGATGATGGCGTGGTGACGCTTCGCGTATTCAATCCACGCAGCGAGCTGGGCCCGCGTGGCGACCGCCCCTGTGGGATTGTTGGGGAAGCAAAGGTAGATCAGGTCCGCCGGCTGCGACGGCGGCGCAGGCACGTAGCCGTTGGCGGGCGTGGAATCGAGATAAAGGATGCCCTCGTAGCGGCCGTCGCGATCGTGGCCGCTACGGCCCGCCATGACATTGGTGTCAAGATAGACGGGATAAACCGGATCGGGAATCGCGATGCGGGCGTCGGGAGCGAAGATCTCCTGAATATTGCCGCAGTCACACTTTGCGCCGTCGGAGACGAAGATCTCGTCAGGTTCGATCCGGCAGCCGCGCGCCTCATAGTCGTGCCGGGCAATAGCCTCGCGGAGGAAGGCGTAGCCCTGGTCGGGACCGTAGCCCTTGAAGGTCTCGCGCTTCGCCATCTCGTCGGTGGCCGCGTGGAGTGCAGCGATGCACACCGGCGGCAGCGGCTCGGTGACATCACCGATGCCGAGGCGGATAAGGGACTGGCCGGGGTGAGCCTGCTGAAAGACGGCGACGCGGCGGGCGATGTCAGCGAAAAGATACGACGCCTTGAGCTTGGTGTAGTGTTCGTTGATACGGATCATTGGCGTGGTGAAAGTGAAAGAGAGCGGCGCGAACGGATGGAAGCCAGCGGGGTGTCCCGAGCAAAGGACTTGATTAAAGTTGGTGACGACGGGATAGTTCAAGCCCGGTCTTTTCCGCGCCACTCGGGCTGGCGCGACGCCTCCCAGCCATGCAAGTGATCGCTTCCGTCTTCGACATGCAGTCCACCGCGGTGAATCTGCGTTCCAAGGGCCGGTTGATTGGTCTCGTGCCGACGATGGGCGCGTTGCATGAAGGTCATCTCAGCCTCATCCGGCTCGCCAAGGAACGGGCCGACACGGTGGTCGTGTCGATCTTCGTGAACCCCGTACAGTTCGGCCCGAGCGAAGACTTTGCGAAGTATCCGCGCGACCTGCCGCGCGACATCGCCCTGTGTGAGAAGACGGGTGCCGACATCGTATTCGCGCCCACGGTCGATGAGTTATACCCCCGGGGCTATTCGACCTACATCACCGAGGAGCTGATTTCGAAACCGCTCTGCGGTGTCTCGCGGCCCACCCATTTCCGGGGGGTTACCACTATTGTCGCCAAGCTGTTTAATATTGTGCGACCCGATATTGCGGTTTTTGGCCAGAAGGACGCGCAGCAAGTGGCGGTGATCAAGAAGATGGTCAACGATCTCCATTGCTGTATCGACATCGTGACTGCTCCGACGATTCGCGAGCCTGATGGCCTCGTGATGAGTTCACGCAACCGCGACCTTTCAACGAGCCAGCGGGAAGAGGCGCTCATCATCTCACAGGCGTTGAAGCGCGCGAAGGAGATGGTTGATGGCGGCGTGCGCAACGTCGACCGCCTGGTGGCCGAGGCCACGCACCTCATGGGCACCCGGCGGCGCGTGCGGGTGATTTATGCGTCGGTCGTGGATCGTTGCACCATGGAGGCAGTTCGTGAGGTATTACCCGGCAAAGCCATGATGGCCATTGCCGCCTGGGTGGATGAAGTACGGCTGATTGATAACATACTGTTGTAGCAGTGAGATGCCGGGAGGAAGCGAACCAGGAGGTTTGCCTCCGCCATGACGACCGCGCTTGTGATTCATCTCGGTGTATCCATGCCCCGCTTTTGACTTTCTCATCGGCGATCGTGACATCGCGAACTTCCTCGCCAATTAACCATTGCGCAATTCAGTCGTGAACAAGCGGTGATTTTCCTCTGAAAAAGCCCCTGAAAACCCCTGTGAACAACCTGTCAGCAAAGGCATTTTCCAGCGACAGATTGTTCAAGTGTGTTGCGGTATAACGTTGGTCTATTTTCGTGAAGCATCGGCAGCCTGGAGATAAGTGGGTGGACCGATCAGCATGAAAGTCAGCTCCTGCATCAGAAAGGAGCAGGCGTCGCGCCACTTGGAGCAATACTGGAATGGATGCGCCTCATGCCCCAGTGTTTAAATGGCCTATAATGCGTTGGAGCTAATGTATATGGGTGGATTTCCATCCAGTGAAACCGTGGATCACAGGTTTTCTCAACCATGAATGCAATCGACCGACTTCCTTACCCGGAGCGAAATGAACAGAAGCCTTATCACTGCTTCCCAGGAGAGATTACTGCTGCAGGAAGCTATTGAAGATCTGGCGCAAAAAAGAGACTGATTATCTCCGTTGCGATGGTCCAACAAGGCCGTGTGAAGAAGTCCCGGAGCGCGGCACGTGAGAAACAGATGCGAATTCACCCCACTGGACTATTTTGCCGCTACTGAAATGGCAGACGGAGCCACGACAACCCCAATCCCTTTGGTCCGAAGTGCGGTCACTAGTGGTTCCGGTGCCTGGGCGTCGGTCACCACCAAGTCGATAGGTTCAAAATCCGAAAGGAAGAAGGTCGAGCGCCGATTGAATTTCGAGTGGTCGAGGCAAAAGATGACTTTCGCGGCCCCGGCCATCATGGCGCGTTGGATATCCACAAGCAGAGCGTGCGAATTATAAATACCCTCTTCGCAAATGCCGCTGCCGCTGAGAATCGCCACATCAGCGTGCACACGCGAAAATGTTTCCACGGCATGTGGACCCACCAGCACACCCAACCGCGGGTAAATGATTCCCCCGGAGAGGAGCACTTCATGACGACTCGAGCCAGAGAACAGATTGGCGATGGGCAGTGAATTGGTGATCATCTGGGCAACCTTGTCGCCGAGATGTCTGGCGACGTGATAACAGGTCGTGCCGCCATCGATGATGACATTTTGGCCGGGCTCGATGAGCGAGGCGCACGCCACGCCGATCGCCTCCTTTTCGTCAACCTGCCGTGTGTCGCGATTGTTGAAGACAAATTCGTCAGTTTTAGGTTGAAGCGTGCGGGCTCCCCCATGGGTGCGCCTGGCCTTACCAGCATGCTCCAATTCAGTGAGGTCGCGGCGAACCGTCGACACAGACATTTCCACCCTCTGCGCAAGCTCTTCAAGTGACGCGAATTCAGCCTCCTGTAGATAGGCTTCGATCTTCGCCTGGCGCTCTTCGGGGTGCATTTTTGGAAGATGATGGAATGTTTTGACAGATAATGCAACTTTTTATTTGACTGCTTTCATTAGATTTCAATACTAGCCGAAATCTATCATCCCTTTCCATGCTTTCACCCCCATCTTTACCCCATCGGGCCGAAGTAGAGCATTTGGTTCGCCGCGTTCTTTATGAACGATTGGGGCGGAAACCTCCGCATATGGCGCTAGCTCCGAATCCACTCGTCGTAAATGTAAGCGCGCGCCATTGCCACCTTACACCGATGGCGGTCGAAACACTTTTCGGCAAAGGCCGTACCCTCACTCCGATAAAGTGGCTTTATCAGAAAGGCCAGTACGCCGCACAGGAAACGGTCACGCTCATCGGTCCCCGCAGCCGGGTGATTTCCAACCTCCGCATTCTCGGTCCGTGCCGTGAGCTAAACCAGGTGGAACTCGCCCTGACCGATGCCATCGCGCTCGGTTTCGAGATTCCCATCCGGCAGTCGGGCAACATTGCCGGCACGCCTGGCTGCATGCTGATGGGACCGAACGGGTTTTTCGAGATGAAGGAAGGCGTCATCCGCGCCGCGCCGCACGTGCACATGAGCCCCGACGACGCCAAGTATTACGGGGTGAAACAGGGGGATTACATGAAGCTCCGCATCGGCGGTCCGTGCGCGACGGTCTTTGATCGCCTGCTCGTACGCGTTCATGCCGACTTCCGCCTCGAAGTGCATATCGATACCGACGAAGGCAACGCCTGCGTCCTTCAGTCCGACACGCCCGTCGAGCTTTTGAAATAACCGCCCGCGACTTTCCATAACAACCTCAACCCTCATCCATCCACCACTATGAGTGATTCCATCGGCATGGTAGAAACCCGTGGCTATGTTGGCTCCGTCGAAGCCAGCGACGCCATGGTCAAGGCGGCGAGCGTCACGCTTATCCGCCAGATTCAGATCGGCGGCGGTTATGTAACCGTCGTCGTCAAAGGCGACGTCGGCAGCGTCAAGGCCGCCGTTGAGGCCGGTGCCGAGGCGGCCAAGCGCGTCGGCGAACTCGTCTGCTCGCACGTCATCCCACGCCCGCATCCCGAGCTGCTCAAGCAGGTCGGTTTGTGATCCGGCGCAACCACCACCCCAACCATCTCCCATCATGACACAAGAAGCATTAGGCATGATTGAAACGAAGGGTCTCTGCGCGCTGCTCGAGGCCGCGGATGCCGCCCTCAAGGCCGCCAGCGTCACCATGACCGGCTATGAAGCGGTCGGCAGCGGCTACGTGGCCGCGTTCTTCCGCGGTGATGTCGCCGCGGTCAAGGCCGCCATCGACGCCGGCGCCGAGGCTGCCGGCGCGGTCGGCGAAGTCGTCAGTGTGCAGGTGATTCCGCGCCCCCACGAGGAACTCGCCCAGCTCGGCCGCTGGATCTCCGGCGCAGCCTAGGTCGCGCTGGTTCCTTCGGTGCCGCCGCGACGCGCTGCCTTTTTCGCCGGCCCAACAACCCGTTGTCCATGAACATTCTCGTCGCCAATCTTGGCTCGACCTCCTTCAAGTTTCGTCTCTTTCGCTTCGACGGAGCGGGGGCGGCGTTGCTGGCCAAGGGTGGCTACGAACGGGTCACGGATTACGGCCAAACGATCGACGCTTGTCTCGCGGAGCTCAAGGCCGCGGGTCACGTCCAGTCCGCCGCCGATCTGCACGCCGTGGGTTTCAAGACGGTGTTGGGCCGCAACCTCACTGGCTGCGTCCCCGCCGACGAACGGGTGATTGCCGCGCTCGAGGGCTTCAAGGAGATCGCGCCCGCCCACAATCCGCCCTATGCCGCCGGCATCCGGCACTTTCAGAAAAAGCTGCCGGGCGTGCCGCTCATCGCGCTCTTTGAAACCGCCTTCTACCAGTGGATGCCCGAAGCCGCGACGCGTTACGCCGTGCCTGAGACGTGGCATCAGGCGGGCGTGCGGCGCTACGGTTTTCACGGAGCGAGCCACAAGTTTATTGCTGAGCGGTCAGCCGAGCTGCTGGGCCGGAACGACATCGCCGAGCGGGTCCGCCGCCTTTACCAGACCGGACCCACGCCGGTGAATCCCGGCCAGCCGTCGTTGCGCGTCATCTCCTGCCATCTCGGCGGGAGCAGTTCCATCACCGGCATCCGTGACGGTCTGGCGATCGGCACCAGCATGGGGCTCAGTCCGCAGTCCGGCCTGCCGCAGAACAACCGCGTGGGCGATCTGGATTCCGCGGCGGTGCCGTATGTGCTCAAGACGCTCGGCCTGCCGCTCGCCGAAATCGAGCGCCAGATGACGAAGGAAAGCGGACTGCTTGGTCTTTCCGGCGTGGGCAACGACCTGCGCGATATCCGTGCCGCCGCCGCGCAGGGCAACCTCCGTGCCCGGCTCGCGCTCGACGTGCTGGTCCATTCCGCGCGACACTGGATCGGCGCGTTGCACTTTGAACTCGGCGGCTGCGAGGCGATCGTCTTCACCGCCGGCATCGGGGAAAACAGTCCCGACCTGCGCGCCGCCATCCTGCGCGACCTCGATCAGCTCGGCATCGTACTCGATCCGGCGAGAAACGCCGCGCTCCGCGGCACCGAGGGCGAAATCTCCGCCCCGGCCTCGCGCACGAAGGTGCTGGTCATTCCCGCCAACGAGGAACTCGTCGTCGCACGCGAGACGCTGCGCTGTCTTGCCGCGCGCAACTGATTTTCACATCCACCGCAACCTCCAACGCCCATCATCCTATGTCCAAAGCCATCGGACTCCTCGAAACCCGGGGCCTCACCGCCCTCGTCACCGGCACTGACGCCATGCTCAAGTCAGCCAACGTCACGCTGATCGGTCCCGTCAAACAAGTCGGCAACGCGCTCGTGACGGCAGTCGTCACCGGCGATGTCGCCGCCGTCAAGGCCGCCACGGACGCCGGCGCGCAGGCGGCGCGCGCCGTCGGCGAAGTCGTCAGCGTGCAGGTGATCCCGCGCCCGCATGATGACGTCCAAATCGTGCTGCCGAAATCCGCAGCTCCGAAGAAATAACCCTCTTTGCGCAAAGGCGGTACCGGCCTCCGGATGATCCGTTCCGGTGACGGTTTCCGCCTCGCGCCCCTCATCATGTTCCTCGCACGCGTCATCGGCCAGGTCGTCGCCACCAAGAAGGACGAGGCGATGAAAGGCCGCAAATTATTGCTCCTTCGACCGCTGCTCGTCGACGAAGCCAGTCCTGGGCAGTTCCGTCCCGGCGCCAACACCATCGTCGCGGTCGACACCCTCGGCGCCGGCCTGGACGAGCTGGTGCTGTTCTGCCAAGGCAGTTCCGCCCGGCAGGCGACCGGCATGAAGACACTGCCGGTTGACGCTGTCGTCACCGGCATCGTCGATACTGTTGATGTCCTGAACCAGAAAATCTATCCCGCGAAGAAATAAGCGGCCGGGCCATTGCGCCCGATCCGCCTGATGACTCGCGGCTCATGAGTTCATCCACTGATGAGCACACCACTGCAACTTGATGAAAACACCCTCCGCGATGTGGTGGAGGAGGTGCTGCGCGGGCTCGGCCGGGCACCCATCGCGGGCGGCGACAGACCGGCGGCGCCGGCGTCTGCCCCGAACAAGACTGATGGGGCGAAAGCTGCCGTTGCCGTTCCGAGCCAGCCCCGCAGTTCGTCCCGGACCTCATCGCGGGGAAGGCGTTTCGGCGTGTTTGAGGACGCCAAGGAAGCCTGTGCCGCGGCGCACGCGGCCTTCCTGCAGCTCAAGGAGCAGGGTGTGGCCGCCCGCGCCAAGGTCGTCGACATCGTCAAGGAGATGGTCACCGCCCGGGCGGTCGAATGGGGCCGGCTCGAGTTCGAGGAGACCAGGATCGGCCGTCTCGAGCATAAGATCGAGAAGCTCCAGATCGTGAAGCTCGTGCCCGGCGTCGAGTGGCTGAAGCCCTACGGGCTCAGCGGCGACCACGGCATCACCATGGAGGAAAACACCCCCTTCGGCGTCGTCGGCGCCATCACGCCCGTTACGCATTCCGTGCCCACGATCAGCGGCAACATCATCAACATTATCGCCGCGGGCAACTCGGTCGTCTTCAATCCGCACCCCGGCGGCGCCCGCTGCGCCGTCACCGCTGTGCGCGCCTACAACCAGGCAATTCACGCCGCCCTCGGGATCGAGAATCTCGTCTGCGTAATCGAAAGGCCCACGCTCGAGTCGTTTGATGCCATGACGAAAAGCGAATTCGTCCGCCTGCTCTGCGTCACCGGCGGTCCCGGCGTCGTGCAGGCCGCCATGCGTTCGGGCAAGCGCGCCATCTGCGCCGGCCCCGGCAATCCGCCGGTGCTGGTCGACGGCACCGGCTGCGTGAAGAAGGCCGCGCGCGACATCATCGCGGGCGGCGCCTATGACAACAACCTCCTCTGCATCGGCGAAAAACAGGTCTTTGTCCTTGAAGCGGTCGCCGACCAGTTCCTCGAGGGCCTGCAGGCCGCGGGTGCGGTGAAGCTCAACGCCGCGCAGCTGGACAAGCTCACCGCCGCCGCGTTCACCATGTCCAAGGACGCGGGCGGTTGCTCCCATCCGGTACTCAATCGCACGCTCATCGGCCGGGACGCCGCCGTGCTCGCCCGGGAGGCCGGCACCAACGTACCCGCCGGCACGCCGATGCTTTTTGCCGAGACCGATCTCGAGCACCCGTTTGTGATGGAGGAGCAGATGATGCCCATGCTGCCTGTGGTGCGCGTGAAGAGCGTCGGGCAGGGCATCGAATACGCCCTCCATTCCGAGCACGGCTACAAGCATTCCGCCATCATTCATTCGCTCAACGTGGACCACATGACGCAGATGGCCCGCGCCCTCGACACCACGCTGTTCGTCAAGAACGGCCCGAGCACCACCGGCCTCGGCCTGGGCGGCGAGGGTTACCTGAGCTATTCGATCGCCACCACCACGGGCGAGGGGATCACCAACCCGCGCACTTTCACCCGCACGCGCCGCTGCGTGATGGTCGACAACCTTCGCATCTACTGACCGCCATGATCCTCGCCCGCGTCGATGGAGTTATCGTTTCCACGGTCTTCCACCCGAGCCTGCACGGCTGCCGCACGATCATCTGCCAGCCGCTCGACGCGCAAGGACATGACGAAGGCGCGCCCATCCTGGCCATCGACCCGCACGGGGCGGGGCTGCACCAGCGCGTCATCCTCTCGACCGACGGCTCCGCCACACGCGATTACGTGAAGGATCCGAAATCACCGCTGCGCAACCTGATCATCGGCATCGCCGACGAAGAACCCGCTTCTGTCTCTTAACCCCCAGCCCGGAACCCGCCCTCCATGCGCCTCGGCTACGTCATCGGCAGAGTCACGCTTTCGAAACAGGATCCCGCCTACAAAGGCGGCCGCTTCCTGCTCGTGCAGCCCTTGTCGAAGGAACAATTCAAGGGCGCGGCGATGGCGCCCCTCGCCAAGGGCAACAGCCTGGTCATTTACGACAACCTGGGCGCGGGCGTGGGACACATCGTAGGCTTCACCGAGGGGTCCGAGGCGGCGGTGCCCTTCGATCAGCCCACGCCGGTCGACGCCTACAACACCACCATCGTCGACCGGATTTTCTACACGCCACCCGTCTGATTCATTTTCACCATGCGCAAAGTCATCACGGCCCGGGAAGCCGAGGAACTCCTTCGCAAGGGCGAGGCCGCACCGGCCGACGCCATTCTCACGCCCTCCGCGCGCGACCTGCTGCACGGCCGGGTCAAACTCGGCGGCCAGCCCGCCACCCGGACCGCGCCCGCTCCGGCCATGAAGCAGGCGCCCATCGTGCCCGATTATGAGTTTAAATGGACGCCCGGCAGCGATCCGAAGACACCGGCCGAGATCGAACGGTTCTTCAATTCCCCTGTCATCGAGGCGCTCAAGCAGCGGATTTGTGAGATCGGCCGCCGCATCTGGGCCAAGAACTACGTCGACGGCAACGGTGGCAACGTCACCGTCCGTGTCGGCGACAACCTTGTCCTGTGCACCCCGACGCTCATCTCCAAGGGTTTCATGACGCCGGAGGAGATGTGCCTCATTGATCTGGACGGCAACCAGCTCGCCGGCACCCGCAAGCGCACCAGCGAGGCTCGGACGCACCTCGCGATCATGAAGGCCCAGCCCAAGGCCAAGGCCTGCGTGCACGCCCATCCGCCGCACGCCACCGCCTTCGCGGTGGCGGGCGTCGTTCCGCCTACGTGCATGATCCCGGAGGCGGAAGTTTTTCTGGGCGAGATCGGCTACGCCAAATACGAGACCCCCGGCTCTCCGGCGGTCGCCGAGGAGGTCGCCCGCGTCGCCGTCGATCACTATTCCGTCATCATGGAGAACCACGGCGTCATCGTCTGGGGCAAGGATGTCGAGGACGCCTACTGGAAGATGGAAAACACCGACGCCTACTGCCAGGTGATCTGGGTAGCTTCGCAGCTCAACGGCGGCAGCCTTCGCTCCATCGGGGGCGAGAAGCTGAAGGACCTTATCGCCCTGCGCAAGAGCCTCGGCATGCAGGATCCGCGCGAAGGACTGAAGGAGTGCGAGCTGTGCGACAACGGCGAGTTCCGCCCCGGGGTCGTCTGCCAGATTTCACCGCGCTCCGAAGGCGGGGGCGCGGGCGGCGTGCCGCCGGATCCGCAGGTCGAGGCGCTCGTACAGCGGCTCACCGAGCAGATTCTCAAGCAGCTCGCCGCGAAGTAGACCGCCGGCCCGGCAGGGATTTGTTTCGCGGCAAGCGGGGCTGGTCGCGGATTTGGTTTTCCACATCCGGGTACTTCTGTGTAATCCGCAGTTGATGTCTTCCAGAATCGCCATTGTCGGGGCCGGCACGATCGGCACGTTCTATGGGGCGCGCTTGGCGCTGGCCGGCGCCGACGTGCATTTTTACGTGCGCAGCGGTCTGGCGGAAATGCGCGCGCACGGCATTGTGCTGCGGGACGCCGGCGGGGTGCAGACGCTACCACCGGCCCGCACGGCGGTTTACGGCTCCACCGACGAGATCGGCCCGGTCGACGTGGCCATCATCACGCTCAAGACCACAGCCAACGATCTGCTCGCCACGCTGGTGCCGCCGCTGCTGGGACCGCAGACCGCCATTCTCACGCTGCAGAACGGAATCGGATCGGACGAGCTGCTGGCGTCGCTGTTCGGCGCGGAGCGCGTGGTCGGCGGACTGGCGTTCATCGCCGCTGTGCGGGAGGCGCCGGGCGAGATCCGCCTCTACACCGCGGGCTATGTGACCATGGGCGAATTCGGACGGCCGGTGAGTGAACGCGTGCGAGGACTCGTGACGCTTTTTCAGAGCGCGGGCGTGCAGTGCGAGGCGGTGGAGGATCTGGCCGGGGCCCGCTGGCGGAAGCTGGTCTGGAACATTCCCTTCAACGGACTAACCATCGCCGCCGGCGGCCTGACGACCGACCGGATTCTGGCAACGCCCCGCTGGGAGCAGGAGGCCCGGGCGCTGATCAACGAGGTCATCGCGGCCGCGGCCAGGTTCGGGCATGTCATCCCGGCGGATTTCATCGAGCAGCAATTCGCGCACACGCGACGCATGGGGGCCTATCAGCCCTCGAGCCTCATCGACTACCTCGCCGGCCGTGAAGTCGAAGTCGAGGCGATCTGGGGCGAGCCGCTGCGGCGCGCACAGGCCGCGGGCGCAGCCATGCCGCGGCTGAAAGAACTTTACATCACCCTCAAGCGGCTCACCGCCGTGCGGGCAAACATGTCAACTAATAGTTGACATATTGCGGGTGAAGAACCCGCGGGGCGCGGGTGTCGCAAGGACCGGCGCACTCTCCCAAGTCTACTTTAATTGAACGTCCCAGACCTTGGAGCGACGCGATTTACCCTCCGGGCCCTCGATTTCCAGCACAACCACGTGATTGGAGTGTGAATCCTTATAGGCATGGATCGGGTGCTGCTCCGTCGAGGTCTCGCCGTCGCCAAAATCCCATTTCCACGAGGTGATCTTCCCGACGGACAGATCCTTGAAGGCAACCAGCCGCCGGTCCATGTCGACCACCTTCCAGCTCCATTGCGCCTCGATCGCCTTGCGAAACTGCGGTTCGAGAGGCATGAGCCTGAAGGCGCACAATTCCGACGCATTGCCGTACGCCGTGTGGTGGCGGGAGAGATTCCAGAAGTCGCGGCCGCCCTTCCTGTCGGGGCCATCGTAGTCAATGACGATCATGCCAAGCCCGATGATCTTGTTCTCTGTCAGCACAGATTCCACGGCGCGCTGCGGTCCCTCAGGACCGGCGTAATCGAAGGGCGTGATCCAGAATTCGAGCACCAGTTTGCCGGACTCGCCCGGCTTGAAATTGTAGGCGTAGGCGGCGTTGGCCCACGGCAGTTCCTTGATCCAGGTCGCGGAACTCCAGGCCATGCACCAGTCCTTGCCCTCGGCCGGCGTGAAAATGTGGTAGTTCTGCGCCTGCACGCCGTGAATGGCCCAGTGCGCGTCATCCACGCTGATCCGGTCATCGGGCGCGGCAGCGGATGCCCCGACCATCTCGGGGGTCCACATTTCCTTGTGCCCCTTGTCGATCAGCGGCCCGCCCGAGGCATCGCCGTCAACCACGATCTCGAACGTGTCGTTGTGCAGACCAGGATCGGCAAAATCCCAGTAGTTGTCGTAGGCTTCATAGAGGAAATAAAGCCGGTTCAACCCTTTCACCCAGCCGACGCGGATCTTAACATCGAGATTCTTGGGGTCGGGCGGCGGGTGGTTGCGGGAATCGTTGACGAATTGATCCATGCCGATGGCGTAACTCTCGGGCACCATGGCCCAGTCGTCGGTATTGCCATCGATCCGCGGAATCTTGTCGGCGGGAAACTGGAAGACCTTGAAGGTGACGTCCGGCCGGTCGAGGGCCGCGACGGTGGAGGTGAGTGCAAGTGCGAAGAGGGCGGGGAGCAGGGCGCGGCAGGAGTTCATGGGGCCATTCTTTCTTGCGGTGTCATCGAGTGGCAATTCTTGAATGCAAACTGGCGGTGTGCGTCGGTCTGCATTCTCGCGGTGAGACACCGGCTCTGTTTACTCGCCTGCCGCTGTAGGCTGGAGAATCTCCTCCGGCCGCTGCGGGTTGTGGTAGCCGCCCGCGGCGCCGTCCCATGACTCCAGCGGCATTTCATAAACGCGGCCGGTCTCCGGATCCTTCGCGCGCTCATAACCCATCGTGCCCTCGCGTTGCGCCTTGGAGATGCGGTCCTCGGCGAGGCCCTTTTGGTGCCAGCTTTCGAGCAGCGCAGAGTTGTCGAGCGGATGGTTTCTCGGCGTGAGCAGCGAATCATTTCCCGCCACCTGCCGGGGATTGGTGATGGCGACGCTCCGGGCGATCGGCGCGAGCCAGAGTCTGGCCGTATCAAAATCCGCAGGCGGCGCCTGGTAGCCAAGGATGAACGCGTCAAACGTGCCCAAAACTGACACCACCCCGCACGTCCAGGTGGCGCGCACGGGGTTGCCGTTGGCGGCGTAGCGCATCTCGATCTCCTGCACCTTCCAGGGCGCACCGAACCCAGAGGGCTGATCGGGAAGGTCCCGCGTGGCGAGCACGCGGAGATCGCTGTTGCCCGGCACCATGCCCAGCATCCACACGGTGAAATTCGCCGGCGTGGTTTTTCCCGGCGAGCGCAACAGCAGCGCCGAGCTGACCGACATCAGCTCATCGGGGGCCGTGAGAGTCACGCCGTTGGTGGATTCGCTCTCCGTCCAGCCGGCGGGCACCGCCCAGCGGAAATAACGGCCCTGATGGACGGCCAGTGGTGGCCGCCCGGCCGGAGTGACGGGGTTGGGGGTGATTCTTGGCGGTCTCGCTGCAGGCGTTTCCGGTGTTGCCGCGGGCGCTTCCGGTGCCGCCCGCGCGATGACCTTGGCTGGCTCCGGTTCCACGGCGGCCCCGCCGATCGTGGCGATCGCCGCCCGCGCAAGTCCGCGGATTTCCGGCGAGGAGTCTTGGGCCGCGACCCGGCGCAGGGCCGGCAGCGCGTTTCGCGCCGGCGGACCGATTCTTTCCAGGGTGGTCACCGCGTAATCGCGGAGGATCTCCTCCGGGGATGCGAGGAGTCCCACAAGGGCCGGGACCGCCGGAGCGGCCGCCGGCCCCAAATCCATCAATTGCAGGCAGGCGTCGCCCTTGGCGCTGGCATCCCTGGCGGGGTCGCGCAGCACGCCCACCAGTGAATTGATATCGGTTGAGAATGCCGGAAGGCTGGTGGCCAGACCCAGGACGATCAGCCACAGCAAGGGACGCACCATCGATGAAGTTTTCATGTCGGGGCTCTCTCGGGTTGGAGCTTTCGGATCGCAGCTGGAGGCTGCCGGAAAATTCACAGGCTCCAGCACAAAGCAAAACCCTGGCGGAGGCAACGCCGGGAATCGGTGAACACCGCCCGGTGCAAGGTGGCGTGCGCGTTGCCCCTGCCGCGTTCAAGCCGGCCGGCCGGGAAGGGCCGCCTTAATCCCCGTCCGCTGTCGTGTGAGCCCAGGCGGGCGGCGGGCCGTGGCGGAACTCCTCATGGCGGATCTTGCCGCCGACGAACGCGAGAAAACCCCCGAGGCCGAGTGCGATCACGGCCGCGACTGTCGTGAGCACCAGCGCCAGACGATGCAGGCGGGGGAACTTCCACAGGCCGATGAGCGCGGCGGCGGCGAGCGCCGCCGTGGCGTAGTGGACCCAGACGATGCGGTCGGCGAGATATTCATGCCAGTTGAGCCAGGGTTGCGCCGCATTGTTCGACAGGGAATAGACCCGGTCGTAGGCCGCATGGCCGTAGTGCGCGACCGGCCACGCGGAGGCCGCGGTCAGCAGGATCAACAGCAGGGCAATGGCCTGACCCGAGCGGCTGCGCGAGATCAGGGCCAGGGCGAGTGAAAAAACACCCGCGGCCAGTCCGTAGATCGGCAGCGGGTGCAGAAGGACGTGGACGTATTCCGGCTGGCGCAGGGCCGCGAGGAACTCCGTCCACAAGGACTGCATGGAGCGGAGGGCTACTTCACGATCTCGATGTTCTCAAGCAGATTGATGCCGTCGCGGCTCACGAACTTGCCCTTCACGGTGATGGTCTTGGCGGCGTATTGCGCCAGGTCCTTGTTGGCGGGCATGTGCTGCCCGATCAACAGATAGACCGTGCCGTCCGTGCTTTTGAGGCCCACGGGCAGGCCGCTGGAGATGCATTTCTCGGCGCACGAGGCATGGCCATCGCCGTGCGCGCCGTGATCGAGATAACAGGCCATGTCGAGGACTTCACCGGTGACGGTGATGTCGCTACCGCTCTTGGCCATGTCCATGTGACCCATGCCGGCGCCGGACATGGGCATGTCTTCGGCGTGCAGGGCAAGCGGCAGGAACGAGAAGGCCGCGCCGGCGGCCAGCAAGGCGAACAGTTTGGAGAGAGGACTGAGGTGCTTCATGATGAGTTGCGTTGAGGTTGAGGACGACTGGAAAGGCAGTGGGTGATGGAACTGCAGGCCGGCTGGGAAAAAGATCATTCCCATTCGGCACAGATCATCGTCAGTTGCCACTACCATCCGTCATGTCGTTGGAGAAAGCAAACAGCGCCCTTATTCCCGGGCTGCCGCGGCAGCCGGAAGAGGGGTCAGCGGCAGGCTCCGCGCACGCCAGATGAAGAAGATCGCCGGATAGACGAGCAGTTCCATCAGCGTGGAGGTGACGACACCGCCGACCATGGGCGTGGCGATTCGCTTCATCACGTCGGCGCCCGCGCCGTGGCTCCAGAGGATGGGCATCAAACCGGCGATGATGACTGCGGCGGTCATGGCCTTCGGACGGACGCGCTTGACCGCGCCGTGATAGATGGCGTCGCGGAGGCCGGCAGTCGACGTGAGCAGCCCTTGTTTCCTCCAATCGTCATAGGCCAGATCAAGGTAGAGCAGCATCACGACGCCGGTCTCGGCGTCGAGGCCGGCGAGCGCGATGATGCCGACCCACACGGCGACGCTGAGATTATAGCCGGAGAGGTACAGCATCCAGAACGCGCCCACGAGCGAGAACGGCACGGCGAGCAGCACGATGGCGGTTTTGATCCACGATTGCGTGTTGAGGTAGATGATGAAGATGATGATCAGCAGCGTGAGCGGCACGACGAGCAGGAGCCGCTGTTGCGCGCGCAGCATGTATTCATACTGGCCGCTCCAGAAGATGCTGTAGCCGGTGGGTAGCTTGATTTCGCCGCGCTGCATCGCCTCGCCGATGGTGTGCTGGGCATCGCGCACATACGTGCCAATGTCCACACCCTGCACGTCCACATAAATCCAGGCGTTGGGGATGGCAGCCTCGCTCTTGATGCCCATCGGCGCGGCCACCACGCGCACCTTGGCGAGCTGGCTGAGCGGCACCTGCGCCATGAGGGCGGTCGTGCCGCCGCCCATCGCTGCAGCCGTGCCGGCCGATTTGACGGGGATCAGGATGTCGCGAAGCGCTTCGAGGTTTTCGCGGTAGTCGCGGTCGTAACGCAGAATGACGCCGTAGCGTTCCAGCCCCTCGACGGTTGTCGTGAGCGGCATGCCGCCGAGCGCAACCTCCAGCACCTCCTGCACGTCGCCGAGGGTGAGCCCGTAGCGGGCGATGGCGTCACGGTCGATGTCGAACTCGACGTAATTGCCGCCCATCACGCGCTCGGCAAACACGCTGCCCGTGCCCGGCACCTGCCGGATTTTCCCTTCGATCTGACCCGCGATGCGCTCAAGCTCGGCGAGACTCGGGCCGGCGACCTTGATGCCGACCGGCGTCTTGATGCCGGTCGCGAGCATGTCGATGCGCGTCTTGATCGGCATGGTCCACGCGTTGGTCAGGCCGGGAATCTGCACGGCGGCATTCATGGCCGTGACGAGTTCATCGACGGTGCGACGCCGGTGCGCGATGACCTTGCCGTCCGCGTCCTTGATGTCCGCGGCCGGCCATTCTTCCTCGGGCTTGAGCATGATGGTGGTCTCGATCATGTCCATCGGGGCGGGGTCGGTGGCGGATTCGGCGCGGCCGATCTTGCCAAAGACGTGATGCACCTCGGGAAAAGCGCGGATCATCTGGTCGGTCTGCTGGAGCAGTTCGCGCGCCTTGGTCGGCGAGATGCCCGGAAACGTTGTCGGCATGTAGAGCAGGTCGCCCTCGTAGAGCGGCGGCATGAACTCGGAGCCGAGGCTCTGGAAGGGAAACGCCTTGCCGAGCTTCGCGGCAAACTCTTTCACCGCGCCGTTTGGCAGCACGCGCGCGATCACGGCATTCCATGGAAAGAAAACCCACCCGACGATCACGGCGGCGGTGATGATCACCGCCCAGCGGAACTTGATCATCGCGTCGAGGACCGGATGGTAGAGCCAGATGAGGAAGCGGTTGATCGGGTTCTTTTCCTCCCGCGGAATCTTCCCCCGGATAAAGAAGCCCATCAGCACCGGCGCGAGGGTGATGGACAGTAGCGCGGCGGTCGCCATCGAGTAGGTCTTGGTGAAAGCGAGCGGTTTGAACATCCGGCCTTCCTGTGCCTGCAAGGTGAACACCGGGAGGAACGACACCGTGATGACGAGGAGCGAGTAGAACAGCGTGGGGCCGACTTCGACGGCGGCATCCCGAATGATGTCCCAGTGCGGCTTCCGGCCGCCGTCGCGCTCCAGGTGCTTGTGGGTGTTTTCGATCATGATGATGACCGCGTCCACCATCGCGCCGACGGCAATGGCGATGCCGCCCAGCGACATGATGTTCGAGCTGAGGCCCTGTCCGTACATGATGCCAAACGAGGCCAGCACGGCGATGGGCAGGATGACGATCGCGACAAACGCACTGCGCAGGTGCATCAAAAACAACAGACACACCAACGCCACGACAATGCTCTCCTCGATCAGCTTCTCCTCGAGGGTTTTCACCGCGCGGTCGATGAGCGCGGTGCGGTCATAGGCGATGGTGTAACTGACACCTTCGGGCAGGCTCTTCATGGCCTCGTCGAGCCGTGCCTTGACGGCCTGGATGACGTGACGGGTATCCACGCCATAGCGCACCACCACAATGCCGCCGACTGTTTCACCCTCGCCATTGAGTTCGGCGATGCCGCGCCGCATGTCGGGACCGAGCTGCACTTCAGCCACCTCACCGAGCAGAATGGGCGTGCCGCCGGGGCCGCGACCCACGGCGATCTTGCGCAGATCGTCGAGCCCGGTGACGTAGCCGCGCACGCGCAGGATGAACTCCTTCTCGGCCATTTCGACGGAGCGCCCGCCGACCTCGCCATTGCTCCGCTGCACGGCCATCGCGACGTCGCTGATCGAAAGATTGTAGGCGTGCAGCCGGTGCGGATCGACCGTGATCTGGTATTGCTTGACGTAGCCGCCGACCGAAGCCACCTCGGCCACGCCCTCGACGCTGGAAAGCTGATACCGGAGGAACCAATCCTGCATCGAGCGCAGCTGCGCGAGGTCGTGGTTCTTCGAGTTCAGCGCATACATGAACGCCCAGCCGACGCCGGTGGCATCGGGGCCGAGCCGCGGCGCGACGTCTTTGGGCAGGCTGCCGGACAAGCCGTTGAGATATTCGAGCACGCGGCTGCGCGCCCAGTACGGATCGGTCCCGTCCTCAAAGATCACGTAGACAAACGAATAACCGTAGAACGAGTAGCCGCGCACGACCTTCGCCTTGGCCACGGACAGCATCTTGGTCGTGATCGGGTAGGTGACCTGGTCCTGCACGAGCTGCGGCGCCTGCCCCGGCCACTCGGTGTAGATGATGACCTGCGTGTCCGAGAGATCGGGGATGGCATCGAGCGGGATGTTGCGCAGCGCGTAGATGCCGCCGAAAATCACCGCCGCGGTCCCCGCGAGGACCAGGAATTTGTTCCTGATGGAGGAGCTGATGATGGCCTTGAGCATGGCGGGGATGGCAGGGACGACGGTCTATTGTCAGCGTTGGCCAACTGCGGCTCCGCTGTCATCGTAAACCGGAACCAGGTCCATGCCCATCGAGTCCTTGCCCGGCTTGTCGCTGATTTCGCCGGGCGTCATGGGGGACTTGTAGTATTTGATTTTCCGCGCATCGGCGGGCTTCGCCGCTGCCGGCGTGGCCGCGATCGTGTCGCCCTTGAGCATTTTCTGGATGGCCTCGCGGAGCTGGCTTTCGGAATCGAGCATGAACTGCCCGGAAGTCACCACGCGTTCGCCGGCGCGCAGCCCGCTGAGCACTTGATAGAAGTTGCCTTCGCTGCGGGCGCCGAGCTTCACCTCCCGCGGCTCAAACGAACCGCCGTCCAGCGCCACAAACACGGTGTCGCGTTCGCCGCTGCGGAGCACGGCCATATCGGGCACCAGCACGGCATCATCGGCCAGCTGCGCCGCGAAGCGCACGTCCGTGAACATGCCGGGGCGCAGGTAAAGATCGGGATTGGGCAGCACGATGCGCGCCGTGATGGTGCGCGTCTGTTCCTCGACCTGCGGCAGGAGCAATTGGATTTTGCCCGCAAACGTGCGCGGCGGGCCATAGGTCGTGCCCACCACGACTGACTGTCCCTCCTGCACGAAGGGCAGGTCATTTTCATAGATTTGCGCGAGCACCCAGACCGTCGCGAGGTCGGCCAGGCGGTAGATTTTTTCGCCGGCCTTCATCATCTGGCCGGCGACGGCCATCTTTTCGATGACCACGCCGTCGGCCGGCGCGCGGAAGGTGTACGTGCGGTGGGCCTCGCCGGTGCGCACGATTTCGGCGATGAAATCGGCCGGCAGATCGAAGAGCTGCAGGCGCGCGAGCGCGGCGCGCGTCAGCGGCCCGCCCTCGGAACCTTCGCTGCGGACGGCGACGAGATAGTTGAGCTGCGCATTGTAGAGGTCGGGCGAGTAGATATCGAAGAGCGGGTCGCCGGCTTTCACGGCGGTCCAGGTGGCGTTCACGTGGAGTTTTTCGAGCCAGCCCTCGTATTTGGTGGTGATGTCGCGCAGGCCCTGTTCATCGTAGGCGACGGTGCCGACCGTGCGGAATTCGCGCCGCACCGGGCCGTGCCCGACCGGCGCGGTCTTCAGGTTCATACGCTGCGTCGTGGCCGCGTCGATCTGGATGGTCTGCGCGGAGGAATCCCCGCCCTCGTAGACCGGCACCAGGTCCATCCCCATGGTGTCCTTGCCGGGCTGGTCGCTGACCTGGCCGGGGATCATGGTGGATTTGTAGTATTTGACCTGGCGTTCGCCGGAGGACGCGGCGGCGCCGGGTGCCGCGGTGTTGGCACGCACGGGCTGCAGCTTCATGCCGCAGATCGGGCAATTGCCGGGCGCGTCGCGGATGATCTGCGGGTGCATGCCGCAGGTGTAGAGTTGCTTTTCGGCCGCGCGCAGCAGCGCCGGGAAAGACACGAACGCAGCGAAGAGCAGCGTCGCGCCGGCCAACGCGGGGCGCAGGAGGGAGGACAAGGGCGGTTTCATGGCGTGCGGGAGAGGGGTTGCGGGTTAACGGGAAGAGGGCGCGGCGGCGGCGAGCAAGGCGGTGCCGGCAGGCGCCACGTCGGCGATCATGAGCAGGAGATCGGTGACGGCGGTTTCGCGCTGGCGCAGCGCTTCGAGACGTTCCAGCCGCATGCCGAGCGCCATCAGCCGGGTTTGCGGAATCATGCCGGGGCCGTCCATGCCTGATTGGTAGGCAGCCTCGGCCAAGGCGAGGCTGCGCTCAAGGTTGGGCAGCGCCGTGCCCTCGAGATAGGAAATCATCCGCTCGGATTCGCGCACCATGTAGAGCATCTGCGCCAGTTCGGCGGCGAGGTTGAGCTGTTCGGCGTTGAGACGCGCGACCGCGGCATCGCGGCGCGCCCCGGCGGCGGCGTTGATCGCGGTGATCTTGTCGCGCCAGATCGGGAGCGTCAGGCTCGCCGTGGGGCGCACCATCAGGGGATCGGCCTTGAGGTCGATCATCGCGCCCAGCGCGAAATCGGGCGTGCCGGTGGTGCTGGCGACCTGGACGCCGGCCATGGCCATCTCGACCATGGCGCGCATCGAGGCGAGCTCGGGGTTGACCGCTTTGGCCGCGCGCCAGAGCTCGGGCTCGGGCGGCAGCGGAGTCACCGTGAGCGCCATGCGCGGCCACGGCGGATCGGCGTCGTCGGGCAAAAGGCCGAGGGCTGATTTGAACCCGGTGCGCGCCGCGCTGCGGCGATATTCGAGCGCGACGATCGTGGCGCGCACTTGCGCGGTGGAGTTGAGAAAGAGCATTTGCGTCCCGAGCGTCGCCATGCCGCGACCGGTAGCATAGTCCGAGGCGTTCAGGGCGACGGACTGGTCCGTGGCGACGAGCGAGGCTGCGCGGAGCCGCAGGGCCTCGTCCACGTAGGCGATTTCGATCCACGCCTTGCGCAGCGTCGCGGCCGTGCGCAGCACCGTGGTCGCGTAGTTGCGGTAAGCGACTTCGCTTGCGGCGGCCGCCTCCCGGCCCATCGCGACCCGCTTCCCCCGCGTCATGAAATCGAACATGATGCCGGGCATGAATGTCATCAGCGTGTCGGCGATGTCTGCCTGGAAGGTGAGTTGCGGGTCGGGCAGCGCGCGCGCCAGGGCAATGGCCAGAACCGCGCCGTGCCATTCTTCGTAGGCCGCCTCCACCTGCGGATGATTGAGCAGGGCGTAGCGGAGGTAATCAGCGAGCGGCGAATCCGCCGTCAGGATCGGCAGATCCGGTTTGCGCCCCGAGGGTCGCAACACGGCGCCGGTCTGCTGCACGCGAGTGGCCGCGGCTTGTTCCTCGTGAGAGGCGGCGACACACCCGGCGAGAAGCAGTCCGGTGAAGACGACGATGAACCGGGGATAATGCACGACGGGGAGGGCAGGCTCAGCCCTTGGTTTCCTCCTTCACCTCGCCGCAGTTGAGCATGTCCTTGCCGAGGTAGGGATTCGCCACCGGGCGGGTGCTCTGCACCCAGTCGGCCTGCGCCATCGGACAGGTCAGGATGAAGTAACCCTTCGTGTGCTTCGCGAGCGCCACCGCCTCGATACTGAGGGTCTTGAACGCCTCGCGTGCACTGGCGAGATCATCCGCCCTGGCCACGGCTTGGGCCGAGCTGGCGATGCCGGCGTGGTGCAACCTGACCGCCTCGCTGGCGAGTTTTTGCGCGGCGGCACTGGCTGCTGACAGGTCGTCAGCCACGAGCGCAGCCGCGACCTTTTCATACAGCGGGAGCAGAGGAGACTGATCCTCCGCGGCATGGGTGACACCCACCGCGCCGGCCAGGGTTATAAAGACGATAAAGGAGCGGAAGGTTGTCATGGTCATCGGTAATACGCCGCCGGAGGCGGCATCCCTCGGAAAATCTCCCATGCAAGGCTCCCCTCGCAGCGGATGGACTCTGCAGACGGCAAAAAAACACCCGCCGGTTGTCTGAACCGGCGGGGAAAAGCGTTACCGGTTGGCTGGGCTCAAGAGTTCGCTTTGGTCGTGGTCTTGACGGAGCACACAGCGCAGCTCTGGCAGCTGGTGCAGGTATTGCCCGCTGGGTTGCAGGCCATGGTTTGAACCGTTGGAGCCGGCTGGGCGGCCACCGGGCGTGTGCGATTCGAGGAGCCAGGAGGGGGTCCAGCATGGAGAACCGAGGCGGCAGCAAGGAGAAGGGCGACCGCCGATACGGCGAGCAGGGAATGGAGGGTCTTCATAATGAGGGAGGGTTGATTCGGATGATGAATATACGAGTGAGTTCATCCAGTAATACGCCGGAAGCGGCGTCATCCCTGATAAAATATGGTGGGAGTCATTACCTCCTGGTGCGGAGGAGGCAACCGCCTGACGTGAATCCCTGCCGCCGGCCAGCACGGAATTCAGGCCGGCGGTTCCGCGAGCTTGAGGGAAAAATGATGCGAGGAGATGCGCATGCGCTGGCGGAAATAGAAGCGATGCGCGTCGTGGCGATGGGTGCCTGAATCGAGGGAGAACTCGTGACATCCCTCGGCCCGGGCCCGCGCGATCAGCCAGTCGAGCAGCATCCGCCCGTAGCCCAGCGAGCGGCTGCCGGCATCGGTCACCAGATCGTCGACATACATCGTGCGGCCGTGCGCCAGCATGTCGCGAATGCGAAACCCGCCGGCCGCGCGCACCACCTTCGCGTCGTCCTCGAGCAAGGCCAGCGCATAGCCCTCGGTCTGCATGCGGCGGACGCGCGCGACGAACTTGCCGGCATGCAGATGGGTGCGGAGCTGCACCATCACAGGGAAGCAGCGGGCGATGTCGGCGTCGGTCTCGGCGAGGCGGATGGCGGGCATAAAGGGAAGCTCACGAGCGTGAATCGATGGCCGCCTGGACAAAGGCGGTGATCAGCGGGTGTCGTTCGCCCCGCAGCGCGGAGCGCTCGGGTTGAAAGAGCGTGCCGATGAAAAACGGATGAGCGGGCAGTTCGCCGGCGCGCACGTTCCCCGATTCATCGAAGCCGGTGAAACGCCAGCCGGCGGCCTCGAGACGGCCGCGCCACGCTGGATTGGGCCCGTAATTGCATCGGTAACCCTCGGTGGCCGGCCTTCCGCCAAAGATGGCGTGCAGACGGCTGCCGGGGGTGAAGGTGATGCCGCCGGTTTTTTCCACCAGGGAACAGACCAGCGGGGTGACGACGAGGTCGCTGCCGCCGGGATTGGTCTCGGCGTGATCCGCCTCCCGCACCCCGCAGACATGGCGGGCGGATTCGATGAGTGCGTACTGGAAACCGCCGCAGGTGCCGAGAAAAGGCCGGCCGGTTTCGCGGGCGAAACGAATGGCCGCGAGGGCGCCGTCCATGCTGGCGTAGGGACTCGCCGGAACCATCCAGATCGCGGTGAAATCAGTGAGATCATGGCTGGCATCATGGATCGTAAGCGTGGGGATCCATGACCACGTCACCCTGGCGGCGGCGCCCATGCACGCGAGTTCGAGCGCGCGCGGAATGGCGCGGTGCGCGATGACGGTTTCCTGATAATCTCCCACCAGGGCGATGGCGGCGTTCATTCGGATGGGCGGCCGACCTTCAGCGCCGGTCGGTCAATTTTCAATGCGAATGCCTTGTGTTCCGGGGTGAGCGCGGGGACCGCCGCGTCTTTCCCGGCGGTGCCCCGGCCACGCTGCGTGGTGATCACCGCCACCGAGGCCACGATCACCACGGCGGCCGTGAGCGTGCGCGCCGTGACCGGCTCGCCCAGGACCAGCCAGCCGAGAAAGACGGCGACCAGGGGGTTGACATACGCGTAGGTGGAGACGCGCGCCGGGGTGCTGTGCTTCATGAGCCAGACGAAGGTGGAGAAACCCACGAGCGAGCCCACCAGGATCAAATACCCGAACGCCAGCCACGAACGCACGGAAACGACGGCGGGTGAAAACACCGCCAGATCCCCGTGGGCGAACGCCGTGAGCATGAGCGCCACTCCGCCGCCGAGCATTTGCAGCGCCGACGCAGTGAAGGCATCGGCGGGATTGCGCACGCGCCGGCCGTAGATCGAGCCGAAGGCCCAGAAGACGCATCCTGCGAGGATGGCCGTCACGCCACCCGCATGGAGCCCGCCGGCCGCGGAATTCTCCCAAGGGGCGGCCAGCCACGCCACGCCGGCGAAACCCAGCAGCAGGCCGACCCCGGTCAGCAGGGTGGGGCGATGCCCGCCGCGCCACGCCCACTCCGTGAGCACCATCATGAGCGGCTGCGACCCAATAAGGAGCGCGGTGAGCCCCGACGGGATGTATTGCTCGGCCCAGGTGACGAGACCGTTGCCGCCGAGCAGGAGAAAAGTGCCGATGATCGCGTTATCCCGCCACTGGCGTGCGGTTGCGCGAAAGCCGCGGGTCACGGCCAGCCAGCCTGCGAGTACACCGCCGGCCACAATGAACCGCGCGCCGGCCATCAGGAATGGCGGCAGGGTTTCCACTGCGACCCGGATGCCGAGGTAGGTGCTGCCCCAGACCAGATAAATGGTGGCGAAGGCGACGACGAGAGCGGTGCGGGAGGGCGCGTTCATGGCGGCGCGGACCGGTCAGGCCGGCTGGGCAAAGCGGCTGTATTGCAGGTGGCGCATGGCGGACGTTCGTTAAGAAGAGGGGCGAGAAGCGATGGCGATTTTCGGGCGGGGAATTTGCCTAGAGCTGTTTCTTGGCCAGATCACCCAGGGTCCTGAGCGCGGCGTCGATCTCCGCAGTCCACGGGATGGCGCAGTTCATGCGGAGACAGTTGCGGTAGCGGTCCTTCACGGAAAACAGCGGTCCGGGCGCGGTGTTGATCCGGTGCTTGAGCGCATCGGCGTGGAGCTTGAGCGTGTCGACGCCCGCGGGAAGCTCGACCCAGAGGATCATGCTGCCCTGCGGACGGCTGAAGCGCGTGCCCTCGGGGAAGAAGCGCAGGATGGCCTGCGAGAACAGATGCATCTGGCTTTGATAAGCCCGGCGGATGGAACGGAGGTGATGGTCGTAACCACCGTCGCGCAGGAAATCGGCAAGCACTTTTTGCAGCACGGCCGGCGTGCCGATCGTGTTGGCGAACTTCAGGCGGCGCACCCGCTCGAAGTGGCGTCCGGGCGCCGTCCAGCCGATGCGGAAACCGGGGGCGAGCGTTTTGCCGAACGAAGAACACAGCATGACCAGACCGTCCGTATCCCAGGCCTTGAGCGGCTTGGGGCGGCGGTCGCCGAACTGCAGGTCCCCGTAGATGTCGTCCTCGATGGCGGGCACGCCATAGTCGGCGAGCAGGCGGTAGAGCCGCTCCTTCTTCGCGTCCGGCATGCAGGAGCCGAGCGGGTTCTGAAAGCTGGGCATGACCAGCACGGCTTTGATGTCGTTCTGCTCAAGGGCGGTGTCCAGGGCGTCGAGACAGATGCCTTCACGCGGGTCGGTGGGAATCTCAAGCGCCTTGAGGTTGAGGCTCTGGATGATGTCGAGGAATCCGAAGTAGGCGGGAGTCTCCAGCGCCACGGTGTCGCCGGGCCGGGTCACGGCGCGCAGGCAGAGGTTGATGGCCTCGGTGCAACCGATGGTGATGACCAGCTCGTGGTGATGCAGCGGCACGCCGGCCAGCAGGTAGCGCCGGGCGATCTCGCGGGCCAGTGGTTCGAACGCCGAGTTCATCGCATACCGGCCGACCAGGGTCGGATCGGTGCGGCTGACCGAGCCGAGGAGGCGGGCGAGTTTCTTGGTGGGAAACAACGAATGATGCGGGCAGGCGGTGGCGAACGGCACATAGTTCGCATCGAGGGCCAGCTCCAGCATCCGGCCCGTCAGGTCGCCGGGGCTGACATAAGCGGGCCGGGCCATCGGCCGGGCCACGCGCGGTTCGGGGACGCTGAGCAGCAGGCGTGGGCGCACGTAGTAGCCGCTTTGCGGGCGCGCCTCAAGGTAGCCGCGGTTTTCGAGCAACGCATAGGCCTGCAGCACGGTGGAGATGCTCACCCCGCGCTGAAGCGACATGCGCCGCACCGAAGGGACGCGGTGGCCAGGGCGCAGCGTGTCCTGCTCGATGAGCCGCTGCAGCGATGACGCCAGCCCGGCGTAAAGCGGCTGGGGTGGCACCAGGGGACCGACGGGTCGGAGGGTTGCGGAACGGCCGGACGGCGGAGCAACGCGTCGTGACGAAACGGCGGCGGTGCCGCGGGAAACCGGCGACGAAGCGGGGGCGAGAAGGGATGCAGTCATGGCGGGGAGCGGAAAGTTAACACGGTGCCGCCGCACGGGGCAGCGACAGTGGCGGAAGAATGCAACCAGTACAGTTTTCATCAAACAAAACTGTGACCATCACAATTAACCATCGGTGGCGCTGACCGCCGTCCCGATGTTGAGCTATCGTGCAGGGCATGAATACGACCGCCTCTGCCTCAATGACCCGCCGGAAGCCGGTGACCGGGCAGCCCATCGCGTTACCGCCGCCGGGAGGCGGAACGGTTTCACGCCTGCACCGGTGGCTCCGCGCGAGGCTGCCTGCGCCCGCGCTGATCTCGCCCCGGCCAAAGACGCCGGTGGACCGCACACCGGACGCTTCCAGCCCGGCATCCATCGACTTGCGCGAGCTGTCGTCCTGGAGGCCGTTCTCACCGCGGTTCTGATCGCGTCTTTGCTTCGTGGGCGGGTTAGACCCCATACATGGTCTCCGGGATTCCGGCTATCATCATGCCGTATAAAACAAAGGTTACCCCTATGTGTCTTAGCCGCGATCTATGACTGCGTTGGATTGCAGACCATGAAAGCCAGGCTTGGCACGCTCTTGATGTTATTTGCGATCGCGGGTGCGGCGTCGATCCTGCGGGCTGAAACCATGCTGATGCCCAAGGAGGTATCGGTCGCACAAGGGGAGGAATTCACCGTAAAACTTCTCTGGACCAACACCGGCGGGGCGCCGCTGCTGCTGCACCCGCCGCGCACGCTCGCCGGGCGGCTGCACGCCGGCACCGCGCGGTCGGAGGATGTGCGACTGGTCGCGAGCGCCGCGCCCGACGAGTTGCAGGTGGCCCCGGGCGCCTTCGCTCAAGTGGACTACTCGTTCCGCCTGCCGCCGGAGATTGTCGGACCGGTGGTGCTCGAAGTGCTCGCACTCGGCGCGCAGCCGGTGATGTTCTCCGTGCAGGAAGCCGAACTTTCGGCTGCCGCCCGGAAGCCCTCGAACATGGCGCAGCACGAAGCGGCCACCAAGGCGGCCCACGAAACCGCGCTGCGGCGCGGTACGCGGCTGCTGCCCGGCATCACTGCTTATGAACCGGTGTATTTCGGCCTGGGCGGACACGGCGGCCTCAACGCCAAGTTCCAGATCAGTTTCAAATACAATCCGTTCGATCTGTGGCCGTTCTACCTTGGCTACACGCAGACCTCGCTCTGGGACCTTCATTCGAACTCGAAACCGTTTCGCGATACGGTCTATCGTCCGGCGCTGTTTTACCTCAACGACCATGCCTGGAATTCCGCCGATGGCCGCCTGCGTTTCGGCTGGCAGGCGGGCTTTGAGCACGAGTCCAATGGCCGCGACGGCCTCGCTTCGCGCAGCATCAGCACGCAGTTCGTGCGTCCGCGGCTGGAGTGGCGGTTCAGCGACGAAGTGGGCCTGACCTTCTCGACCAAGATTTACGAGTATCTGGAAAAGACGGACAATCCCGACATCGCCGACTATCGCGGCCATGCCGACCTGCAAATCGGCCTGCTGAGTTATTACGGGCGTCTCACCACCACGCTCCGCAAAGGCACGGTCGGCTCCAAGGGCAGCATCCAGGTGGACGCGGTGCTGCCACTGCGCGTGACCGACGAAATCCTCGCCCCGGTGGGCGTGCACGGCGTCAATGGCTATATCTTCCTGCAGTATTTCAACGGCTGGGGCGAGACGATCATCGACTACA
>Ga0265323_10000225_pt1 | contig 33236 bp, 21 predicted proteins | sample 41225metaG_FD_193580 | JGI IMG/M metagenome (GOLD analysis project Ga0265323, IMG submission 193580) | Rhizosphere microbial communities from Carex aquatilis grown in University of Washington, Seatle, WA, United States - 4-12-25 metaG | ecosystem: Host-associated > Plants > Roots > Rhizosphere...
AGTTGGGGCTTCGGGCGCATCAAAACGGTGGACACGGTTTTCGCGCGGTTCACCATCGATTTCGCCGGCAAGCCGGGACACACGATGGATTTGGGCTTCGCCGTCGAAAGCCTCAAACCGATTCCCAAGGACCACATTCTTGCGCGCAAGGCCAACGACCTGGAAAACGTGCGCCAGATGGCCGCGCACCATCTCGACTTGATCAGGCTCGTGCTGAACAGCTACGGCGGCAAGGCGACGGCGGACCAGATTCAGCAGGTGCTCGTGCCGGATGTCATTCGCGACGATTGGAAGAAATGGTGGGAAACCGCCCGGCGCGAAATGAAAAAGGACGGACACTTCATCGTACCGCTGAAAAAAACCGAGCCGGTCGTTTATCAAGCCCGGGAGACTTCCTTGCAGGATCGGTTGATGGCGAATTTTCGCGCGGCGAAAGGTTTGAAGGCGCGCGTGGCGGTCGTCGGTGAATTGTCGAAGAGCGCCCCGGACCTGGCCGACAAGCAGTCTGCCGCCGGTGAAATCATCGCCGGGCTGAACACGGACATTGCGTCATATCAGCGCACGCAGCCGTCGGTCGCGCTGGAGGCCATTTTTGCGCGCGACGAATTGCGCGAAATCGCCGGGTTGCCACCGGCGGCCGACGAAATCACCGCCGCGCAACTCTGGGCACAGGACTTCAAATTCGGTCCGGTGCTGGAACAAATTCCCGCCGCAAAACATCACCATGCCTTGCAGTCGTTCCGGGCGGCGAATCCCGAGCGCTGGCATGACGTGCTGCGCAGTTCATTGAATTTCGTATCCGCGAAATTGTGCCGCGAGTTTGCCAATTTGCTGATTCAGGAGGGCAAAATAGATTTGCTCAAGGAAACGCTCTCGCGGCTGATCAACCAGCACACGGCGGGCAGCGAACTGTTGCTCTGGCTCGGACGCGAACGCAGTGACGCCTTTGCCGACATTCTCGGTCCGGAGGTTTTTCGCGCGATGCTCACCGCGATGGAGCGGGATCAATTCAATGAAAAACGCTCGAACCGGCTGCGCGAATTCATTTTGGACGATCACGAATTGCTGGCCGAGCTGACCGCGTCCGCCGACATCGACGTGGTCAAGGACCTCACCCGCGCATTGCAACTGTCGCCGGTGTTCGACGACATGGACAAACGTTCGCTTCTCGCGCGGCTCGTCAAAAGTCATCCCGCCGTCCAATCGCTCATCACCGGCGAACAGTCCAAACAGGACAGCTCGATGCTGGTTTCGTGGGAGAGCCTCGAACGCCGCAAGGCCGAGTATCAGGAATTGGTGCAGAAGAAAATTCCCGCCAACTCCAGGGAAATTGCCACCGCCCGCAGCTATGGCGACCTCAGTGAAAATCACGAATTCAAGGCGGCGAAGGAAATGCAGAAAATGCTCATGCGCCGCAAGGACGAACTCGAAACGCAGCTCACCCGCGCCCGCGGCACGGATTTTGCCAACGCGCGCACCGACATTGTCAGCATCGGCACGGTGGTGCAGGCCATGGACCTCGGCGCGAACCAGCCGGAAACGTTCACCATTCTCGGCGCCTGGGACTCCGACCCGGAGCGGGGCGTCATCAGCTATCTCTCGCCCGTCGCGCAGTCATTGCTCAACAACAAAGTCGGCGACGAAGTGGAATTTGAACTGCACGGCGCGAAACGCCGGCATCGCATCGAGCGCATCGAGGCTTTCAGGCCTGTACCCGCCCCGGCGAATGGAACGGCGGCAGCCGTTTCGGCTCCATAAAATTCAAACAAAGATTTTGTTCCTGTGGCAGCGGACGCGAGTCCGCTCTGACTGGAGGAGTTTGAGCCGACTCGCGCCGGCTGCCACTTTGGTTTTGAAATCAGGCGTTGCCGCCGAAACTCACGTAATCGTCCAGATCCAGCATGTCGAACCATGTCACAATGTCCGTGCGCTTGGGCGCGCCGGCCTTGTGCAGGCCGTTGAAATACTCGCGTGAATCCGGATTGTCCGGCGCGCGCTGTTCCTGCCACGCCGACCACGCAGCCACTTCCGGCGCGGAATGTTTGTGCCGGGCTTTTTTCTCAATCCATTTGAGGATTTCACCGTCGCCCTTGCCCTTGGCGAGTTCCTTTTTCATCGCTTTGGAATTAATGCCCGCATACTCAAGGAAACGCCCGTCCAGCGGACAAGCGTAATGATATTCGCCATGCTTGCCGGCGACAGTCGCACGGCCCTTGTCAAGCATTCGGGGTAAAATCACATAACCACCGAGCCGCACGCGCGGACTGCGCGGCGGGCATTTCGTTAAATCAGGACTGTTGTTTTTGGCCATAATATTTCTCCTTTGTTTCAGTGTCTTTCCGGCAACGCGCCGGATTTTGTAACGGACTTACATTGCCTCTAAAATGTCGAATTGCAAGTCGCGCATGAAGCTTTTACCTTGGTCGCGTGAAACACTCGGGAAAAGCCCTGCTTGCCGCCCTGCGCCTTATCGGCTTGGCCGGTGCGGCGGTGATCGCGCTGCTGGCGGGCGCCTTCCTGGCCAAGCACATCGGGACGTATGTGCTGGAATATTTGAAGTGGGTGCTCGTTGCGCTGTGGGTGCTGTTCACCGCATTCACCTTTTATTTCTTCCGTGATCCGAACCCGATGGTGCCGACCGGCGCTGACCTCGTCATTGCGCCCGGCCACGGCAAAGTGGACGTGATTGACACGACGGCCGAGACGGAATTCATGGGTGGCGAATGCCAGCGCGTTGCGATTTTTCTTTCCGTGATTGACGTTCATGTCCAATGTGCGCCGGTAACGGGCCGCATCGCTTTTTTCAAGCACACGCCCGGCCAGTACCTCAACGCGATGAAGACCGACTGCGCGAAATTCAACGAGAACGTGCTCATTGGTCTTGACGCCGCCGAGCCGCGCGGCGAAAAGGTCGGTGTGCGCCTCATCGCCGGCCTCATCGCGCGCCGCATCGTGCCCTGGATCAGTCAAAACGACACCGTCCAGCGCGGCGAACGCATCAGCCTGATTCAATTCGGGTCGCGCGTGGAGGTTTATCTGCCGCTCCGCGCCAAAATCAAAGTGAAGCTTGGCGACAAGGTCATCGGAGGCCAGACCGTGATTGCCGCGTTTGATTGATTTATGAGCGGGTCCGTTCCACAAAAACCACTGCCCGACGATTCGGACGAGAGCCGGCTGAAAATTTATTTTCTGCCGAATCTGCTGACGGCGGGCAATCTGTTCTGCGGCTTTGTGGCGCTGACCAAAATCGTCGAAGCTGATCCCTTGAGCGATGCCTACTACGGCCAGATCAAACTTGCGCTCGCGTTCATTTTGCTCGCGTGCATTTTCGATTTGTTCGACGGGCGCGCGGCGCGCTGGGGCGGCGCGGAAAGCCCGTTCGGGCGCGAATTCGATTCGCTGGCGGACTTGATTTCGTTCGGCGTCGCCCCGGCGTTCCTGGTGCATCGCATCGTGCTGCGCGACGTGTTTGTGCAACATCCGGAACTCGGCTGGTTCATCGCCTCGATTTATCTGATTTGCGGCGCCTTCCGGCTGGCGCGGTTTAATGTGCTGTCCATGCAGCCGGGCGGCAGCGGCCGGGAATTTGTTGGCTTTCCCATCCCCTCGGCGGCGGCGCTGGTGGCGTCGCTGACGCTCTTCATCATGTGGGTGGAGGAAAAGGATTTTACCAAGGGCCGATGGCGGTATCTGCTGCCGGTGCTGTTGCTGTTTTTATCGTGGATGATGGTCAGCCAGGTGCGGTATCCGAGTTTCAAATCGCTGAATTTGCGCGCAACGCGGACCTTTACCAAGACGCTGGTGGCGATTCTGTTCGTCGGTTGCGTGCTGGTGTTGCAGGAAAAAATTCTGGTGTTCATTCTGCCGCTGTTTTTCACGGCGTATTTGATTTACGGATTTGTGCGCCCGAGCATCTCGCGCGCCATGCGCCGGGAAATTGAAGATGAAGACGAGGACGAACCGGACGCGGCACATTGAAAATCACATGCCGGAACTCCAGTCCATTTTACTCTCCGCCCTGACCGGCTTCATCAGCGGCCTGCTGCTATCCATGCCCGTCGGGCCGGTCAATCTCACCATCATCAACGAGGGCGCGCGGCGTGGTTTCAAATGGGCGTTGCTCATCGGCCTCGGCGCGGCAACGATGGATGTGATTTATTGCACGATTGCATTTACCAGCTTTTCATCGTTCTTCAAGATCCGCATGATCAAAGCCTCGATGGAGGTGTTCACCTTCGTCTTCATGCTGTTTCTCGGCATAAAATTTCTCTCCGCCAAAACGGTGATCGCGCCCACGCAATTCGGCGCGACGGCCAGCCTGGTTGAACGGCGCATTGATGAAAAGCTGCATCCGCACTCGGCGTTCATGACCGGCCTCGTGCGCGTGATGGGCAACCTCGGCGTGTTGTTGTTTTGGATCGTGGCGGCCATCTACTTCATGTCGCACGAGGCCTGGTTCACCTCCTACGAGTGGGTGGAGGACACCATCGCCGCCAAAGCGGCGTTCATTACCGGCGTCGCGTTGGGCGCGAACCTGTGGTTTTGTGTGTTGAGCTACATGTCGTCGCGCGGTCATGGGCGGTTGAGCGAACGGACGCTGCTGCGCATGGAGCGTTTTTCCGGTTTTTGCCTGCTCATACTGGGGTTGTTCCACGGCGGGCACATTGCGTGGCAGCTGGCGCGGCATCGACATGGAATTTGAACCGACGCCGCGCAAAAAATTTTCCGCAATCAAATCATGTTAAAAGCTGGAATCGTCGGTCTGCCCAACGTCGGGAAGTCCACGCTCTTTAACGCCGTCACCCGTTCGCACAAGGCGCCGGCGGAAAATTACCCCTTTTGCACCATCGAACCGAACCTCGGCGTCGTCTCCGTGCCGGAGCCGCGGCTCGAACCGCTCGCCAAGATTGCGAAAACGCAAACCATCATTCCCACGACGATTGAATTCGTGGACATCGCCGGCCTCGTGAAAGGCTCGTCGCACGGCGAAGGCCTGGGCAACAAGTTTTTGAGCCACATCCGCGAGGTGGACGCCATCCTGCATGTCGTCCGCTGCTTCGAAGATCCCGACATCGTCCACGTCACGGGCAGCGTGGACCCGGTGCGCGACATCGAAATCGTCACCACCGAACTGGTGCTGGCGGACATCGAGGCGGTCAAAAAGCGGCGGGAAAAAATCGCCAAGGACGTAAAGCGCGGCGACAAGCACGCGATGCTGGAGGAGCATCTGCTGGAAAAGATCGGCGCCCATCTGGACACGGGCAGGCCGGCCAATACGCTCGCGCTGCCGCTGGCCCCGGATGAGAAAATCATCCTGCGCAGTTTCTTCCTCCTGACCGACAAGCCGACCGTCTTCGTCTGCAACGTCAAGGAAAATGACCTCGCCACCTCCGGCCAAAATCCCTTTGTCCAAAAAGTGCGCGGCCATGTGCAGACGCACCTCGCGTGCGAAGCCGTCGTCGTCAGCGCCCAGATTGAAAGCGACCTGGTGGATTTGTCGCCGGACGAAGCGAAGGAATTTTTGCAGGAGCTTGGCGTTGCCGAATCCGGCGCCGGCCAGCTCATTCGGGCCGCGTATCACGTGCTCGGCCTGCGGACGTTTTTCACCTTCAACGAAAAAGAGGTCCGGGCGTGGACCCTTCACGCCGGCGACACCGCCGTAAAGGCCGCCGGGACCATCCACACTGACTTTGAACGCGGGTTCATCAAGGCGGAAACGGTGAACTGGGATGACCTGGTGAAGTGCGGCTCGATTGGCCACGCCCGCGAAACCGGGCACTACCGCATCGAAGGCCGCGATTATGTCGTCAAGGACGGCGACGTGCTGCTGTTCAAATTCAACGTCTGATTTTGTTCGGATGGGCGGGCTCTGCGAGTCCCTGAATTTGGAACGGTGATTGGATCGTTGTGGCACTCCACTTCCGTCTTCGTAAAGCTTCGGCGCGACAAGTTGGCGCGGCAGGCGAATTGCGCAAAATAACATGGATTGAATCCGTAAAAGTCCGGGCAATCCGCGCCATTGTTTTTTGGGAATTGAAATCGGCTCGCCACGCCGGGTTATTGTTGTAAAACTGTGCGCGTCATGCGAATCCTCGCCCTTGATCACGGAAGCAAACGCATCGGCGTTGCGGTGAGCGATGAAACCAGAACCATCGCGCAGCCGCTGGAATACATTCCCGCCGGGCCGTTCGCGGATTTTCTGGCGCGGCTCCGGCAATTGATCCGGGAAAAAGAAATTGGCCTGATCCTTGTCGGCCTGCCGCGCAACATGGACGGCAGCTACGGCCCGGCGGCGGAAAAGGTGCAGACGTTCGTTGCCGCGCTGAGGGAAGCCGTGGTCGTTCCGGTCAAAACCTGGGACGAGCGGCTGACCTCGGCGCAGGCGAACCGCGTGTTGATTCAGGGCGGTGTGCGCCGGGACAAACGCAAAGAGAAGGTGGACCAAACTGCGGCGGCAATTTTGTTGCAGAGTTATCTGGATGGTAAAACGTAAGACGTGACGCGTGATGCGTGAAAGCGTCGGCGCAAAGCTTCACGTTTTAAGTTTCACGAATTACGAGCATGAAATTCAAACTGACCATCGCCTACGACGGCACCGGCTACGAGGGCTGGCAGGTGCAGAAAACCGGCACCGGCGTTCAGGAAATCGTCGAAACAGCGCTGGCAAAGCTGTTCCCGAGCCGGCCGCGCCTGCATAGCGCCAGCCGCACGGACACCGGCGTTCATGCGCTCGGCATGGTCGCGCATTTTGAAATCCCCGCCGCCGAATCCAGGATGTCCACGCGCAGGCTTGCGTTGGCGATCAACGCGTGGCTGCCGGAAGACATTCGTGTGCTTTCCGCCGCCCGCACATCGAAAGAATTTCACGCGCGCTTCGACGCGGCGGGCAAGCAATATCGCTATTTTGTCTGGAACCACACGGCGATGAATCCGCTGCTGCGCCACAGCGCCTGGCAGGTGACGCGTCCGCTCAATTTAAAAGCCATGCGCGCCGCCGCGCCGCTGTTTGTGGGACGGCGTGATTTCAAATCGTTCGCCGCCAGCCGGAATTACGAGATGAAATCCACCGTGCGCCGGCTCACCCGCTGTGACATCAAAAAGTCCGGCCCGAAACTGACGTTCATCATCGAAGGCGATGGTTTTCTTTACAAGATGTGCCGCGGCATTGTGGGGACGCTGGTGCAGATCGGCCTGGGCAAGTTCCCGGCGGATGAAATCCGGCGGATGCTGGCCAAGAAAGACCGGCGCATGGGCGGCATGACCGCCCCGGCGCACGGCCTGGTGCTTTGGAAAGTTTTTTATTAGAAAGTCAGCAGTTCGCAGTCAGCAGTCAGCGGCACCAACCGGTGCGCTCTGCCGCTGACTACTAACTGCCGACTACTGACTCGTATGAACATCGTCCTGGTTGAACCGGAGATTCCGCCGAACACGGGCAATGTGGCGCGCCTTTGCGCGGCCACGAAAACGACACTGCATCTGATTGAGCCGTTCGGATTCAAGCTCGATGACGCGCAACTCAAGCGCGCGGGCATGGATTACTGGCAGCATGTCGAATGGCATCGCTGGACAAACTGGAAAGCGTTTGAAGAAAAGCTTCCGGCGAACGCGCGGCGCTGGTTCGTGGAATCAAGCGGGCCGAAAACTTACACCGAAGCGAAATTCCGGGCGGATGATTATCTGGTTTTCGGGCGCGAGACCGCCGGTTTGCCGAAGCAGTTGCTGGAACAAAACCGCGACTGGTGGCTGCGGATTCCGATGTTCCACAACAAATCCCGCTCGCTGAACCTGTCAAATTGTGCGGCGCTGGTGTTGTTTGAGGCGCTGAGACAACAAGGATTCAAGGGCGAGCTTCGTTAACCAGTCAACTCACCTTGCTTTCCAGCCTTTTGACTTCTTCCTTGATCAGTTCCGTCGTCCGATGCTTGACCAGATAAACCTGGTCCACGGAAATGCCGAACGTGGCGGCCACTTTTTCGGGTGCCCATTCCTTGTTCACATACAAGTCGAAGATTTGATACTTTTGCGGGTCAAGCTGGCGTTTGACTTTTGCCAGGGCGGCATCAAGCAGGTTCTTTTCCCATTCCGCGTCCCACAGCGCGTCCAAATCCCGGCTGACTGGATCGACCACTTTGTCCACCGTACGGGTGCCGGTCGCCGTGTCCTCGCCAGCGGGATGGGCGGCGGCGAAAGGCCCGCGCCTGCGGAGCTGGTCGGTGATGCGCCAGCGAGTCATGTTCAGGAGCCAGGTCTTGAAGGAACCAATTGACGGGTCATATTCGAAGGTGGGCATGTGCTTGGCAACTGAGATCATCGTTTCCTGCACCACATCCTGCGCTTCGGCCGCGGTCAAGCCGCCTTTGAGGGCGACGCCATAGATGAGCTTCCAGTACGTGTCAAAAAAAACCTGCCAACTCGACTGATCCTGCCAGTCTTTGAGGCGTTGGATCAGAGTTGCGCGCGTCGGAATCAATTCATCCATCGGCTCTGCCATTTAACAAGTAATGTGGTCTTAAATCGTGGTTGGCAATAAAATACACCATCCTCCCGAAAATTGTTGAAGAAAAGGGTGTTATATGCTTGTTTCATCATTGTTCATCAGTCGGATGCGTGAAGGGATTAAAACGCTTGAATTTGTTTCCTAAAGCCGGGTGTGGGCTATTGACGGCCGCAATTATTTGGGGCTTCCTGGCTTGCGTCGGGATGTCCGGTGCGCAGCCGGTGGCCGGCGGCGCGCCTACGAATGAAATCCAGGTTGTGGAACTTCAAGGCACGGCGGAGTTCTCTCCCGCCACTGCCACAACCTGGATGCCGGTGCGAACCAAACAAATCCTGCGCCCGTTCGACCGGTTGCGCACCGGCGCCAACAGCCGGATGGCACTCCTCTGGTCGGATCGGAGTGTGGTTTCTTTCGGCGCTTCGACGGAGCTCGAAGTGCTCCCGCCGGATTCTTCCGACGCGCAATGCGGACTGCATTTGCTCCGGGGCATCGTCTCATTTTTCCATCGGGACGAACCGGGACGCATCCGGGTCATCACCCGCGGCGCCGTTGCCGGCGTGGAGGGCACGGAATTCGTCGTGACTGCGGATGAAGCGGAGCGCACAACCCTGTCCGTGATTGACGGCAAGGTCCGGTTTGGCAACGAACAGGCCACGCTCCTGCTGACCAACGGCCAGCAGGCCGTCGCCGAGCCGGGCCAGGCCCCCGTCCGCACCGCGGGCTTCATTGCCAATAACGTCCTGCAATGGTGTTTTTACTACCCGGCGGTGATTGATCTGAACGATTTGCCATTTACACCGGAAGAACAAAAAATCCTCGGCGAATCCCTCTCGGCCTACCGCTCGGGCGATCTGCTGGTGGCGCTGGCCAAATATCCGGCCGGGCGGCAGCCCGGCTCCGACGCCGAGCGGGTTTATTACGCCGGTCTGCTGCTGGGTGTCGGACAGGTTGAGCCAGCCGAAGCGGTGATTGCTTCGTTGTCCGTCTCCGATGCTTCCAGCCGCCCGCAACGGATTGCCACGGCCCTGCGCCAGCTCATCGCGGCCGTGAAGCGACAGCCAAATCCCGCGGTGGTCCGTCCGCAACTCGCCACGGAATTCCTGGCGGATTCCTACTATCAGCAATCACGCGCCAACCTTGGAACTTCATTGCCGGTTGCGCTGGATTCAGCCCGGCAGGCCGTGACCAACTCGCCGGATTTCGGGTTCGGCTGGGAACGGGTGGCGGAACTGGAATTCAGTTTCGGGCGCACCGGCCGCGCGCTCGAGGCTCTGGACAAAAGCCTGACCCTCGCGCCGCGCAATGCCCAGGCGCTCGCGCTGAAGGGATTCCTGCTCGCGGCACAAAATCAGATGAGTGAAGCCATCGGCTGGTTCGATCAGGCGCTGACGGTGGACTCCGCCCTCGGCAACGCGTGGCTGGGTCGCGGTCTTTGCCGCATCCGCCGCGGCGACACGGCTGGCGGACGTGAAGACCTGCTGGTGGCCGCGGCGCTGGAGCCGCAGCGCGCCGAATTGCGGAGTTACCTGGGCAAGGCTTACGCGACTGCCGGCGATTATCCGCGTGCGGTGAAGGAGCTTCAACTTGCGAAAAAACTGGATCCCAAGGACCCAACGCCGTGGCTGTATTCCGCCCTGCTCAACCAGGAGAACAACCGGATTAATGACGCGATTGGGGATCTGGAAAAATCGCAGGATTTGAATGACAACCGGAGCGTCTATCGCTCGCAATTGCTGCTGGACCAGGACCAGGCGGTGCGCAGCGCCAACCTGGCCGCAATGTACCAGGATGACGGCATGTCCGACGTGGCCGTGCGCGAGGCCGCCCGGGCGGTGAACTACGATTACGCGAATTACTCGGCGCACCTTTTTTTGGCGAATAGCTATAGTCAACTCAGTGATCCGAACCTGATCAATCTTCGGTACGAAACTCCTGCGGAGAACGAATATCTGCTGGCGAATTTGCTGTCCCCGGTGGTCGCCGGCACCATGTCACCCACGATTTCCCAACAGGAATATTCCCCCCTGTTCGAGCGCGACCGGCTGGGGGTTGTTTCGAGCACGGAATATCTGAGCCGCGGTGCTTGGACAGAGTCGGGCGCGCAATTCGGCACCTATGAAAACTTCGGCTATGCCGTGGAAGGATACTACCGCACCGACAACGGCCAGCAGGTGAACAATGACGTCGAACAGCGCCAGCTCTCGGGAATATTCAAGGCGCAAGTCACGCCGCAGGACACCGTTTATTTTCAGGTCAAACAGTACCATGCGACTAGCGGGGATTTGTACCAGTACTACAATCCTTACAATCCCACCAACGGACCGAACCCGGCTGTCCGTGTAAATGAGGATCAAACCCCAAATATCGGAGTGGGCTATCACCACGAATGGAGTCCGGGCGTTCATACGCTCTTTTATGCGACCCGGCTGGATGACTCGCTTACGGTGACCAACCCGACCGGACCAACTCTGGCAGCGTTCTTCACACCAACCGGGAAAATGACCTTTGTGCAGGGCCTCAACATGCAGGAGCACTTTACGAGTGACTTGACGATTTATTCGGGAGAATTGCAACAAATCTGGCAGACACCGGAACACAACACCATCGTGGGCATGCGGATTCAGTATGGCGATTCGGATGCTTCCAATGCGCAAAACACGCCATCCGCTCTGAATAGTATTTTTCCGGGCACACCGGGCAACCCAACCAATGCTGCGCAGCAAAATTTATCTTCCCTTTTCAAACGCTTTTCGGTGTATGGGTATCATCAATGGCAGGTCTTTGATCCTTTGCAATTGATTGGCGGCGTGACTTACGACCACATTACCTACCCGGAAAATTTCCAAACGGCGCCCATTTGGGGAAACGAACAGACCGAGGATCAGGTTTCCCCCAAGGCTGGCCTCATCTGGACGCCGCTGAATGGCACCACGCTCCGTTTCGCCTATGCCTGCTCGGTGGCCGGCGCGAGCCTGGACCAAAGCTATCAACTGGAACCTTCACAGGTGGCGGGCTTTATCCAATCCTACCGGAGCCTCATCCCGGAATCGGTGGTCGGACCGGTTCCCGGCGCTCACTTCGAAACATATTCTTTCTCATTGGAACAAAAGTTTTCCACAGGAACCTACCTCGGAGTTTCTGGCGACCTGTTGTATTCGGACGTTGGGCGGACGGTTGGAGCATTTGATTATTCCTTCCTGCTGACGCCATTCCCGGTTCCATCCTCCGGCCTTCATGAGAACCTGAATTTTAAAGAACAATCACTACTGTTCACGGCCAATCAGTTGGTGGGCAGGAACTGGTCGCTCGGGGCGCGCTATCGTATCAGCGACGCCATGCTCAACGACAGCTTTGCCGTGCCCAGCGGCGTTGGCACGAATAATTTTCTGCCTAACCAGCACTCGGAGGCGATTCTCAACCAGGTGGATTTGCTCGCGGTTTACAACCATCCCTGCGGCTTCTTTGCCCAATCCGATGCCCATTGGTACGTTCAAAACAACATTGACGAAGCGTCCGCCGAACCGGGCGATAACTTCTGGCAGTTGAATGCGTTTGCCGGTTACCGGTTTCTGCAACGAAGAGCCGAATTGACGCTCGGCCTGCTCAATATCACCGACCAGAACTACAAGCTCAACCCGCTGAATCTCTACAACGAACTGCCGCGCAGCCGGACACTCGCCTTGCGCCTGCAAATCAATTTTTAGCGAATCACCCCGTAGGACAGGCGTCGCGCCTGTTTCCACTTTCAAGAAATGTTTTCCGGTTTGGTGCAGCACGTTCGGAAGACAAATCGCTCAAAAGTCCGTCGTTTTAAAGTCAGAGACAGGCGCGACGCCCGTCCTACCAACAACACTTTTGCAAAGGGCCGCCCGGCAGGCGGGACGCTCGCGTTGCCCCTGGCGCGACACATTTTGCCGCACCCCCATTTGAGCGATTTGTCCCACGCTGCCGGACGGAGAGTCAAGCTACTGCTTTTCTCTTCGCCGAATTGTGTCAGGGATTGAATCCAGTCAGGACTATCGGATAATTCGTCGAGGTGGGAACATTGTTGGTAAAATAGATTGTGAACCGGTAAACCGGGCTGAACGGAGGATAGGGAATCGTCACCGTGGTTTGAGCGCACCCGGAGTCGCCATAGCCCCCGACATATTCGACTTTTGTAACTGTCCGATTAGTGTCGGTAGCCGTAAGGACTCTGGCACCAGAAATGGGTGCCCAACCCCAACCTTGGGAAATGGTCTTGGTATAGTTGACATATCCCGCATAAGGTCCCGGGCAATTGCCCTGCGAACCGCCGCCAGGATAAGGAGTGCCGTACACGATAATCGGTCCTCCGGCGGGCATGCCGGCGGCACTCACGCCGGCGGTCATTGCGCTGGCAGACGTTGCTTTGGCAGTTCGCGTGCTGGCGGTAGTTGTACTGGCAACTGTTGCACCAGCCGTCGTCTCTACCTCCACATTGGCTGTGCGGGTTGGCACCATTTCTCCGCCATTGAAAACTTCGCAGGAATATAATCCCACATCGTCGATTCCCGCGTTTTGAATGACGAGCGCGCTGTTGGTTTGTCCGTCAAGCAGGACTCCATTGCACAGCCATTGATAACCATCGGCATTGATTGCCTGCACCGATAACACGACATCCGCTCCGATGGGAACGGTTTGGTCCACGGGTTGGGCCGTTATCTGCGGGAACCCGGACTGATCAACCGGGTCGGCCAGCAGTGGGTCGGTCGTTTGGGCATAAGTGGTATTTGGTGCAAGGGCAAAAAATCCGGTGATGGTTGCCAGCGCGATGATATGAGAGATATGTTTTTTCATGGTTTTCATGGTTTTTTGCTGTCGGTTTCCCACCCTGACAGCCCTTGGAATCTGCACAGCAGTTAGTTTTGCTCTACACTAAGTGCGAACAACCGGTAATACGCAGCTACCGGACCAATCTTTCAGTCGTTTTGGCCGAATTATTATGATGGAAAGACAGAACCGGTCGGCTGCCGCGCATCATTCATTCCCCCTTTTCAACCGGTCGTGTGAAAAATCGCTGATTCCTTACCGGTTCTTTTCTACACTCGGTCAGCGGTGAAGGCCAAAGCCTTGCGGCGGCGGCTTCGGTTTTCAGGTGAGTTGAGCCAGCCAGCGCCACTGATTCCACCGGCGCTCACAGAGCGTCGCTACAAAAACACGGATGCGCGGCTGCATGTCCTGCCATTTTTATTTGCGGATTTGGTTTTCCTGTCCGCGATAGAATGCCGCCAGCCGGTCCGGTGACACGCCGCAAAGATGGCCCAGGATGACGAGCTTGTTGATGAGAGTCGTCTGGAACAATCCCAGCCGGCGCCAGCGCCGGCCTGACGTGATGGCGGCGGCGGAGGCCGTGACCACGCGGCCACGCTTCCGCAATCGTCGCACGATTTCGCAATCCTCCATGATCGGCAGGGCGGCGAATCCGCCGATCTCCTCGAACAACGAGCGTCGCAGGAACAGGGCCTGGTCTCCGTAAGGCGATTGCCGCCACCGCGAACGCAGGTTTGCCGTCCATTCGATGAGCCATTGGCCGGCCAGTTTTTCGCCCATCTGAAATCGAAACGCCCCGGCCGCCACCTCCGGGTCGCGCAAGGTTCCGACCACCACCTCCGGGTAATTGCCCGGGAGCAGCGTGTCCGCATGCAGAAAAACCAATACATTGCCGGCGGCCTGTGCCGCGCCCGCGTTCATCTGCCGCGCGCGGCCGGGCCGGGAATGAATCACCCGCGCGCCCGCTGCCCGCGCCAGCGCCACAGTGTCATCCGTGCTACCGCCTTCCACGACCAGAATTTCGTGCGGCCGACCCCGCTGCGCCGATTGCAGGGTGGCGGTGATGTATTGCGCCTCGTTCAACGCCGGAATGATGACGCTGATGCGGTTCAAGCCGGCATTCTCGGCGTCGGTGATTTGTTTCCACGCGTACAAATCTCCCGGCACATCAAGGTCGCTCAGCGGAGCCAGCAAAATGGGTTCGATCCCCGCCTGCCTCGAAATAAAAATGGATTCCGTCAGCACCGTCCCTGTGCTCCAATGAATGTCGCGGAAAAGCTGCGGCACCGGCTGCGTCAGGCCAGCCAAATAATAACCGCCATCCCGGGCCGGGCCGAACACAACGGGCGCTTGGGAAAGTTTGTCGAATGCGGACACCAGCACGTCCGCCGTCAGCTCCGGACAGTCGCTGCCAATGACGACGGTGGCGCGCGCGCCTTCCCGGAAGCTGTCTTCCAACGCGCCCGCCATTCGCCGGCCCAGATCGCCGTCGCATTGCGTGCGGCAAATCACCTCGTCGCCGAGCCAGTGATGCATCGCGTTTTCATCGGCGCCGGTGAAGCGAATTTCGAGTTCCGCATCCGCCGCGCGACCGGCGGCGAGCGCCGTGCGGAGCGTGCGGAGAACCAAGCGGCGATACAGCGCCGCCGCGCCTTCCGCGCCCAGCGCCGGAATGAGCCGCGTCTTCACGCGTCCCGGCTCGGGAAAACGCGCGAACAAAATCAGTCTGCGCCGGCTGCCGCTCATGTCATGGTAAACATACGGCCAATTGCGCCGCCAGGCGAGCCGGTGGTTCATCCGATTTTCGGGCGGTGACGTAATTTGATGTAAAAGTAGGGACGCCGCATTGGAGACTGTTTCAAAACAATTTCTCGTCGGAGGGGCGAGTTACACGAGCCCCCATTTTCAGAGACAGTTTTTGAGTCAGGGACTCGTATAACTCGCCCCTCCGGTTTTTGCCCGCAAACGCATGGATCACGCGAGCGCGCCGGTGCAACTGCTCCCGCAACCGGCGGTGCAGGCTAGACAATGCCCGCCCGTCCGGATTTCGTAATCGTCCAGAACCTGCGGCGTCACATCCCAGAGATACAGCGGCTGGCCATTGCGTATCTGCATTCCGAGCATCTGATTGAAGTCGCAGTCGTAAATTTCGCCCTGCCAGCCCACGCTCAGCGTGGTGCGGCACATCAGTCCCGACACGGTCGCGGGATTGAAACTGTTGGCCAGCAGTTCGAGGTAGGCGTCCCACTGGCCGCGCCGGCGCAGGTCCTCCGCAAAACGCGCGATGGGCTGGTTGGTGATCGTAAACAGTTTGTTGAACACAATGCCGAACTCGCGCGCCAGCGCTTCCCGGTAATCGGCCTCCAGTTCCGCCTGCGGCCCCGGCAATTTCGGGCCGGATGGATTGTGGACCAGATTCAGCGGCAACCGTGTGCCGAATCCGGCGGCGTTGAGTTTCCGGAGCGCGGAAATGCTTTTTTCAAAAACGCCGTCGCCGCGCTGCACGTTCACGTTGTCCGCGGAATGGCAGGGAAGCGACGCGATGACCTCCACCCCGTGCGCCGCGAGGTATTCCGGCAGCCAGCGATGGGAGCCGGTTTCGATGATGGTGAGGTTGTTGCGGTCCATGACCCGGCAACCGCAGTCGCGGGCCGTCTCGACGAAGCAGCGGAAGTGTTCGCTCAACTCCGGCGCGCCGCCGGTGAGGTCAACCACCGCGGGCCGATGCCGTCGAATCCACTCCCCGATCCGCTCCGCCACCGGTGCGGACATCATTTCTGTGCGCCACGGCGCGGCGTCCACGTGACAATGCCGGCAGGTCTGATTGCACTGGCGGCCCAAATTGATTTGGAGCGTTTGCAGCCGGGCGCGGCGCAAGGTCAAACCGTGGCCGGAAAGTTTTTGCTCAAACTGGTTCATTCAAAAATCGCCGGTGAAATTAACCAGTATTTCATTTTGCAAATTTTAACCACGAATGGACACGAATTAACACGAATTTTCAATGGCAAGACGTGGAAACGCAAAGGTCTTGACCGCAAAAAGCACAGCGAGGCGAAGCCGCAACCAAATCGTTTTGGACTGCGGCGGGAATCCCACCACTGCGGGAGCCACGCCGCTTTGGAATCTCTGTCCGCAATCGAAAAGCGGTGTCGCCACTGCGCTCTGCCACCGCACTCCAAAATCCTCGCAGTTTGCGCCGGACTCCCGTTCGGCACGGGCAGGATTATTCGACCCGATAGTATGGCGGGATGACCTTGTCGGCCTTGTGCCGGGTCTGGAGCACCAGATCGGAATTCCGTCCGTCTACCTCGGCGTAATGCCGGGCCGCATCCTCATAAGTCCTGCCGCCGGTCATGTGCCGCTTGATCACAGCCTGCTGCGTCCGCTCCTTGTCGGATTCAATGAAATAGCAAAAATCCAGCAGCGGCCGCATCTGCGCCCAGTCGCCGTGATCGGACAGCAGCCAGAGTCCCTCCACCAACAGCAAGGTCGCGGGCGCCTCCACCCGGATGCGGTTCGGGACCGGGTCGTGCAATTTTCGCGAATACGCCGGGAAGGCGACGGTTTCGCCCGCCGCGAAAGCTTTCAAGTCCCTGGCCAGGGCCGCGACGTCATAAGTGTCGAACCGGCCCTTGACCAGTTTCAGCGGCACGCCGTCCGAAAAATGCGACAGCAGGTGGCGGTTCGGAAAATGATAGGCGTCAATGGTGATGGCCTCGAACGCGAACGGCAGGCGGGCTTGTTTGGCCAGTTCCTGGAACAGGACGGCCACGACCGATTTCCCGGCGCCGGTGGGACCGGCCACTCCGATGACGACGCGGGGCTTCTCGGCGGCGTTGTAAACGTCCACGGTTTCCCAAAACAGGTTCAGATAAAAAGCCTTTTGTTGCGGGGTAAAGCCGGAGAGGTTAATGGCCTGCTCGGTGACCATCAATGCGGCTGGAAAAACCAATTCAGAACTCTGCACGCGCGCAATTTAACCACGATAAACACCAAACACACGAAAGCATTTTTCAACCACGGATGGACACGGATAGTTTGGCGCAGAGCCAACTACCGAACTCTAATTCATCAATTTGGTTTTGGAGAAGAAAATGTGTCGTCTAGGTGTTTTATCAGACTCAATTGAATTCGGTGTTGAAAAACCAAGCTGAAAAGGAGCGCAAAGCCGGGGTCGTCTCGCAGAACTTTGGGGACGCGCTCGCGGTTGTCATGCGAAACCAACTCTTGAAGCTCTTTCCAACTTTGGGGACGCGCGAAAGCTTGAGAGTATTCTTTGCCTTTGTCGCAATGCCAGAGAAGACCATCTTCGGGCGCGGTGGGGCCAAACCAAGCGAGGGCGACATCAGTAATTGGCCGCCACAACTCATCAAGTTGTTGACGCAAATTTCGGCGCGCTGCCAACATCACCATTGGGAAAAGGCTATATGACTCGACAACCTTGCGTCGAGGGGAGTCTGTTTCCTGCTGCTTTCCGAAAAGTTTCACCAGACATTCATCAGGAGAAGAATAGGGGTCTTCGTATGGATCTTGGCTCTGCTTGGCATTTTTCTCCGCGACTCCTTTCACAAGACCTAATAACAATGCGTTAGCGGAAACATTGTGGCCGCCGCGCTCAAGTATCCAGATCAATATGAGGAATTGCGAAAGAGCACCTTCGCCCCAAAAGAACAATCGACCGCGTTGCAGATGATTCACCAGTAAGCCGAGAGTGGTTTGAAATTCCGATTTGGGAGAATTTGTTCGATTGCAGATCAATTGCCAGCAGGCGGCGGCGGACAACGCACAGGTATTTCGGGCTCTTGTATAATCGTCTAGTTCCCGATCTCGGACGTCAAATGCCCTTTCTGATAGAACCTCTTTTGCCAATTCTTCGAGCGCGGCCAACGCAGCGTCTTTCGCAATTTTGCAGGCATCTTCCCAATGTTTCTCAGGATGCTTACCGGATAGTCCGGCCCAAGCTATTTGCGCTGCGCACACGGTCCATCCGCGAACGATACTCCAGTGGTCTGCGTGTTTGTAAAAATCTCCAAGCAGATAACTAGAAAATAAATTTGCGGCGGCGACCCGACGCTCTAAATCCAAAGGTGATTTTACCCCACGGAGCAGCTCAATGAGGAACCTGGCAAATTGATTGATGTCCAAGTCTCCGCGGCCATCAACGAGATACAGTTCCCTAAAACGCCGGACTTCGGGTGCTTCGACAGGCCAGAAATCAGAGGACAGTTTGATGAAATCAGCCAGTAACTGTCTCCCCCCAATGAGTGTGAGCGACGGAAGATTACGATGCTGCCAGCCAGCATTCAGTTCTCGAATAAGCGACACAGCCGGGTCTTTGAATTCACCGGTCGTCACAAAGAAAGGGCGATATTCAAACGAAGCTGGCAGTCCGGGATGTATTGGGCGGGTTTCGACCAACATTATGAGTTGTGCATGATGTTTCCCAACGTCGGCTTGGCTGAAGTCGCCGCTCTTGAGTTGGTAGGCACAAACTGCGCCATCTGGCGACAGCGCCAATACATCTTTACCGTGCTCAGTTGGGCTATGACCGCAACGGAGAATTCGATAACCTTGCGACAGGAGAGACTGACAAAAGGGCAACTCATAGCCCCGTTCGTTGATCCTAGTCAACCAGTCTTCGACGAGCCTCTCTTTCATCAAACTCCTTTCGCTTTTGTAAGACCAGGGCAGCCCATTTCTTCCGGCACTCTAGGTCTTCATGCCACTGCGGTAACTTGGCAAGGACCTCGGCGTGAGCTTCTGGCTGAAGAACAATGGTTGGCCATCGAGGCAGTCCATCATTCCCAAAATCCACCTCCATTTTTTCCCAGACCGCCAGCATTTGATCGAATTGCAATTCACCGATCTTCCATTTAAGAGGCATTCCATACGGCGAGGGCGTCATTAGTTTGCTGTAAACAGTCTTTGCCTGTTGGCCTGCCATCTGTGCGCCGAGTCTAAGTGGAGCGCCGAAGAATTCCTCTTCGGTCATACCTTGAGCATCTCTCGCTGGAAAAGAGAAATTGACAGAGCACAACTTGTAATCCATGTCATCGCCGCCAATCTGCGCAGCATCACCTTCTTTTTGAGCTCGAACTGGAATTTGCGACAGAAAAGCGTCGCCACCATTCATTCCGTTGAAAAATGCCGTATTCCACAGGTCGAGCATTTTGCGGCGAGCTTTTGGAAATTCAGGTAGCACAGCGATGAATTTGGTTGAGTGTTTACTGACAGCAAATAGGAATCCAATCAACTTTTCCCTTCTGCCGCAGCTTTTACCAGCCGGTAAATTTTGGAATCGGTGCCGTGCTGGGCGGCGGCTGCGAGGGTGGTGCGACCGGCCGGGTTGGCTGCGTTCGGATCCAGGCCGCGTTTCAATAGCGCGGCGAGAAATGGTTCCAATCCATAAACGGCGGCGCCGATGCCGATCTCGGTCAGTTGTCCCGGCGTTTTTTCCGCAATGAGCGCGGCCAAGGCTTCCGGTCCTGCATCCCGCGCGGATTTCAATTCATCAATCGAAGGTAGGCCCGGCAGCGCGGACTTTTTCAGCAATTCACGCGCGGATTTGTCAAACTGATCACGCATCCGCTTCATCATGTCGCCGGTGTCCTTGCCGAACATTTTGGCAAAGGCCGCGTTGCTTTGGTCATACTTGCTGTTCCACGTTTGCGTCAGCATGTTGATCGCGATGGGATAGTCGTCGGGCATTGGAATCATCGGGGCATCGGTATCGGCGGCCGGTTCCGCCTCTTTGCGCTCCACGCCGCGACCGACGGGTTCAAACTCCGCCACGTCGGGCAGGTTTTCCGCGCCTTCCTCGTCAAAGTAATTGAAACCGAGGCTGGCGCGCATCTCATCAATGCCGAGCAGTTTCGCCAGTTCGGTGACAATCTCCTCGGCAAACGTGGGAAAGCCGTCCGCCGGGTGAAGCACTTCATCCAGTTGCGCGCGGCTGGTGCCGGCGATGCACAATGGCAGCAAGATGTCAGTGTTGCCGCGCACGCGGGCGCGGGTTTTTTCGTCCACCCGTTCGCCAAAATAATCCGGTGCGGAGTTGAACTCGTCGGTCAACGTGCCGTTGCGATAGAGCCAGTATGCGGCAATGTCGCTGTCGTGGACCAGAAAACCGAGCACGTCCGTTTTGAGGTTTTTGGAAAGTCTGCCGGCGATGGCACAGAGGGTTTTATCGTTTTGATCCTCGGTGGCTTCGAGATAGACAGTGACCCAGCCGTTGCCTTCGGGCGAAACGTAGGCGCGGGATTCGGTCAGCTTCGGCAATGCCGCACAAATCGCCTTGGAGGAAGCGTGGCGGACTTGGAGATTGGTAAAGAAGGCACCCATACTCTGAAGCCGAGTGAACACCCGGCAATGAGGGAAGTCAATGGCGTGTTTCTTTATCAGACAATTTATTTTCGCTGGCGACTTGCAAGTGTGGGATTATACCTTTAACAAACCATGACCTTGTCAGATGCCAAAGCGGTGCTGAAGCCACCGCAGTCCAGATGCTTCGCGTGATCAGTGAGCCGCCCGGCATCAAGGTTTGGGGCGAACGCAGAGATGCAGAGGCCGCAAAGACTCGCAGAGATCGGAATTTTAGTTTTCCATCTGATGCCAGCCCGCTCTGCGGCTCTCCGCGTTCTTTGCGCCTCTGCGTTCGTCCCGTTTTTTCTTCACGCGGCAGCTACTTGCAAGTGTAGGAATCAAAACTCGTCCGATAGCTCGCCGTGTTTGTGTTCCGGGTTGGGAATCAATTTCTGATGGCGGCAGTCCACCACCCAATCCAAATCTTCCAGCGGAAACGGTGGCAAAGAAGGCCGTCGGGCATGGCCTGTTTCAGGTTGTAGTGTCGGCGCTGTGCGCCGATTTGTTCGAGCCACAGGCTCGACACTACAATTCAAATCTTGGCCAGCGCCTGCTTCAGGTCGGTGATCAAATCCTCGACGTTCTCCAGGCCGAGGGCGATGCGGACGAGGTTGTCCACCATGCCGAGCGATTTGCGGTACGCCACCGGATAATCGAAGAATGACATCATGGACATCTGGGTTACCAGGCTCTCGGAACCGCCGAGGCTGGGCGTGATGAGAAAGAGTTCCAGCGAGTCAATGAACCGCCGCGTTTCCTTGTCGTCGCCCTTCACCAGGAAACTGATGACGCTGCCGAAACCGCGCATCTGTTTTTTCGCCAGCCGGTGATCCGGATGCGATTTCAATCCGGGATACCAGACCTTCAGGATTTTGGGATGCGCTTCGAGGAACCGCGCGATTTCGAGTCCGGCGCGGTTGTGATGTTCCATCCGCAGGCCGAAGGTTTTCAATCCGCGTTCGAGCAGGAAGCAGGTGAGCGGGCCTGGAATGGAACCGATCATCCGCTGCAGCTTGTTCAGGTCTTCGAGCAGCTTGTGGTTGCCAAGCGTGACACCGGCCAGCAGGTCGTTGTGGCCGCCGAGATATTTCGTGGCCGAGTGGATGACAATGTCCACGCCCAGTTCCAGCGGACGGATGTTGAAGGGCGTGGCCAGCGTCGCGTCAATCATCGTGAGGAGCTTGTGCCGCTTCGCGACCTTCACGATGGCCGGGAGGTCCGGCACGCGCAGATAGGGATTGGTCGGCAGTTCGGTGAAAATGATGTTGGTGTTGGGCTGGATGGCTGCTTCGATGGCCGCCGCCGTGGGCGCGACCAGGCTTGTTTGAATCCCGAATTTCTTCAGAAAATTGGTCGCGAAATCGCGCGTCTGCCGGTAGCAATCGCTCGTAAAAATGATGTGGCCGTCCTTTTGCATGTAGGCCATGAGCGTGAGGATGACCGCGCTCATGCCGGTGGAAAACAGAATGGCGCGTTCGGCGCCCTCGACGGCGGCGAGCTTGCGCTCGGTCTCCTGCTGGGTGGGATTGCCGTAGCGGCCGTATTCGTGCTCGCGGATGACGCGCCCCTGCCCTTTGGCCGTCATGAACTCGAAGACTTCGGACGTGGACTCGAAGCTGTAGTTCGAGGTGTGGACGATGGGCGTGGAAACGGCGTGATGCGCCTTGCGGTGCTTGCCGTGGCCCTGGATCGCCAGCGTCGCCGGTCCCCACTTATGGATGCTGCGAATTTTAGAAGTCATTGAACAAATCCTTGTCCTTTCGGAGGGGCGAGCTCTGCGAGCCCCCAATTTTCCGTAAAAAATGATTTTGGGACTCGTGTAACTCGCCCCTCCGATGGCTAGACATTGAACCGGCCCCTTTCCTTGAGGGCCAGTTTGAGCGCGTTCTTCACCGCGTCCAGACGCGCGGGCAGTTCGATTGGCTGGTTCGCATGGCGGCACGGAAAATCCAGTTCCCGCTTGTGATACTTCACCTTCATCTCGACAAATTTCAGCCCGTGCGCCGTGGAAATGACGACCACGCGCTCTTTTTTGTCAATCTTGCCGGTCTTGAGCAGCTTGATCAGCACCGCCAGCGCCACGCCGGTGTGCGGGCAGTTGAACATGCCGGTGCGGTCGCCCAGCGCCGCGGCGTTGGCCAATTCCTCCTCGGTGGCTTGTTCGACGATGCCGTTGAATTGTTTCAACGTGCGGATGGCCTTCTGCACACTCACCGGGTTGCCGATTTGAATGGCACTGGCCAAAGTCTTCTGCGCCTGGACCGGTTCGAACGTCTCGAATTTCTTCAAATAGGACCGGTAAAGCGGATTGGCCCTCTCCGCCTGGGCCACCACGATGCGCGGCAACTTGGAAATCAGGCCGAGGTCTTTCATCATCATCAGACCCTTGCCGAGCGCGGAGACATTGCCGAGATTGCCGCCGGGAATGATCATCACGTCGGGCACCTGCCAGTCGAATTGCTGGACAATTTCGATGCCCACGGTCTTCTGGCCCTCGACGCGCAGCGAATTCATCGAGTTCGCCAGGTAAAGCGTTTCGTCCCGGGTGATTTCCTGGACGAGCTTCATGCAGCCGTCGAAGTCGGTGTCGAGATAGAGCACGAGCGCGCCGTTGGAAATGGGCTGGATGAGCTGCGCGCCGGAAATTTTCCCGCGCGGGAGGAGCACGATGGACGGGATGCCCGCCGCGGCGCAGTAGGTGGCCAGGGCCGCCGAGGTGTCGCCGGTGGAGGCGCAGACGACGGCCTTGATGGGCGCGCCCTCGGAAATCATCTGTTTGACCTGCGACACGAGCACGGTCATGCCGAGGTCCTTGAACGAGCCGCTGTGGGTGTTGCCGCAGAGTTTGACCCAAAGTTCGTCCACCCCGATAATCTTGCCGAAGCGTTCGGCCCAGAACAGATTGGTGCCGCCCTCGTAAAGTGAAACGACATCGTCATTTTTGATCTGCGGCAGGATCCATTCCTTCTTGCCCCACACGCCGGAGCCGTAGGGCCATTCGTTGCTTTTGTAGCGTTTTTCGAAAAGTTTTTTCCAGCTCGCGGCGCTGCGGCGTTTCAGCGCCTTGAGATCGTGCTGCACCTCCAGCAGCGAGCGGCAGCGCTGGCATTGGTACACGATGGAGTTCAGCGGGTAGGTCTGCCCGCACTCCGGATTGATACATTGAAACCAGGCTCGATAGGACATGGTCATCTTTCCTGCGCCGCGCGCCCGGGAACTTTTCACCGGAGCCGCCACGGCACAATTCATAATGCTTCAGAATGGACGCGAGCGGCACAGTTTTCAAGGAAACAGCGCAGGCTGGCCGGAAAAAAATTAGACCGGTTACTACGCCAGGCAAGCGAATGGCGAATGGGGAAGGATCCAATTCCGTCAAAGCGTTTAGCCGCCCGTTGAATAAGCAGCCTCCATAACATCATGGATGCAAGGATGACATCCGCCCTCGCCCCGGCCCTCGCCCCCAGGAGAGGGAGAATCATTCGCCGCTGCTTTGAAAATTTATACATCGGAATTGACCGGACGCTCATCCGCAAACCCAGAATCAAGCGAAAGCGATTTCCTCTCCTGGGGGGAGAGGATAAAAGGTGAGGGCGGACGTAAACTCTCATCCCACTAAAATCGTCGAGGAAGCAGAAAACGTATTTTTACGGAATGTTCAGCCATCGCCGTCCCAGTCGTTCCAGCAGCTTCGCGTGAATGCCGCGAAACCGCCGTTGCTGAACATCCCAGTGCGTGATTGAATGCCGTGCCGGATAAATCCGGCGTTCCTTCCGGGACAATTTTATTGCAAATAAAATCCGGTTTAATTATGGTTGCCTTCATTCACAAAAGCCGTCGGTTTCAATCCATTCGTGGCGGTTTGCTGAAGACCGGAGTCTCGGAGTCTATATGAAAAATGTGTCGCCGTTTCAGGGGGCGAACAGGCTGTCCGTGTGTGCGCTCGTGCTGGTGATGCTCTTCAGGTGCGGGCCGCTTGCGTCCGCCGCCACAATCAACGTGCAACCGCACAGCACAAACGTGCTGGCCGGCTCAAATGCCACTTTCACCGTTGGCGCCGGCGGCCAAACCCCGCTCAGTTTCCGCTGGTCGTTTAACGGAACCAACCTGACGAACGGCGGGCGCATCAGCGGCGCCACCAGCAGCAACCTGCTCATCACCGCCGTGATCGCCGGCGACGCCGGCAATTACCGGGTGGTGGTGTCCAACAGTATCAGCAGCGTGACCAGTTCAGTGGCAGCGCTGACGGTGCTCTTCCCGCCGGGTATTGCCACGCAACCGACCAACCAGTCTGTCCTGTTGAACAGCAACGCCACGCTCACGGCGGCAGCCACAGGCACCGGACCGTTGTTTTATCAATGGCAAAAAGACGGCCTGAATCTCGTCAACGGCGGGAGCGTCAGCGGCGCGACCAATTCCGCATTGACGATTTCAGCGGTTCAAACCAACGACGCTGGAGGCTATCGGCTGGTGGTGACCAATGCTTACGGCGCAGTCACCAGTTCGGTGGCGACGCTGACGGTGCTCTTCCCGCCGGGCATTATTGCGTCGCCAACGAACCAGCGGGTGTTGGCGGGCCTCAGCGCAACATTCAACGTGACCGTCGCGGGTACGGAGCCGTTGTTCTATCACTGGCAGAAGGAAGGGCTTGACCTGGCTGAAAGCGACCGGATGAGCGGCGTCACCAATGCGACCCTGACCATTTCGAATCTGCAATTCAGCGATACCGGCGCCTATCGCGCGGTGGTGAGCAACGCCTACGGTACGGCGACCAGCGCCGTGGCCACGTTGACCGTGGCGACCAACCTGCCGCCGCTGTCCGATTCGATCGGCGTGTGGGGCGATTGCGACAACGACGGCTTGGTGGACGTGTTGCTGGCCGGGACGGTTCAAGGAGTCGCGGGAATTCCTGACGGCCGGTTTACGAGAATTTATCACAACGAAGGCAGCGGGATTTTTCAGGATATTGGAGCGACGCTCCCGCAATTGGACAATGCCGCCGCCGCCTGGGGCGACTTCGACAATGACGGCGATCTCGATTTGCTGCTCAGCGGGCTGGCGGACGGCACGAACGGCCCGGTGGCGGTGACGGAGGTTTATCGCAACGACGGTAGCAATCATTTCACTGCGATCCATGCAGGTTTGGAAGGTTTGGCGCAGGGTTCGGTGGCGTGGGTGGACTATGACAACGACGGCAGGCCTGACATTTTCGTGAGCGGTCTCCAAACAGGGAGCACGAACTGGATTTCCCGCCTCTATCACAACAACGGCAACGGCACGTTCTCACTCGCGATCACGAATCTGCCCACGCCCCAGAACGTTCGCGGCTACTGGGCCGACTACGACAACGACGGCTACATCGATCTGTTGCAGGCGGGTTCGGACGCAACGTATCTGCTGCGGAACGACGGTGCCGGCGGGTTCTCGAATGTCAGTGTGAGTATTCCGGCGCAACATCGGGTTATTTCACCGTGGGGAGATTTCGATGGTGATGGCAATTTGGATTTCATGACGTCGAGCGGGACAATTCCCTCCGTCATCTTCGGTCCGGATTACCATCCGGGCATCATTCGCAACGACGGCAGCGGCGGGTTCAGCGGTTCCCTCGATGACAGCCTCGATATGTGGCTTTTCTCGGCGAGCTGGGGTGATATTGACAACAGCGGCCGCGCCTGCGTCGTGGTGTCGGGCTGGGTGCCGCTCGTGCCGGGGGGCGGCGTGTGGGGCAGCGCCACCAAGGTTTACATCTATCTCGGCAGCTCGTGGCAGGAAGTCTTCACGCTCGGCGGCTGGGACAACCTTTCGGAAACCTGGGTGGACTATGATGGCGATGGCAATCTCGACATTTTCACGACCGGCGGCGGACTCACGACGTTTTGGAAAAATAATCTAGCGTTCCATCGTGACTTTCCGCAGCCGCCGCTCAGTCCAGCCGTCGCGTTTACGGCGCTGGATGCCGTGACCCTTTCGTGGCAATCACCCTCGGACACTCCGCCGACGGGACGCGGCTTGAGCTACAACGTGCGAGTCGGCCGCGCACCCGGTGGCGGGGACGTGGTTTCGCCGATGGCGGATGCGGTCACGGGCCGGAGATTGGTCCAAACACCCGGCAACGCCGGCTCGGCGCACTTGTTCAAGCTGAACAGTCTGCCGCCGGGAAATTATTATTGGAGCGTGCAATCCATCGGGCAGAGTTTCACCGGCTCGCCCTTCACCGCGGAAGGCATGTTTACCGTCACCAGTTCACCGCCCGTGATGGTCACGCAGCCGACGAATCTCACCGTATTATCCGACAGCAGCGCCGCGTTCGCCGCCGCGGTCATCGGCACGAAACCGCTCCGCTACCAATGGCGCAAGGACGGCGTGCCGCTGAGCGACAACGGAATTTTCTCCGGCTCCACGAGCCTGACACTCACGGTTTCCAACGCCCAGCCGAATCTGGCCGGAGCTTACGACTTGGTGATCACGAACAACTATGGCAGCGTCACCAGCTCAGTTGCGACGCTCGTCGTTCATGGCGAGCCCAGAATCCTGCTTCAGCCGGCCAGCCGGTATGTTCCGTTGACGCGCAATGCCAGCTTCAGCGTGGCCGCGGCGGGGACTTCGCCGCTGAGTTACCAGTGGTATCTGGGTGGTGCGCCGCTTTCCGATGACGCGCGGTTGAACGGCACGACCTCGCCGACCCTTGCCATCCAAAACATCCAGGCCGGCGACGCCGGCGGATACCAGGTGGTCGTGAGCAATACGTGGGGCATGGCGACCAGTTCGGTTGCGACATTAACCATTGCCACCGTGCATTACGTCAACGCCAGCAATACCAGTCCGTCAGCGCCGTACACCAGCTGGGCCACGGCGGCAACGGTCATCCAGGATGCCGTCGACGCGGCCAATGTAGGCGACTGGGTCTTCGTGACCAACGGCGTTTACCAGACCGGCGGCCGAGTTGTCCAGGAAACCATGTGGAATCGCGTGGTGATGACCAACCAGGTCACGGTCATCGCGGTGAATGGCCCGCGCGTGACAACAATTGTTGGTGACGTGCCGCCCAACCATCATACCTATGGTACCCGTTGCGTGTGGTTGGGGAGCGGCTCGACACTCTCAGGTTTCACCATTTCCAGCGGTGGAAATTATCTCGGCAATTACAAGATCGGCTTTTATGACGGTGAAGGTGGCGGCATCAGATGCGAATCGTACAGCGCCTTGGTGACCCGCTGCATCATCAGTGGAAATGGTGGCTGCGAACTCGGCGGAGGCGTTTTTAACGGCACGCTTGTCAACAGTCTGCTCAGTGCCAATGCCGCGCATACCTACACTCAAGGCCACATCTACAATTCCGCCATGGGAGGTGGAGCGTATTCCAGCACTTTGCTGAACTGCACGGTCGTTGCGAACTCGGCGGCCTCCGTCTTCAACTTTGGCGGCGGGCTCGCTTACTGCAGCGCAACCAATTGCATCGTTTATCATAATGTCGACAGCGACAGCTTTCTTACGGGCTTTATCAACAGCTGCAGTCCCGGGCTTCCGGTCGGCAGCGGTAATACCACCAACGAACCGCTCTTCCTGGATCTGGCAGGCGGCAACTTCCACCTGCAGCCCGGTTCGCCCTGCATCAACGCCGGGCTGAACACGGATGCCGCCGGCCCGGTTGATCTGGATGGTATTTCACGCGTGGTGGATGGGGTCGTGGACATGGGCGCCTATGAATATCAACATGCGCCGTTCATCCTCGTTTCGCCGGTGAGCCAGGGTATCCTCGTGTTCAGCAATGTCCTCTTCACCGTTTCTGCGATCGGCGACGAACCCCTGGCTTATCAGTGGCAAAAAGACGGAGTGAATCTGGCCGATGACTTGCGGATCAGCGGCGCCACCACTCCTTTCCTCGCCATCTCAAACCTCGGCATCGCGGATGCGGGTGGCTATCGCGTGGTCGTGACCAACGCGTCCGGTTCGGTAACGAGCGCGGTGGCCACGCTGACACTGCTGGGGCCGCCTTCCATTTCCGCCCAGCCAGTCGGTCGCACCGTGCTGGCCGGAACGAACGTCAGCTTCAGTGTCACCGCCACGGGCCTGGCGACGCTCTTCTACCAGTGGCGGTTTGACGGAGCGGAACTGTCCGGAAAAACGAACGCGTCATTGTCGTTGACGGATGTTCAGTCACCCAATGCCGGCGACTACGATGTGGTCATCACCAACGTTTACGGCGCCATCACGAGCGCGGTGGCCACGTTGACCGTTTTGCCGGCAGCGCCCGTGATTACGACGCAAGCCGTCTCGTGGGTGGCTTCCGTGGGTCAGAATGTTTCATTGATCGTCGCGGCGAGAGGGTCCGAGCCGATGTCGTGTCAGTGGCAGTTCAACACCGCTGACCTTCCCGGCGCGAACGCGTTCACGCTCACCTTGAGCAGCGTGAATTCCAGCCTCGCTGGAACCTACCGCGCCGCCGTGAGCAATACCGTCGGGTCTGCCTCCACCACCAACATCACGCTCACGGTTTCGCCCGTGATTATGTGGGGATTGACCAATCCTGGGCAGACGGGGCCGGGTGCCAGCATTACGATTCCCGCCACCGCCACCAACGTCATTGCCATCGCCGCCGGTGGCAGTGGAGATTCGAGCCTGCCGTGCATGGCGTTGCGGGGAGACGGAACACTGGTGCGGTGGGGAAACTCTTCGCGGGAGATCGCGACCCCCAGCAATGCCGTGGACGTGGTGGCCATGTCCATCGGCGTCTCGCCAAAATCCGCCGGCAACTACCTCGCGCTCCGCTCAAACGGGACGTTGGTGAATTGGACCAGCTCTTCAACATCGTCCGTGCCGGCTGCCATCACCAATGGCAACATCGTCGCCGTGGCCGCCGGCGGCGCGCATCAACTCGCGCTACGCGACGATGGCACCGTCTTCGCGTGGGGCAGCAACATTTTCGGCCAAACCAACGTGCCGCCAGGCGCCACCAACGTGATTGCGATTGCCGCCGGCGACAACCACTGTCTCGCGCTGCGGGCGGACGGAATGGTCATCGGCTGGGGACTGAACACGAGCGGACAAGCCACCGCCTTGAGCAACGCCGCCAACGTCGTCGCCATCACGGCCGGCGGAAATCAAAGTCTGGGATTGCTGGCGGACGGCACGGTCGTGGGACGAATCGTGACGAATACGCCGGGCGCCGCCGTCAATTACGGTCCGCCGGCGGGGGACATCTCCAACAAGATTGCCATCGCGGCCGGTTTGTATCATAGCCTGGCCATCGGCACCAACCGCACAATCAATGGGTGGGGTGCCACGAATTACGGTCAGATCACCATTCCGGCCTACGCCAGGAACGTGCTGGCCATCGCCGCCGGCGGAAACGACAGCCTTGCGCTTGTTGCGGATCCGTTCGCACCGCCGATTCCGCCGCGCATTGGCCGCCCGCCGCTCGCGCGCGCGGTGACCGCCGGCCAGAGTATCGTGCTCAACGCGCTGGCAGTCGGGGGACTGCCGCTGCGCTGCCAGTGGTATCGCGATGGCGAACCACTCGCCGGCCAGACGAACCAGTGGCTTGCCTTCGGCAGCGTCCGCCCGGGCGATGCCGGAGGTTATCAGCTTGTGGCAATGAATAATTTCGGCTCCACGACCAGCGCGGTTGCCGTCGTGACCGTCAATCTCCCGCAGCCCGCCTTGAAATCTCCGGCGCGCGGTGGTGGCGGTTTCCAGTTCAGCTTCAACAGCATCGGCGGCGTCATTTACGTGGTGGAATTCACCGGCGCGCTGGGGAGCGGGACGTGGACGGAACTGGAGCGGCGAATCGGCATCGGCGGCTTGGAAATTGTCACGGACGCGTCGGCGGGTGGCGGGAATCGCTTCTACCGCGTTCGCGCCCTTTACGCGCCTTCACCGAAACTTGTGGCGGCGGCCTGGAGCGGTGGTTCAGTGAACTTCGGTTTTGCCACCGTGGCCGGCGCGCAATACGTCGTCGAATGCACCGACCAGCTTGCGCCACCGCAATGGCACGAACTCCAGACGATTGCGGGCACAGCCGGTCCGGTTGGATTCACCGACCCGGCTCCGGCGGGCTCGCAACGGTTCTATCGTCTCCGCGTGAAGTGACGGGTTGCCGATAATCAGCGCCGTCCCAGCCGCTCCAGCAGTTTGGCGTGGATCCCGCCGAAACCGCCGTTGCTGAACACCACCACGATGTCGCCGCCTTGCGCGCTTTTGGCGACGTGCGAGACAATGGCGTCCACGTCGGGCAGGTAAGCCGCGTTCTTGCCGGCGGTTTTCAAATCCTGCATCAACTTTTCCGGGTCGAGCCGCTCTTCGGTCGCGATCTGTTCCAGCCGCGCCACCTCCGCCACCACCACCGCGTCGGCATCGGCAAAGGCCGTGGCCAGTTCGGATTGAAACACGTTCCGGCGCGTCGTGTTCGAGCGCGGCTCGAAGATGGCCCAGATTTTCTCTCGCGGATATTTCAGCCGCAGCGCTTTCAACGTCTCCCGAATCGCCGTGGGATGATGGCCAAAGTCGTCCACCACGGTCACGCCGCCGGCGATGCCGCGCACCTCCATCCGGCGTTTGATGCCCTTGAACGTGTCGAACGCGGACTGAATCTGCTGGTTCTTCAAACCGCAATGCTTGGCACAGGCGATGACCGCCAGCGCGTTCCGCACGTTGAGTTCGCCAACCAGGTTCAGGTGAAACTTGAAGCTCGGGATTTCAAATTCCGTCGCGGTCGGGCCGTAGCGAAGGTTGAAAGCGTGAATGGCATTGCCCTCGCCCAGGCCGAAACGCTTGACCGGGCAATGGGTCACTTCGAGTAGTGACGCGAGATTCGGATCGTCGCCGTTGCCCAACAGCAGGCCGTTGCGCGGAATGATCCGGATGAAATGTGAAAACGTTTTTTTGATCGCGTCCAGGTTGTCAAAAATGTCGGCGTGGTCGAATTCGAGATTGTTGATGATGCCGACTTCCGGCTGGTAATGGATGAACTTGCTGCGCTTGTCGAAAAACGCGGTGTCGTATTCGTCGCCCTCGATGATGAACCAGTCGCTGTCGGTGAACCGGGCACCCTGGCTGAGATTGTTCGGGATGCCGCCGATGAGATAGCTCGGGTTCAGCCCGTTGTGCTCGAACACCCACGTCAGCAGCGAGGTCGTGGTGGTCTTGCCGTGCGTGCCGGTGACGACGATGGAGCGTTTGCCGCGGATGAAGAATTCCGCCAGCAGCGCCGGCAGCGAACAATAGCGCAGTTTGTGGTCGAGCACGAACTCGGCTTCCGGGTTGCCGCGCGAAATGGCGTTGCCGATGACGACGAGGTCCGGCTTGGGCTTGAGGTTCCGTTCCGCGTAACCGTTCATCACCCCGATCTTCCGCTCCGCGAGGAACGTGGACATGGGCGGATACACATTCTGGTCCGAGCCGGTGACGGCAAAGCCTTTTTCCTGCATGGCGGCGGCGGCGGACGCCATGGCCGTGCCGCCGATGCCGACAAAGTGAACCGATTTGATTTCCGATGAAAACATGCCGGTCAATTAAACCACGAAGCCGCGCCGGCACAAAGTTTTTTGATGAAATCCACCGCCAATTCGCAACGGTTCCATCGCGTCCGGCAGTGGTGACGAGTTAATCAACGCAAAGACGCCAAGGTGCGAAGGCGCAAAGCGGCTTTGGCTCCTGACGTCTTGGTGCCATTTCATAACATCGTTCCTTTCCCAGAAGAATTTTCACCACGGATGGACACGGATTCACACGGATTGGAAAGAGGGAGGCACAATGTTTGACACGAATTGCGCGAATTATCGCCAATTGAATTCGCGAAATTCGCGTCTCGCCCTTATCCGTGTCCATCCGTGGTTAAAGAAAAAGCTCTGCGGCTCTCTGCGTACTCGGCGTCTCTGCGTTGAAGGCGTTTCCGTTTGATGGTGGCTCCGCCGCGCCGCGCCTCCCGTTCGCGCGTCAGCGGAGTTGTGCAAAATCAGCCTTTCGGTTTCGTTTTCAAAGCTTCCCCGGCAAGCGCCGGGTCTGCTTGTTTTGGGCAAGTTGCTGCCAGCAGGCTGGATGCGTTAAAAATGATTCATAAGATTTATGCGAGAATTGGCCTTGTATTTACAAGCGATTGGGAGGATAAAGATGTTTATGAACTGCCCTGCATTTTTGCACTCCTCTAATCGAAGACGGCTGAATCCGCGGAAACAAGGTGACGGTTTCACCCTGATCGAGTTGCTGGTGGTGATTGGCGTCATTGCCCTCCTTGCCGTCACGCTGCTGCCGGCGCTGGCCGGGACAAAAATAGGGACGAAAAACATCCAATGCCTCAATAATCTCAGGCAACTGACGTCAGAAGCGCTCGCATACCAAAGTGACAACGGCGCCATCGGGTGGGGATCCCTCAATCAATTATGGATGACAACACTCATATCAAATCAAGGTTCATCAGCCATCCGTCTATGCCCGTTGGCCATGAACCCAGCCAAGGGGGCCATTCCGAATAGCCAAGGCACGGCCAATAATGCCTGGATTTGGGATGTTCGTTCGAATCAATACAATCCCAGCAGCCCCCTGATTGCCACAAACGGCAGCTATGGAATAAACGGATGGCTTTATAAGTATC
>Ga0265323_10000226_pt1 | contig 33118 bp, 21 predicted proteins | sample 41225metaG_FD_193580 | JGI IMG/M metagenome (GOLD analysis project Ga0265323, IMG submission 193580) | Rhizosphere microbial communities from Carex aquatilis grown in University of Washington, Seatle, WA, United States - 4-12-25 metaG | ecosystem: Host-associated > Plants > Roots > Rhizosphere...
CGTCATTGTCTGTTTTTTGCTCTGCTTCCAAAGGCCTTCTTGTTTGAGGTTAACGGAAAAATATGGAATCACAATCAGCGCCACGACAACCATACCCGGGAGAATAACACCGGCGACAATCGGGGGAAAATAATGGAGCAATTCCTGCAATCCAAGAAAATACCACGGCGCCTTGGCGGGATTCGGTGTGTGTTCAGGATTGGCAATCCATTCCAACGGTGCATTGAAGAAAAGAGAGACGACTGCCAGAACAAGAAGGAGGATCTCAAAAGCGATAACTTCCCTTACGATCAGATGAGGAACGGTCATCACCATATCTTCTTCATCCGACCTGACGCGTGCGCTCGTCCGCGATTTTATGAACGCAATTCGCTTCGGAACCTTTTTGGCGTCCGAGGACGATTCTACCTTGAAATCTTTTTTATTTTCCATTCCGCGTTTGATATTGTCTTGTGGATTCATATTCGACAACTTGGCTCTTAACGGTTCAGACCCCTCCATCCTTTCGCACTCTCCAAAAATGTATTCCCATAAATACCATCATCGCCACCGGAATAACGAAACAGTGCAGCACGTAAAACCGGACGAGCGCATTTTCGCCGACGATGTTCCCTCCGAGAAGAAGATAAGAGATCTGGTCCCCCATCCCGAACGGGACGGCGCGAACCATATTTGTGCCGACCGAAATTCCCCAAAATGAGAGCTGGTCCCACGGCAGAAGATAACCGGTGTAACTCAGCAAAACGGTCATCACGAGAAGAACGACTCCGATCACCCAATTAAATTCCTTTGGAGGACGATACGATCCCGTGAAGAACACTCGAAGCATATGGAGAAAGACTATTGCGACCATCGCGTGCGCTGCCCACCGGTGCATATTGCGCAGGAACTGTCCTGACGATACGACAAACTGCAGGTTTTTCATATCCCAATATGCTTCGTGAACTGACGGGCGGTAGTATAGCATCAGCAGGGCGCCCGTGACCGTAAGGATGATAAACAGTCCCGCAGACAGACCTCCGAGACCCCACGTGTAGGTAAACTTGATCGAGCGCCTGCGGACTTTCGTGGGATGGACATGAAGGAAGAAGTTGTAGAAGACCGCTTCCGCCCGAGTCCTATTCGACAAAGGAAGTCCGTGCCGGAAAATGGAACGCCACACGCGCGATCGAACAAGCTGTTCGGCAAAACGGTTCATTGGACCCTGAGAAAGTTGGTGAGAGTGCCGTTGTGTTCTGGTCTGAACTTTTCAATGCTCTCGGTAATCAACGGTAGATATCTGTCAAGGCCGCAGTCAATGCTCGTACGAAGACGGCACTCGCCGTCAATCGACTGTTGACCGCACGATGCGCAGACCTTTTCCCTTAGAGCTGCCGCATACGGGGCAAGCTCGTCGCTCTTGACGGAAAGAACGGAGTCGACGACGCGCGAAAAATGGCGCTTCAGCCCGCATTCAAACTCTCCCGAAAGGCTGCATGTCCCTGCTTGGTTCCTATCGATGCAGTTTGCACAAACATCCGCCTGCACCATCTCCCAGTAACTATCGAGCTTTTTCAAACTGCCTCCTTTGTTTATACTTTAAGCGTTGCGTCCTCGCCAACAGTTACCGATTTGTCGACAACAAGCTGGCCTCCGTCGTCCAGCACGATTGAAAAGCGCGGTAATGAGCGCGGCGCCGGACCTGCAACCTTTGTCCCGTCAGTATTGAACTTGCTGCCGTGACACGGGCAAGCGATAATTCCCTGGTCCGGTTTCCAATTCGTGATGCATCCAAGATGCGTGCATACCGCGGACAGGGCATAGAAATATCCTTCCTTTGCGCGCACAATATAGACTTTTTGATCCACGTCGAGTGTCACGCTTCCAGGAGAAAAATCTTCCGGCTTGCCGGCTTTGAATTTCATCGGAGGCTCCCGCACCACGTTCGGCGAGAGGTACTCACCGGTGAGGATAATACTTCCGAGCGCCGCTATGCCGATTGCACCCAATCCCAGACTCTCAAAAAAGAATCGGCGCGAGATGAGGCTTTCTTTTGATTCGTCCTTTTCTTCCTTCGTTGTGTCCACGCTAAATCCTCGGTAGTAGGTCTGTAGTCATATTATAGAGGTTTTGTTTCCGCAACAGTATATTCCTGCATGGTGATGCATGCGACAGGACAACGCATTGCGCAAAGCCCGCAGCGGATGCACCTATCTTCATCCTTGATCATGATAGAGCCGGTTATTCCCTCAGTCTCTCCCGTGATAGCGATGTCGTATGCTGCACTTCCTTCACTCAGTTTTTCCTTCCCGCCATCCAGGCGATCCAGCACCGCCAGTTCGATGCAATTCTCCGGACAGATATCGACGCACCCTCCGCACAAAATGCATTCGCTGCCGGTTTCTTCCCCCCCTTCATTAAAGACTGTGTTCTCCCAGCAATGCAAACAGCGGGATGCTTCATGCTGCGCCTCTTCTTCGTTATACCCCAGCTCGATTTGCGAAACGCCGATTCTGCGATTGATCGGAAGGACGGGAATTGGGACCCGCCGCTGCTGTTCGTACCCCCATTTCCGTTTGTATTCCCGGGTATTAGCGACGATGATTTCGACATCGCGATCATGAAGTGCAACCTCGACGCTTGTTCCTTTCACACCAGAAAGAAACGCATGAATGGATTGAGCTGCTTTCTTACCGTTTGCAACTGCCTCGATCGCGATGCGAGGGCCGAATGATACATCGCCGCCGGCAAAGATCCCTGGAGCGGTTGTGGCAAGTGTCGCAGGGTCAATCTTTATAGTATTGCGGGGAGTGATTTCGATTTTGTCCTCCTCGGTAATCCAGGAGAGATCGGAGGTCTGCCCGATCGCCATGATGACCGTATCCGCGTCGATGATCTTTTCCGAGCCGGCCGAAAACTTGGGGCTGAACCGTTTCTGGTCATCGAATACGGAAATGCAGTCGATCGTCTCGAATCCGGTTACCTTTCCGTTTTCGCCGACAATTCTGCTCGGCCCTTTGCGAGGATGGATTTGAATCCGCTCTTCAAGCGCTTCATCGATTTCAATCTTCGCTGCGGGCATTTCATTCCAATCCTCAAGGCAGACCATGTGGACTTCCTTTGCCCCAAAACGAACCGCAGACCGCGCAACATCGAGCGCTTCAGCCACCTCCGTCACATGACCGACATCGACCTTCTCCTGCCGTGCAACCGTGCGGGCGACATCGATGGCAACATTCCCACCTCCGATCACGACAACCTTCCGGCCAATCTCGACGCGGTAACCCATGTTTACGTTGAGCAAGAAGTCCACGGCTCGCAAGACACCGTCGAGTTCGACTCCCTTTATTTGCAAATCCCTACTTTTGTGCGAGCCGATTGCAACAAAGACAGACCTGAACCCCTGGCGTTTCAGATCACCGATCGAGAAGTCGCGGCCAATCGCTGAGTTGAGTTTGAGTTCCACACCGAGACTTAAAATAGCGTTAATCTCAAGTCGGATCAGCTCGCGCGGAAGCCGATACTCCGGGATGCCGAGCGTGAGCATGCCTCCGGCGACGGACTGCGCTTCGAACACCGTAACTTCATATCCCAACAATGCAAGATCGTGAGCGCACGAAAGGCCGGCTGGTCCCGCGCCGATGACAGCGACTTTGATACCGTTCCTTTTTACAGATTTGCCGAATACCTCTTTCAGTTTTTCAAGGTCGACCATGCTTTCAACGCCGAACCGCTCGGTCACGAATCGCTTAAGAGCGCGGATTGCGACAGGCTCATCGATAGTGCCCCGTCGACAGGAGCTTTCGCACGGAGCCGCACAGACCCGGCCGCAAATGGACGCAAAGGGGTTTGGTCTGCGGGCAACATGGTACGCCTCGCGGTACCGTCCCTCCTCGATTAATCCAACATAGCGTCCCGCTTCTGTATGCACGGGACAGGCCGTCATGCAGGGGAAGTTGGAGTCAAGCCATTCCAGGTCAACAAATTTCAGTTGCTCCGCCACAGTCCTAATTCTTCCTTTTATTTTTGTATATCGAAATCGGCTTTCGCTTCGCCTTTTTCTGCCACCTCTATCTGGACCGGCTGTCCTTTGAGTTTCTCGTGCCAGATTTTCAAAGTGTATTTTCCCGGCGGAACATTTTTAATTTCATAACTGCCGTCGGCTGAGCTGACCGCAAAGAACGGCGTTGCGCACACCACGACAAACGCTTCCATTTCCGGGTGAACATTACAAAGCATGACCGACTGACACCCGGCATTTTTAAAAGTATATGAGCGCTTCTGTCCCTTCGGCCACGTCCCCAGGTTCACTTTGTCCGCACACGCATCGGGGCAAAAGACATTGTGCAAAACGTCGTCGCTGTTCAAGAAATCAACCGTCGTGCCTGCAAGAACCGGTAGTACATGGGGATGAAACTTCAGGCCCTGCTGATCCATCAACGCGTGCTCTTTTGGAGCGGCGAAGGTCTGCGATTCGATTTTTTCGATGTAGACAACCGCATCTGCACTATTTTTAACGCCGTGAGCTTTCACTTTGCCTGCAATGGTTCCTGCCGTCGCAACATTCACACTGCAGCAGAGTAATGCAAGTGTTATTACAATCACGAAATTTCTTTTCATAATTTGCTCCCTATAATTTAATTGTATGTATTTCTTTTCTTAAAAAAGATTGAAACGGGTTTCGCATCATATCCCGAGCGACATTAGCAATTGAACCTGCCCAGGCTGCACACTCTGTCCAGAAATGATAACAGGATTTTCTGAGCTTGTGCTCGTATTGAGTTTTGCGAACGAGGCCCGCACCGTCATTTTCAGATTCGGCCGGACAAGGAAGACAACGCCTGGGACAATCTGTGAGTCTGTGAACGAGGTCACCGCGTTGGATGTGTTCAGCCCTTGTCCATCCCACACTTCATACCGCACGCCCGGCAAAAGCCACGGAAACACGGTTACATCGAGCTCGCTAAACCATACTGTACTTTTTGCGGGGAGCCCGGAGAGCATAAAAAATGGATTATCATCTTTGCGCAACTGCACTCCGCCGAACAAATTGAGGCGGCCGTAAAATGCATTGTAATCCACACCGTACAATGTGAAACTGTTCAACTGCGAAATTCCCCCTGAATCAATCGCCGCCTGGCCGCCGTAGACAAATGCTCCTACCGTAAATGAATTATCGATAAACGGCTGGCTGGCACCCTGCGATCCTTCCCCTTCCACTACGCCGTCGAGCGGTAAACCGTCGAACTTGTAATAGACGTGACCGTAGAAGTCTTTGTCGGAATGAGCATCCCCGAATCCTTCAACAACGCCGGCACTGTACCCCAGCCTTCCCTGAAGAATTCCATTCAGCTCTATTCCCTTCTGGGTCTCTTCTAACGTCCAACCCATAGCGTTGCTGAAGGGGCGTGTTGTAAACCAGTATCCCTCCATCCAGGCCCTGTGAGTCGAAAAGGAAAACATGCCCGGTTCGAAAACACCAACGCGGGCATTGAACCCGTATGAGCTGCCGATGAGATTGCTGAATATGAGAAAGGTTCGATTGATTTCAACCGTTCCGTCAGCATTAAGAGCCAATTGACCCCAGTAAGAAATATCGTCGCCGAGCGTTCCGGCAGCCACCGCTTCGATAGCGTTCCCTAAACCGCCGAAACTGAATCGTTCGGCAGTTGTCGGGTCGGCTGGATTGTACTTTGGATTGTAATCGGCCTCGGCGTCAAAAAATATTGCTATCGGCGAAGTGCCTGCTATGCTTCCTGGCCAAATAGCGTCAGGAAAAGCTCGTTTGTTTCCGTCCGAACCGAGGGGGAGCGGCTCTTCCTTTGTGAACTGGGCGTCTGTGCCGCCGGGAAATTGATAACCATTTCTTCTGAAGGCCTCACCGAATGAATTTAGTTTTGGGAATCCATTATGACACGTTGCGCAGCTCGTTTGATATTTCCGGGCAAATGCCGGAGTGCCCCGGCTTTCTTCCGTGGAGAGTATCACTAAAACTCCGGCAGCCAGCAAACCAAGAAACAAATGTCTCACCTAATCCTCCTTTATCGCAGTTGTGAATCGTTATGTGTTGATGGAAAAAAGTTTATTCATGCCAGGATGATTCTTAACCTTCAAAGGCATCTCCTCATTGCATGGCGCAGTTTATCAAGGTCAAGCGGTTTCAGGAGAAAAAAATCAGCGCCATATTCTTTGATGGCTTCCTCCGTTATCAAGTCGGGATAACCCGTAATGACAATAACTGGAAGTTTAGGATAGATCCTTTTTGCCTCCATAAAAAAGGTAACGCCGGAAGTGCCTTTGAGTCGAATATCGGTGATAAGCAAATTCATACGGTTGTGCGCAAGAACACTCATAGCCTGTTCGGCGCTGGTCGCTGCAAGCATCTCACAATGTTCTTTCTTGAGAAAATTTTTGAAGGCGGACAGAATATTCTCCTCATCATCAACGACCAATACTTTAGGCTGCAGCATCACATGCTCTCTTTACTCTTTTGTTAATGCAACAGTCGTGCCATGAAGGAAATCTTTTTATGCGGGAAATACTCAACAAATCAGGAGTTTTTGATGAGGAAGCGAGGATGGTACGTGGAGTGTGTCAACAATCAATTGACACAGTGTAACATAATTGGTTGCAGTGCAAAAAGGAGAAATAGATTAGCGCCGAAATACTTACCCGCGCAGTCTGCGGGCCGTGATTTTATTTCTTGTCATCAGCCGTTGAAAGTTTTGCCGCGTCATACCGGACGCTTTCGCCGATGCAGTGACATTCCCATGGTATTTGGTCAATTGGCTGAGAAGATACTGTTTCTCAAACGTCGCGAGCACGCGGTCCCTGGATTTTGCGAACGTCAAACCGGAAAGAGGCAGAGAAGCTCCCTTTTCGGAACCCGGAGCCAGCACATCCTTGAACACCTCCGGCAGTATCACATCTCCGTTTGTCAGCATGACAGCGCGCTCAATGAGGTTCTCAAGTTCTCGAACGTTACCCGGATATCGGTACGACTGCAAAAGCACCATTGATTCGTTTGAAAATTCCTTTATCGATTTCTTCAATTGAATGTTGTATCGCGACAAGAAATAGTTGGCAAGCAGCGGAACATCGCTTTTCCGTTCGCGCAGGGGCGGCAATTGGATTGTCACGACATTAAACCGGTAAAACAAATCTTTCCGGAACTTCCCCTGCCGTACATCATGTTCGATGTCTCTGTTCGTTGCCGTGATGAATCTCCCTTTGACATTGATAATCTCGTTCCCCCCAACCCGCTCAAATTCCCGTTCCTGTAAAACACGCAACAGCTTTTGCTGAAGACTGGGCGAAAGGTCGCCTATCTCATCAAGAAAAATTGTCCCATGTTGCGCGATCTCGAATTTCCCGATCTTCTTGTCAACCGCGCCGGTAAAGGCCCCTTTTTCATGGCCAAACAATTCTGACTCCAGCAGCGATTCGGGCAACACTGTGCAATTGATACCGACAAACGGTCCGCGAGCATTGGAACTATGGGCATGAATAGCTCTCGCAACTAGTTCTTTACCCGTTCCGCTCTCGCCCAAAATAAGTACGGAAGTGTGATTTGGCGTCGTAGAAACCGAACCGATGAGTTTATATACCTCCTGCATGCCTCCGCTGTTGCCTATCAGATCATACCGGTCTGAATACTCCGCCTTAAACGTCAGGCGTGTCGATCCTTGAAGCGCGGAGCTCGACAGCACACGCCGCACAGCATCTCGAACTTTAGCGACGTCAAGCGGTTTTGTCAGGTAGTCAAACGCTCCGAGCTGTATTGCCTTGATGGCTGTTTGCATTGTGCCATGGCCGGTGACCATGATGACCGGAACAGCTGCATTTCGCGATTTCATTTGTTGCAACGTCTCCAGCCCGTCAATCCCCGGCATCGCTATGTCCATGAAAATGATCTCCGGCTTTTCCGCTGCCATTGCATTTAGGGCTTCCGGGCCGTTCTTTGCCACAACGCATGCATATCCCTCTTTTTCAAAAACTTGGCGAAATGCGAAAAGAATTTTCTCATCGTCATCGACGACAAGTATTTTAGTCTTGGTACGGTTTTTATATTTCATATGGGATGGGGAAATATATTCGGACTGATGTGCCTTTTCCTTTTTTGCTCTCGACCGTCACGATGCCGCCGTGAGCGTTCACTGTTCTTTTCACCATCGGCAATCCAAGCCCGGTGCCGTTGACTTTCGTCGTGTAGAACGGGTCGAAGATGCGGGACAGTTGATCGGGTTCGATGCCGGAGCCTGTATCGGTGATTTCAAGGACAATGCAGTGTGAATCCTTTTCGAGTACGATCTCGGGATGCCGCTCGCCGGTTCCTTCTTTGCCGTCTTCCCTGCCGAACGCAAGCTCCCGCAACGTGTCCCGGAGGCATTCTCTTTTGGTTGAGACAGTAATCGTTGCGCGCCGATTAACGCCGGGAGACACATCCATTGATTGAATGGCATTCAAGAGAATATTGATGATCGATTCTTTGATCCGAGAGACATCCAGCGCCAGTACCGCAAGCGAATCTTCCTGCTTTTTGATCACTTCAATCCGTTTTTCTCTAAGGTGAGACTTAACAAAATCAAGGCTGTCATTGACAATAGCATTAAGATCTCCCCTTGCTATTTTTATCGGTTTTGGCCTGGCGAAATCGAGTAGTTCAATAACGACACTTTCCATGTGGCCCATGGAGTCGAGAGCGACGTCGAGCGATTTCTTTTCCGAGCGGCTTATTCTCTTCGATTCTCTCAATAGCTGCAAAATCATTTTTATCGATGTCAATGAGTTGCGGAACTCGTGGGCGACAAACGACGACATTTCTCCTGCGGCGGTAAGCTTTTCCGTGTGCACCAGTTCTTGTTCAAACCTCTTCCGTTTTGTCACATCGGTGATGATTTGAAGAACCGAGTTTACTTCTTCGTTCTCCTTCATGGGAATCGCGATGCGCTCAATAAATCGTTCACCCTGTTTTTCATCAGTCACCCGTTCAACACGGCTTTCTGCCGTTCCGCTTGCCACTGCTTTCCGGCAAAGACATTCGCGGCATATATCGTTCCCCCCGAACAGATGCCCGCAGTCCATGCCTTTGACATCCGGAAGGGCGGTGCCTGTGAGGCCTTCAAATGCTGCGCTCACGGTTTGTATGCGAAAGTTTTTGTCAAGGAGAATAAAGGCACTTGGGACATTGTCGAGCAGCGCTTGTAATTTCGTCTTTTCTTCCAACAGTTCACGAGTACGTTGATCCACCATTACTTCCAGCTTAGAGCGATGCTGGAGGATCTCTTTCCCGCGCGCTTCCAGCGCAGCTGCCATGACATTGAACTGATCGGCGAGTTTCCCGATCTCGTCGTTCGTCTCCACATGGAGCCTATGTTCATAATTTCCCTTCGCGATGATCTCGGCCCCCGATTCAAGTTGAGCGATGGGCCGTGTGAACTGCCGTGTTGCAAGCAGTCCTAGTCCGATGGCGCCGACAAGGAACACTGCCGTGAATCCAGTATATAATAATGCAAAGGAGCGAGCGCTTCCCATAATTGTTTTTTCCTGAACGCTCTCAACCGCGTACACGGGCACGGAAAACTTTGAGAACGGCTCGACACCTCCCGCCGCATCGCCGGCAAGAAAGAGCGGAGCGTATGAAATGATCTCGTTCGTTCCCTCTGCAAGAGTTCCCGTGGCTCCCGAGAGGATTGCGCCGGCAATATTCGCGGGATAGTCTTGCTGAAGATTATCTTCTTCTCTCGATGCCAGCAGGCGGTTCCAGTCGGTCTTTTTCTCCGAGTGATAGAGATAATGCCCGTCGCCGGTAACAAGCATGACTTTTGGGTTGAACTCAAGTCGCCTCTTGCTTTCAATCACCCGGATGAAATTCTTTTCGAACACGTTCGCAATAACAATCCCTGCCAAACCATGACTCCCGGCGAGCGGCATGGCAACACTCATCACCGGGATCCGTTCATTAGACCCGTGTTCCACTTCAGCCGGAGCAAGCGTTATCCTGTTGTAGCTCGTACTGTTAATCATCAGGAAATAGAATGCCGAGCGGCCGCTGCGAAGCTCCGATTGCGGAACAAGGCGGTATGTTTTTATTGAGTCGTTCGGATTTGCACATTCAACGCGAATGCGCTCATCGCCGCTATCGTCGAGTAACCGTAGTTGATAGTAGATAGGTTTCGTCACAGCCAGAGCAAGAAGCTCTTTGCTCACTTGTTCAAGCTCGGCCGCATGTTGATTTCTGGCAGACACGCTCTCATGAGTCCATTTCGCCATGGAGGGAGAATTCTGGATTACCCGTAAATCGGACGAAACGTTTTCAAGGAAATCCGCTGTTTTTTCCCTGGTGGTTTGCACGTCTACGGTGAGCCCTTCAAGGGCAGCGTTCTTCATCGTACGCACGTTGGAAAGTGTGCCGTACGTTCCGACGAATACCATGGGCAGGATAGAAAGACCGCCAAAAGCGATGAGAAGCTTATTCCGGATCGAAAGCCACGGGAGGATTTTATTCAGATTGATCATGGGCCTTACAATGTAACGACCTACGCCTTGACTGTCAATCCCATTGATAGCAATACCCGAATAGTGTCTCCCTCGGTATAAAGCAGAAATCCCTGCTGTTGAGAGACAGCAGGGATTTCTCTTTAACGCGTCGCTTGTTAAGACGCAATTGCATTATTTCATCAACATCAACTTCTTCGTTTCAACAAAACTTCCGGCCGTCAGCCTGTAAAAATACACACCGCTTGACAATCCGCCCGCGTCAAAGGTCGTCGAATGAATGCCCGCATTTTGACGCTCATCAACTAACGTCGCAATTTCCTTGCCCAACACATCGTAGACCCTGAGGGTGACACTTGTCCTCACCGGCAGTGAATAGCTGATTACCGTCGTTGGGTTGAAGGGGTTCGGATAATTCTGGCCGAGAGCATAACCAACCGGCGCACGGGAACTTCTGTTCAGAGTACCTGTCAGTGTGCTGTCGTACTCAATCACAACCATATCCCAATATTTTATCTGCGGCAGCGTAAAAGAAATTCTGCCGCTGTCTTGTGTAAAGGAGAGATCGACGTCCGCCCCGCCGTAAAAATCCGGCGATGCCGTCCATACTCTCTTAACAAAACTATCCGTTGAAAATGATATGGTGACATTTCTCACGGTATCAGGTTCGGGTTGAGTCCCGTAACGATCCCGCCACTGAAGGCTGGCTGCGTCTGTATAATTCAGAAGATGGAGGATTTGCAGATTGTTCTTCTGTTTCACAAAATACCACAATGCACCAAGCTGCTGGACGGAAGAAATCTGCGCACCCGAGGATGTGAATAACTGCAGTGTAGCCGCCCGGACACTGTCCCGCAACAAATTCTCGTATGCAGTAAGAAAATCGTAGTAGTGTACGAGATCCCCTTTCAATTCATTCGTCATCTGGAGATTGCCATTGGGAAAATACTCCTTGCACAACATGTGCTCACCCAGTTCGATGTGAGCACCGCCGGACGCGAAAATAACCGCATCCGTCATTAAGACGCCCGGTGTACTGAACCATCCCGGATTGTCGCCGAGATTGTAATCCATGTATGCTGCAAGCACCGTGCTGCAATGCCCGCCGCTCAATGCATAGTTCGTATTAATGATTGAAACAAGGTCAGAATAGTTGACCGAGGGATCCCATACTTCCGAATAGAGAAAATCAACCGGCGCCTGAGCGATGTTCGATTGCCCGTACTGATTCACCGCGTTCATGACCATATCTTTATTCAGATAGCTCTTGGCCCCCTGTATAAAAGAGGTGAACGAGTTTGAGACGACAACCGGCTGCCCGGCGTAATTATACATCGGCCCCCAATCGCCAAGCTGATCGATCTGCCATCCATCGAATGCAAGAGCTTGAAATGCGCTATCTTCCTGTCTCAAGAGATACGCACGCCATTGTGCATTCGAAGGATCCATAAGATAAATGTTGCTTGCCCAGCCTGACGGAAGCTGAACGACTTCCCGTGTCTGGTGATTTGTGTCTTTGTACAAACTCCATTCGGTGGCCACCCCGTCCTGATCGGCATTCGCATATGCGCCGTAACACAGATTATAGGACATTGCTTTCATTGCATGCGCGTGCGCCGTTTGAATGTACCCGGAAACTGTCGTAAAATAATTAATTCTGTTGGCTATATCGTTCCAGTAGGGAGCCGGAGCCTGCGGGGTTCCTTTCAGCGGCATGTTGTGTTTATACTGCCAGTCATAGAACTGTAATCCATTGATGTGATAACGATTCAAAACTTCTGCCACCGAGTCCATTTCTGTCTGTTGCATAAATGGGTAGCTGGAAAGAAATCCATACCGGGGGAACCTGTTCCAAGTGGAGGATACATCAACAGCAGTGCTGGCGTGATCCAGCAGCAAGCCGGCCTTCGTCAGGAATATGTCGACAAAATATCCTCTGTAATCCGCATGCGGGGATGTCCAGCTCCATCCGATTTTGTTAACGGAAGTTATATCCAGAGAATCCTGTGCCACGACATAGCCAAGATGACTGTACCTGACATGCAACGTGCAGCTGTCCACGATGGAATTGAACGTAAGATTGAATAAAACAGTGTCCCCGAAATTGTACTGCGCTTTGTCGGTCTGAATCTCCCAGAGAACCTGCCCTTGCTGAGAACCGATATAACCAGTAAGCTGGGCACAAGAGTTGCGCGAAAGCACGCAACATAGTGCTGACTCAACCAGAAAAAGGGGAAATGTTTTAAGATTCATCGCATCCTTCTTATCGCTCAAATGCCGAGTCGGAAATTGTCCACATATGTGTTTACATCCGCTCTGCCCCCGGTCAATCTATTATCAAGTTAATGAAAACTAATTATGGAACAAGAGAAGCGGCGATGAGCACAAGGGCTTACCCGGATTCGGTCTGATCTGATCCGATTACTACAGCATTCTATTTCGTCATCAGAATCTTTTCCGGTCACTCTTACTTGGGCAATAAAAAAAACCGCTGTTGTTGGAAGACAACAGGGATTTTTCGTTTGTGAATAAGAGAGAATGGCGGCAACTGACCTCCCTCATTGGACACTTAACTCAAAAGTTTATAACTTTATGGCAGATTGTTTTTGGGCATGTCGTATAGGCAGCTGGAAATTGAATATAGGGGCGAGCCTCGAACCGTGTGGACTCCAACTAAAACAGGCACAGGACATTTCATGCTGGGAGGCGCAAATGAGAATTAACGTTAGAATTCTGTTAACGTCGGTTTCATTCATCGCAATGACAACGCCATCGTACGCCAAACAGGATCAACCGGCAAGAGATTCCGTAATGGCGGAAAAACAGCTGCAGAAACAGAATGAAGAAATGCCAATAGACTTCAGCGGGACATGGATCGATCGCGACGATCTGAATACCGAAGCGTGGTGGTTCAGATTCAACGTTGCAGAAGACAAAATTGTGATAACGTATGGTGAAGCTTATTCCATTGCAAATCATGTGTTTGCCTGGGCTGCGTTAACCGGCCGTTCTTTTGCCGGGTCAATGAACTCATCTCCCGGACCGCTGGGAGGCTCATCCATTCCATTGAGAATACAAGGGACCATCAGCGCCGATAATAATGAAGTCGACATGACTGTCTATTACGAAGCGGGTGCCCCTGGTGCTTACCATATGGTCAGAAGAAAGTGACGGAAGGTGCAGGTAAAGAAGATGTTGTTGCTCAAGTAACTTTTCCGAGCTTCCAGCGATCACATTCAGCCCAGATTCCTTATCTGGGCTTTTTTTGTTCCTTGACTTTTCGACTAATTGACTATACCTTATCCCCGAGTAAAAGTAGATCAACCGAAATCATGGGAGGACGATGGTGCGGTTGGGCTGAGAATATCAAGAAACCTCTGGATTTCCGTGCCGCGGAATGAAAGAGGTTTTTGCATTTATAGTGACAGATAGAGAAGATCTTTGCGGTTTATGATGTCGGTCGAACAAATGTTGGAGTATCTACACGAAGAAGGAAAGGCAATTCCCAAGTGAGGCGGGAAGCGGTGAACAAATCAGTGCCATTTCCAACAAATAATCTTGTTTGTAACCGGTCACGAAGTGGTGCCTTCGGCACAAGGCGCGGAGAACGCCAAGAGTATTGTTGTTCTTAATACCTATAACTTCATCGCGTGCTTGGCGCCTCGCGGTTGTAAAAATACAAGATTCTTTTTGAGAACCGGCACGAGAGTTATATATGTCGTTTTCTCTACCCGCTGATATTTTTCCAGTTTTCCTGTAATTTAAAATCAATTCCGGTTGATTGCACCTTCTTTGCAGGAAGTATACCTCAAGCCGCCGGGCGCGCGGATAGCGTTCACTTCCGGGGTTCATCGCATCGGTTGGGCCATATGTCAACACTCATCAATTTGAAGGAGATAAACAATGCTACCATTCTACCGTCATTCAATTGTATTGGCACTCGTTGTCGGAATCCTTGCAACATGTAGCGGATGCAAGAAAAGCGACTCGGTCACCAATCCGACAAACGTCGCTCTCTATAATGTAACCGCTACGGTCTATAATCCCCAGGGCCAACCCCAGGGAGGCGCTACGCTCGCACTGCAGAATCCTCCCTCGGAAGCGGGCACATTCTCCGCGACGACAGACAGCGCCGGCACCGCCACGATCCAGTCGCCGGCCGGACAACGGACGCTCGTCGCAAAGATGGGAACTGTCTTCCAGGCGACTTTGAACGTGAACGTCACAGCAAACCCCGCCGGCAACATGATTACCAACCCATTGCAATTGCAGCAAAACAGAGCGCTCGGGAAGGTTCTCGTTATAACAGCCGACGCCGAACAACTGGAAGACGTTTTGCGCGTCATCGGGTATACAGTATTTGATTCCGTTTATATCGACACTCTGCGGGACCAAGCCAACACCGATTCCACGAAGCTTCTTACTTCCTTGAAACAGTACTCACTGATCTTCTCAGATTGTGACGGGGGTACCGAGGGAGACGATGATTATGCAGCGCTTTCACGAACATATGGCCGGTATGTCCAGAGCGGCGGAAAAATGTACGGCGGGCATTTTAACTATTACCATCTGCAGCGTATCTGGCCGCCGTACTACACAATGGAGGACGCTCAAGATAATCCTACTCAGGATTCCATCAAAATTGTCAATTCGGCACTCGCGGGCTTCGTAGGATTTACCACCGCAAGCTGGGATTCTTCCACAGATTCCAGAGACCTCTCTGGCTATGAACACTTTACAGACTTACCGCCAACTTCTACAGTATACGCGACGATCTCTTGGACGAATCCCAAGATTGCCGTTATAGTCGAGAACCATCTCGGAACCGGAAAGTACCTCTGGACAGATTACCACAACCAGGATATAAAAGATGTGGCACACCTCGTAAAAATTGTTCAGTACTTCCTGCTGAATATGTAGGCTGATGCATTTCCGACCTGAAGCCGATTCGCTCAAGGGTGAGTCGGCTTTTCTTTTTGGGGCGTGTTCATTGTTACGGATCTGGTTCCGATAAGGATGTTCTGTGTGCATCGGGGGAGAAAACTGTATTTGATGTGCCCGGTGATACGATCAATTTTAACTCCGGCAGCTGGAGATCAGATGTCTCAATTCAATAATTTCCCCGCATTTATATTTGCGTTTAATCCAATAAGCTTTTACATTTACATAGACCCACGCGCAAGGGGCTCCATTCCCTTCTTTGTCTTCCCTTCCACGATGTGCCCGTCGTGCGGGCTTTTCCATTCTCTCAAGACCCTTCCCTGCACGAAGTAATCTCAAATTATATTCACTGCTATTGCTTTCAATCATGCAAAAAGGCTGATAGAACTGCACAGCCAAATTGTGCAATAGTTCTGCTCACCCTACAGTACTGACTTTAAAAAAAAAGTGCTCGTGAGGTCTAGCCAATGAACATCTTAATGGTATATCCGAAGTATCCCGATACGTTTTGGAGCTTTAAGCATGCTTTGAAATTTGTATCGAAGAAAGCAAGCTTCCCACCCCTGGGACTATTGACTGTTGCTGCGATGCTGCCGGGAGAATGGAACAAAAAACTGATTGATACAAACATCAGGGATCTTGCCGATGAAGACATCCTCTGGGCGGATTATGTTTTCATCAGCGCCATGTCCGTTCAAAGCGAGTCGGCGAATCACATTATTGACCGATGTAAAAAATTGGAAGCAACAATCGTTGCCGGCGGACCTCTGTTCACCAGCAGTTCTGAATATTACAAACACGTCGATCATCTCGTCCTTGATGAAGCTGAAATCACTCTTCCGCAGTTTTTACACGATCTGAGCGAAGGAAAACCGAAGCATCTATACACAACGGACGATTGGGCGAATATTACGACCACTCCGCTCCCTCTTTGGGATCTTATATCGGCCAATGAATATTCTTCGATGAATGTGCAGTATTCACGCGGTTGTCCCTTTGATTGCGACTTCTGTGATATTACGGTTCTCTATGGAAGAATACCCAGAACCAAAACACGGCAACAAGTGATAGACGAATTGGATGTATTATACTTTAGCGGTTGGAGGGGTCCGGTCTTTTTTGTTGACGACAATTTCATCGGGAACAAAGGAAAATTGAAGAAGGACATTCTCCCTGCCATTGTCGAGTGGAATCAGAAAAGGAAGAAACCTTTTTACTTTAACACGGAAGTGTCAATCAATCTTGCCGATGATGATACATTGATGCAGCTTATGGTGAAGGCAGGATTTGAAGCCGTGTTCATCGGCATTGAATCTCCGAATGAAGAGAGCCTGATCGAATGTAATAAGGTTCAAAATAGAAACCGCGACCTCATTGCAAGCGTGAAAAAGATCCAACGGGCAGGCCTTGAAGTTCAGGGAGGGTTCATTGTCGGGTTTGACAATGACCCTCCTGCAATTTTTGAAAAGCTTACAAACTTTATTCAGGAAAGCGGTATTGTAACGGCTATGGTTGGATTATTAAACGCGCCCAGAGGAACGAAACTCCATAAGAGACTTCTCGCCGAAGGGAGGTTGTTAAGCGATTTCACCGGGAACAATACCGATTTTTCGATGAATTTCGTTCCACAGATGAACGCTGAAGAGCTCCTTGACGGCTATAAAGAAATGTTAAACACCATCTATTCGCCCAAATATTTTTATAAGCGCGCGATGCGCTTCTTGAAGGACTTTAAGCCGGAGAAGAAAGTCTTTCATCTTAATCCGAATTACATCCTTGCACTGGTTAAATCGATGTTTAAATTAGGAGTTGTCGGCAAGGAAAGGATGTATTATTGGAAATTATTTTTATGGTCGCTGTTCTGTAAACCGCAGCTCTTCTCTTTGGCAATCTTGTACACGATTTACGGATTCCATTTCAGAAAAATATCCACTAGTGTTTAAAAGCGCGAACACTGCTACCGGGTAGTGCTGTTTCTCAAAACAAATATTGTATTTTCCAATCACTCATTCACCGCTAAGGACGCAAGGATTTCTTAGTATTTTTGACAAAAACTTCTTTGCGATCTTAGCGTCCCTTGCGGTTTCAATACAAGATGTAATATTGGAAACAGCACCAGATTGACTTATACTTTTACCGCATCAACGCTGGAGGTGTCGGCGATCCCAACCATCGTTTTCTTGAGGTGAAGAAAATGCTTCTGTTGAAATTTCTCCGCAAAATGTACACCTTCGGGTAGCCGCTCAAATCGTATCCTGAACGGCGTTCCCAGCACAGTTTCTCTATCTTTAGACCTCACGTTGGAACCCACGCTACGAAAAAGGAATCCCCGGCCATTCGGCGGGGCTTATTGTTCTTGACTCTGCCAGCCATTACCGCTAAATTCGTCTAGAATTTGTGAGTGAGTTCGGAAGAACGACGGTTTGAATCTCCAGATTCGATCTTGGCAATGGCGGGGTTTGTAGTTTATGGAACGTATGCCAATATCGAGGACAGAGCTGATGGAAGACTGCCTATTCATCAGAACGAACGGATAGCGAACGCTTCTCATTTCTTTTCACCAAGCGAAGGGAGGACGTTTCATATGAAATCAGTGTATTGCTCGCTTACATCTTTGCTGTTCAGTTCATTACTCTTCGCTCAGCCGAGCACGATCGTGCTCGACTCAATGCCGAGCACGATTCTTGGAACGGAAAAATTCTTCTACGTCCTTCTCCCCGAGAACTACGGCCACGAAACAGACTACTATCCGGTCGTCTACCTCTTTCGAGGTGCCGAAAGTGAATGGGTGAATCCCACACAGGATGGATCGCGCGAAGGAAATATTAAGACCGTTTCAGATTCCCTCTACCTCTCGGGGAAAATAGGGAAGATGATCCTTGTGATGCCCGGCCTTTCGGCTCCGGCAACCGACCCGGAATTCGAGTATGTGATTGACGAACTCGTACCGTTCATCGATAACCATTTCCGGACCGTACCGACGAGGTGGAAACGCGGGATGGACGGATTTTCTTATGGAGGCCTTTCGGTGATGCAGCTTTTGTGGCTGAAGCCGGAATTGTTTTCGACAGCCGGCGCCTACGATGGATCGTTCTGGGCGTTTGACATGACGATGTTCACGAATGCACCCGATTCTTACTGGCTGAAGCTCCTGCCCATGGCATTTCTTATGCATGCTTCTTATCCATCCAGTGAGAGCAATTATCAATATGTTCAAGAATTCGTTGACATCCTCGGGTCCCATGGAATTCAAAATTCCTTTCAGCCGCTCGTTCTTGACCCGAGTGCGATCCACGACTGGTATTTTGCCGACCTCCATATGGCGTATGCACTCCCTCTTCACTGGCAAAAGTTCCAGGCGGTGCAATCGCAAGATCAGGTTCAACTTCAAAATAATCCCTTCACGCAAAAAATCTTCGGTACTGTCTTCTTGCAATGGAGCTTTAACCCTGTGGAATCTCTTAGGACCACGGTGCAGTACAGCCGGGACGATGGACAATCGTGGAATACTCTTGACACACTCGCGAACGGGACTCAGCAATATTCTTGGAATACCACCTTGCTTCCCGACGGCACACGGTACCGATTCCGTTTATGGGCGGCAAATGATTCACTGTTTTATCTTTGGCAAACTCCGAACTCTTTTACAATCGACAACCCCGGCAACGGTCTACCGGATGTTGTGGTTCTTTCTCCCTCAAGAAACCAGTTGGTATCGGGAACATTTCCAATCACTTGGAAAGCCGCCGACCCGGAGGGCGATTCGCTGGCCATAAACATCTTTGTCAGCGAAACCAATGGGGTTCAATGGGAGCAGATTGCAGCGGGACTTGCTAACAGCGGTACATATCAGTGGAACACACAGTCTGCAGCAAATTCGCCCGTGACTAGAATTAAGATCCGATGCAGCGACGCAACCGGCTTCACGGACGACAGTACGCAGCTCTTTCAAGTCCTAAATCAACGGACGGCAGCGCAGAGTTGGACATTTACTCATGTTGCCGGCAAGGGGACGCCGGGGCTGATTGCGGATATCGTCGCACCAAATTCACTCACGGGACATAAATACCGGATGACTGTCAATGACACATCCAGCTCGTTTAAAACATACTCAGTGCGTGACCTCAATGTGTCCGCATTTGTAGTTCAAAATGCACCAGAAATGGATGGCGCAACAGAGGGACCTTTGTTCGATGGTATTCGGCTTGTCGTCAAAGATTATCAAACGGTAAGTGTAAACATCGACTCTACCCGCTGGACGCGCGGCTCGAGCAACCTTAAAGCCTCTGTTTCAATCCCTCAATTCACGTTCAATGGAAACCTGATAACCGGCACTCCGTTTCCGGCCGACTACCGCATCACAATTTCCGATCATGTGATTGACACCTCGAACACATATTATGATGCGGATGCCGTGCCCGTCTTCTTCTCCGTATGGAATATCACGGACAACCACAAGGCGGATTTTGTCTTTTCTGACGTTGATGGCGACCACAAACTCAGCATGTACGATGACCTCTCTCTATTTGAAAAAGATAAACAAGGGAATCCCGTGGTCACTTGGGATTTGTTCTTTGAAGATATAGGCAAGGCGGTTAATCCTGCCCCGGGGGATGTATTTGAATTAAGGATCAATAAACCGCTCACTAACCAGGATATATTTGAATTCACAGCGGTTGCAACTGGAGTACAGGTGCGTCACATGAACGGGACACCAGAAAAATTTGATCTGTCGCAGAATTATCCCAATCCGTTTAATCCCACAACCACCATCCAATATAACCTCCCGATGACCAGCCGCGTAAATTTGCGCATTTATAACATTCTGGGTCAGGTTGTCGCAGAATTGGTCAATGGTGAGCAAGCCGCCGGTTGGTATTCAGTGCATTGGAACGCGAACGTCTCAACCGGCACTTACTTTTTACGTATTGATGCACTCAGCACAACGGATCATAACAACCGATTCGAGCAGGTAAAGAAAATGATGTTGCTCAAATAGACTCAATCATATTGAACAGCTTTTCTCCTTTTTCATCTTCCTGTAGACCTCGTGTCCTGTCCCCGCTGTTTAAGAGCAATGCCTGACCGAAAGGTTGGGCGCTACTTTTGCTTTTGCATCGGAGAGATTAAATTCATACTTAGGCGCGGCGATGAACCCCGGATTCAAGAATTCACTACAGGAGTTTTTTCTATGATTGTTTTTTCTTTGATTGTATTTTGTATTTGAATAGCAGTATCTTCACTTAGCCCTGCAAGGATCTCAAATTCAAGTTCGACCCATTCGGTGCGGTTACCTGGAATGCGGTTCTCGTTGCGGGATAGCAGGAAACCTTAACTGCTCTAGGAAAGTAATACTATGGATATGGTTTTTCATTGGGTTGTGCAGTATGGCTATGCGGCCTTGTTCGGATCTATGATGTTCGGCATTATTGGCCTGCCCATCCCGGACGAGACGCTGTTGATGTTTGCAGGCTATCTTGTTTCCACGAACTCTCTTCAACTGCAGTACGTGATGCTCTCGGCTTTTTTCGGCAGCGTAGCGGGGATCTCTCTAAGCTATGAAATCGGGCGCCGCTACGGCCAAACGTTCCTTCTAAAATTCAACCTTCCCTTCTTCTCAAAAGAGAAACTCGAAGCGGCCCTGGATTGGTATCGGCGCTTTGGTAAATGGACGCTCATCGTCGGCTATTTCATTCCCGGAATACGTCACCTTACGGCATTAACCGCCGGTGCGTCCGGACTCCGTTACCGAAGTTTTGGGATGCTCGCGTACACCGGCGCTCTCATCTGGTCGGCGACATTTGTTCTACTAGGAAACTTGGTGGGCGGACAATGGAAAGCCGTCAGCGATGAGATCCAACGAAACGTCCTTCTTAGTGCAGGAATTGCCGTTTTTCTCTTAATAGCAGTTGTCGCTTTACGGATAACGTATCGCCAATCGAAGAAATGACAATCGCGATGTTGAATCGAAGTCATAATATCAATCACATACTGCACCTCTGGTAAATGAAAAATCCCTGCTGTTGAGAGACAGGAGGGATTTTGCTTTAAGACTTTATTTAAGCCTACTTGTATTCCGTCCGAATCCGGCGGCCAATAAGACATTTCCTGGCATCAAAGTTCAGCCGCTCGAACTGAACTTGGACTAATGAACGATCAATTCTTTTTTGTAACATCTTCTCCTCTTGTGCTGCCGATGTTCAAAGAATCTCCATTGAGCCTGAATTTTTGAATTCGCCTCCAATTCTCTGTTCGTCTCAACTTTTTTAATCTTGTTCTTTACGAACGCCTTGTTTGATTCGTGCATAAGGATCGCGTTGACGCCCTTGTTTTGCAAATCGGGACGAACCGCAGTCAAATAAAGATCCACCGTCTTGTTATGCTTCAACGCTCTCAATACCTGAATGAATCCAAACGGGAACAGGCTGCCATTGCATTGTTGAAACGCGGCAGACAAGGAAGGCATTGCAATACCGAAAGCAGCAACGTTATTATTCGAATCCAGGACAACGGGCACGTACTCAGGAAGGATATATCCGAAGTATTGCTTTACATACATATCTATCTGCCTGTCCGATAATTCAACAAATCCATAGAGGTCTTTGTAGGCAGCGTTGAGCACTTGGAATATCTCTTTTGCGTACGGAAGCATTTCCTTGGCTTTTTTAACTCTCAGAACATGAAGGTGGTATCTCTCCAACGCAACTTCGGCAATCCTTCGTATGTGATCCACAACTTCTTCGTGCATTGTCACTTCATATTCCACCCAATCGCTGTCCTTTGAATATTCCGCACTTTCAATGTGTGAGGCGTAGTACGGATAATTGTAGATTGCTCCCAATGTACTGACTTCCTCAAAGCCTTCTATGAGAGTTCCTTCGCCGTCCATATCCGTGAATCCCAGAGGGCCGTGAATACTGGTCATGTTCTTCGATTTCCCCCATTGCTCGACAGCATTGAGAAGTGCAGAGGATACTTCTTTATCGTCGATGAAGTCAAACCAGCCAAAACGAACAGCCCTCACACCCCACCGTTCATTATATTTCCTGTTAATGATTCCTGCGATCCGGCCGACGATCTCTCTGTTTTTGATTGCGATCCAATATTTTGTTTCGCAGAAATCAAACGCCGGATTTTTCTCCCTTCTGAGCGAGAGCAGTTCATCGGAACGAAGGGGCGGCACCCAGTATTTGTTTCCTTTGTAGAGAGTGTATTGGAAAGAGACAAATTGTTTCAACTCGTGCAGGGTGTTGACTTCCTTCAATTGTATTTCCATTTTCTCCCTTTCATTTTCGACGGCCGTCAACCATGTAACACTGGAGAACGATTGATATCGCTGCCGTCCAGCTCCTCAGAAAAAAACACTATCCCAGCCTTAGGTTAAAACCTTTCGAATCTTTTTAAGAATAAGAGATGGGGAGCATGGCTTCTGAACAAAGTCTGACGCACCGGCTTCGATAAGATCCCTCTTCAACGCAGAATCAAGGAATCCGCTGGCAAAGATAATCTTGACCTTGGGATTCAATTGCTTGATTTGCCGGCACGTCTCGCGCCCGGAGATCTTCGGAAGTTGCACATCACACAGTACCAGGTCTATTCGGTTTTCATTTTGCCGGCTTATTCTAATTGCTTCTTCGCCGTCTTTGGCTGGAAGAACATGATAACCATTCGTCTCAAGAACATCGGCCAACAGTTCAAGCATGTCTTCTTCATCTTCCACCACTAAAATGGTTTCATTGCCTCCCATGGGTTTTTCATCGACTGACTCGCTGGGTCCTCTTTCTCGTTGTCGCACTTCCTTTGCGGGCAGATAGAGGAAGAATGTTGTTCCCTTCCCGACCTCGCTTTCAACGTCGATGAATCCCTGATGACTGCGGACGATACCATAGACAACGGCAAGTCCCAATCCTGTTCCCTTTTCCCTTTCCTTCGTCGTGAAAAATGGTTCAAAAATATGGCGGCGTACTTCCGCGGAAATTCCTGTCCCGGTGTCTTTCACCGTCACGCAAACGTAAGAATCCTCGGTTGCTTCGGGATAGACATTGCGCAGTGATTTCCCGGTATGAATGTCCGTCGCGATTCTCAACGCTCCGCCTTTTGGCATCGCATCCCTGGCGTTGATGCAGAGGTTCAAAATAGCCTGATGAAACTGATCCCCGTCTAAGATGATTGATGGGATTTCATCTTTCAAATGAAGTGAAAGAATGATGCTCTTCGGGAAAGTTTCCGACATCATCTCGGCAACCTCTTTGACCGACGCATTGATATCGACGACCCCGTATTCGACGTCGGTCTTTCGAGCGAAGGTTAGAATCTGCCTCACGAGTGCAATGCCTCTGTTAATACTTCTGATTATCGTGTCCAGTCCTTTCTTTACTTTTTGCGGTTCCATATCGCTTTGGAGCAAAATGGAAGCGCTGCCGAGCATGATATTCAGAATGTTATTAAAATCATGGGCGATACCTGACGCCAGCTCGCCAATGGACTCTATTCTTTGAGCTTGGTACAAGTCACGTTCAAGCTTTTGTCGCCTTTCTTCTGCCTGGATCCGTTCAGTAATATCGCGGCTGATGCAAAGGATTGCCGGCTGTTCATTGTAACGTATCACCGAAGCATTGACGAGAAGATGAAGGAGAGTTCCATCCTTTCTTGTGTGAGTAGTTTCAAAATCCTTCAATTGCAGCGTCTCTAATGTTTCACGAATGATTGACTCGCCGCGAGAGACGTCTTTTGTGATGCTCTTCAGGCTCATTCCAATAAATTCTTCCTTCCTAAATCCGTACATCTCCCACGATCTGGAGTTGGCCTCAAGTATCTTTCCAGAAAATGGCTCCATTATAAAAATTGCCTCGTTCGCGTTCTCGAAAAGGCTTCGATACTGTGCTTCCGAAGCCTTCAATAATTCCTCGGCGTGGTTGCGTTCGGTAACGTCTTCAATGAGAATGTGCACCATCGTCACCCGATTCTGGTCGTCAGGGATGGGAACAAACCACAACTGCTGATGAATGGCTTTTCCCCATTTGGAAATATACGGAAACTCGCCAAAGCCAGCCCTGCCAGTTTCGACGCAACGCTGGAAGGCATCCGAGATCCGGGACTTGATGAGCAGCGGAAATGTCAAGATGTTTATTTTCTCTGTCTCTTCGGAAGACGGTGATCCTAGAATTTGAAGGGCAGCGGGATTCACCTCAAGGATCTGTCCTGACCGATTCGCCAGCAGTATCCCAATTGGCGCATATTCGTACAGCAGTCTGTAGCGCTCCTCGCTTCGGCTGAGCGCTTCCGCCGCCTGTTTACGTTCGGTGATGTCGCGATCAATGCCAAGCACCATCTCATGCCCCCCGACAGTGACAATTGACGTCGAGACTTCGACGGGAAAGGTATGTCCATCTTTGTGGCGGTGGGAAGTCTCCATATGGACAACGCCTTCCTGCCTAAGATTTTCAAGATAGGCGATGCGCTCATCGGGCGATGCCACTATTGTGTTAAGTATATCAATAGACCGGCCGATCAGCTCTTCACGATTGTAACCGTTCATCTGACAGGCAGCCACATTGCAGTCCAGGATCGGCCATGAGATAGTTGGATGATGAGGATCGATCAACACAATTGCTTCAGGCGAAGCGTTGAACAAACCTCGGAACAACTGCTCCCTTTCACGCAGCGCCTCTTCCGCCCGCCGCTTCTCGGTGATGTCGCGGTCAATGCCTATCGAGTATGACTTTCCCCTCCATGTGATCGGCACACCCACATATTCAACAATATTATCTTTTCCGTCCGGCCGAATCCATGAAAAAGAACCGTGAAAAGCCGTTCCCTTCGCAAGAGATTCCAAACGATTTACATTCGCTCTGTCATCATTGGTTACCCTCAACGCCTGCGTGTTGTCGAGATGAAGCAGTTCCTCACGGCTCCGGCCTGCCATAGCGGCATATCGTTCATTACACTCGATCAGTTTTCTCTTTGTGGGGTCGGGATTTTCATCATAAATACATATGCCGTCAAAGACATTCTCGAACACCATGCGAAATCTCTCTTCGGACTCGCGAATTGCTTCCTCCACACGCTTGCGCTCTGTGATGTCCTCATAGATGCCAAGAATCCCGACTATCTGGTTCTCAATGTTAAGGAGGGGAATCTTACTGGTGCGCAGCCAAATCTGTTTGCCATCGGGCGTAGTCTGCGGTTCCTCATATGCCAGCTTGGCCATCCCTGACCGGATGACCTTCATATCGTCATTCCGATAGGCTTCCGCCTGTTCACGCCATCCCATATTGTAATCGTTATCGCCGATCAGTTCCGCGGGGGATTTTCGTCCGGCATCTTCCGCAAAGAGGCGATTGCTCCCGAGATACACAAGGTCTTTGTCCTTCCAAAAAATGCGGACCGGAATGGTATCCATTACCAGCTGCAGCATTCGATTTACTTCTACCAGCTTCTGTTGGTTGTTTCGAAGCGCCTCCTCCACGTGCTTGCGCCCGGTAACATCACGTATGACCATACTCGAGCGGCCGGCACCTTTTTTGTTTTTAAAGAGCACCGAAGAGACTTCTGCGGAAAATTTTGTGCCGTCTTTGCGCAAGAGGGTGAGTTCACCGCTAAATGTTCCGGTTTTTGAGCGTTCTTCAAAAGCTTTCCTTAGCCGTGAATCGGATTCGTCTACGATACAATTTCGGCCAAGCGAACAGATTTCTTCCTCTGAGCGGTTGAACATTCTGCAGGCGGCAGGATTGGCAGAAAAGATTTCACCGGACGGCGACGTTAGCAGAATCCCATCCATATTGGAATTCAAAAGAAGGCGGTAGCGTTCTTCGCTTTCACGCAGCGTCTCTTCTACTTGCTGCCGTGATTTTTTTCCCCTTGCTTCATCAAGTGCCTGTTGAATAGCCAAAGGAAGTCTTGCTATCCGGTCTTTCAAGATATAATCGGCTGCTCCTTGCTTTATGAGTTTGATCGCAGTTTCTTCACCGATCGACTCTGAGATGCAGATAAAAGGAACATCCGGACAAATTTCGACGGCTGAGTGCAATGCCCCGAAGGCATCGAACCCGGACAATCTAAAATCGCTGAGAATCAGATCGTACGAACTTTCGCGAAGCAACGAAACATAAGCCTTTTCCTTTTCGACACAATCCATGGTGAGATTATACCCTGCATCGATAAGCAACTCGCGTGTGATCTCGGCGTCGTGAGGCGAGTCTCCGAGAAACAAGACTTTCAGCGATATTCTATTAATAGTCGTCTTCTTCATTTGATTATATCCTTTACGTGGGCAGTTCGTTCATAACCACCCAAACCGCGGCAACGTGTTTCACCGCTTGATAGCGTCTTGGAAATCCACCGTCTTTCCAGCACAAGCACCAGCTCATATCCCGTGCGATCTTTTTTAGATCCGGCTCTTCACGAGAAGAGGTGAACTTGACAAATAGAAATTTCTATTCTACTGCACAAGATGGTTTTTCTGCAGCTTGACACAACTCTGTCGGTGCCATCGGATTTTAAATAACAAAGCCTCCACCAGCTCACGCGGGCAGAGGCTTCTAGTTTTTGAATGTACGTCCCCCCATGCTAGGAACCCTTGCTGCGGTCAGCCGGGGTAGACATGTGATGCGAGGAATATGAGAACATTTTGCTTGATAGTCAATTTTGGAATCAGAGTGATATCACGACTTTCACACTAATTTCCGAAACGATTTATGGCGTGTATTATAATAGAGTAAGAATCAAAGCTCCGCTTGCTCAGGATGAGCCGTCGCGGCGGAGTCGAAGGGACCAGTTTAGCATCGCTTGGTCTTCACATTCATTCATAAGACCCCACAACCGTTCTGCATTATTCCTTGACATTTTTCTGCCGATGCTGTATTCTGTATGTTCACTATGTCATAGTTCAGAAAGGCGCGGGCCGTACAACTGCGTCCGGGAGCAACCCGCCAGCGCAAGCGGAGCAGCGAAAAAGACCTCTATTAGAAAAGACGGTTGTATTGTCGGCGGCTCGTTCAAAGGAATTAAGGCAGCCTGGGACATCCAGATTCTGGATTCTCGACGAGTCGCCGGAATAGCGACGCAATCGTCGGGGTATTAAACCCAATAGAGAATAAAATCTTAGAAGACGGTGCAATGAATAAACATTATTATTTGGTCATTGGGCAATTTGCCATGGCAATCAGCATTCTTTTAAATAATTTCATAAAAGGAAGCGATCTCATTTCCTTCATCGTGGGGTTCCTTACCGGTTTATCAATAGTATTCAACATCGCTTTTGCTGTGAGATTAAGAATAGAAAGATCAAGCTAGTGCTGTTTCTAAAAAATAATCTTGTATTTTTGTAAGCGTGTTCATCCTGTCCCGAAGGAATCGCTTTGGGAAGTAAGCGATCCCGCTCGAAGAGCGGGAGAGCGCATCTGGCGAAGCCATCTCCCAAAGGTCGCGGACATAGCCATCATCGATTTTAAGATGTTCAGGATTGTAGGAAATTATTCATATCAAATATTTCACAAATCACCAAGGAGAATCAAATGAAAACATTCTTCACACTCGTTGCCCTGCTTTTCGGGGCATGTATCAGCAGGACGCTGCAGGCGCAAACCTTTACGGTTCAGAAATACAGCATCGGCGGTGAAGGGGGAACGGATTATCTGACCGCAGAACCCGGTACCGGACGGGTCTTTGTCTCTCGCGGTTCGCACGTGATGGTGCTCGATGGAAATAAAGGTACGGTGCTCGGCGATATTCTGGAAACACCGAACACTCACGGAATTGCACTTGTCGCAAAATACAATCACGGGTTCACAACCAACCGCGGCGATTCCACGCTCTCTATGTTCGACCTTGCAACACTCGCCACGATCAAGAAAATCAAGATTCCGGCCGGCGGACAGGACGGAATTATGTATGATGATTTCACCGACCGCATCATTCTGACCAACCACAGTAATCCCGGTACAGCGACTGCGGTCGATCCAAACACGGGAGCTATTACGGGGGAAGCCCAGCTTGAAGACAATTCACCCGAAGGCGCTGCGAGCGACGGGAAAGGGAAACTTTTCGTCAACTTGGAAAGAAAGAACTCTATCCAGACAGTCGACGCAAAAACAATGAAGGCACTCGGCGTGTGGTCTCTGGATTCCTGCGATGGACCGACGGGGATAGCCTATGACCGGACCACCGACAGAATCTTTACCGGTTGCGGCAAAATGTCTGCTGTCGTTAACCCGGCAACCGGTAAGATTGTGGCAACAATACCAAACGGCGAAGGTGTTGACGCACTCGGCTGGGATCCGTCCGAGAAGTTGATATATATTCCGGCGGGACGCGACAGCAGCGTAACCATCGTTCACGAAGATTCGCCCGACCACTACAGCGTCGTTGCTACTGTTACCACGATGACCGGCGCAAAAACGATTTCCGTCGATCCCATAAAGCATGTGGCGTACCTGTTCCAACCGCAATACGGCCCAGCTCCGGCAGATGCACCATTGGATCGAAACGGCCGGCGCCCGCGCGGACCGGTTATAGGCGCATATCTTATTGTCATAAAACATTGATGCCGAACGAAAGCTATGACCGTATCTTCATCACGCAAAGCAGCACTTAATGCCGGGAAAAAAGCCTCGAAAGAAGCGAGCGAGTCAATGTCGGCTAAAGACCGTGGGAATCAGGAGGCTGACGGCGAATCCTCACATGCAAGATAGGGAAATGGATGGAGGCCAGAGGATCTGGCCTCTTCCATTTTAAGAAAAACAACTACGCCGTATAATTTCTCGTACATCAACATCTGCGCCGTCGATGATATTCGAATCATGAAAACAAATTAGTGCCGTTTCTAAAAAGTAACCTTGTGTTATTATAAACGTGTTCATCCTGAGCAAAGCCGCGACGGATGACGATAGATTACAAAATACAAAATTTATTTTGGGAAGCGGCATTAGCCATCGCAGGTTTGCCAACTCCTCCACACATCCGCAGTTCTCTTAAGATTGCACTTCACATTCTGTTCCGATCTGCCTAATGAAGATTGTTTTGTTGAACAGAAAGCGATATTCCAGAGAAGAGATTGTTGCTGATTTCTTGTCCTGCTGCATGTAAACTTATTTCAATGGCAATATTGTGATTCTTGTTTTATGATAGAATTTGAAGTTTATGAATAGTACCTTATTTTCGCTGTTTTTCAAATATTTCACACCGTAAAGAAAGGAGCGCGCGCAAAATGCATAAAAAAATTTTTGCGGTCCCAATGCTTATCTTGATTTTGTCAGGAATGTCAGGCTCCGCCCCCTTCTGTCTGTCTGCACAGACAAACTTGTATGACCGCGCTCAAAACCGGTACGAATTAAACTCCGGTTGGTTGTGCATGAATATCCAAAAAGTAAAATCATCGGGGGAAGAGTTGTCCGCTCCCACGTTTCCGTTATCACGGTGGATCCCCGCAACGGTGCCGGGAACAGTATTGACAACCTTATTGGATAACAAACTCATTCCCGACCCTTTTTATGGAATGAATAATCAGAAAATTCCCGATATCTATGAGACAGGACGGGATTATTACACATTCTGGTTTGTAAAAAATTTTCAGGAAAAGGCTCCGACCGGCAGCGAACAGGTTTGGCTTCGCTTCCGGGGAGTTAATTACGGCTGTGATGTCTATTTCAACGGGCACAAACTGAACAAAGCAACTCATCGCGGAATGTTTTTGCGTCAATCCTATAACATCACTTCCTTCCTTTCGACGGATGGAAAGAACCGGCTCGCCGTGTTGGTCTATCCTCCCGACCCTGTCGGCAATCCCAACGGCGGGCAAGGAGGCGATGGCACGATCGGTCGCAATGTCTCTAACCAGTACGTGGCAGGATGGGATTGGATCCAACCCGTCCGCGACCGGAACACCGGTATATGGGATAAAGTGACAATTGAAAAAACGAATACCGTTTGCATAAACAATCCGTACGTCATGACGTTTGTTCCCGGCAAGAGATTCCCGGGGCAGCCTCAGGCTCCGGCAATCATCAGGGCGAGTGCTGAAATTGAAAATCCGACCGACACACCGGTCCATGGCACTGCGCAATATGTTCTTGAAGGAAATGTAATTGGTAAAGAAGTGGTACTGCAGCCCAACTCTGCGACGGAAATACAATTGCCCGATTACACATTGAGAAATCCGAAATTATGGTGGCCCAACGGATACGGCGAGCAATCATTATATACGTTGAAATTTCAATTCATAAACAGTGATAAGCAATTACTCGATGAACAAGCGGTCACCGCAGGGGTGCGTGAAATTCAAACCCAATGGAATAGCCATACGAACAGCCGCGAGGTGCTGGTGAACGGGCAGAGAGTTTTTATCAAAGGGGGCGACTGGATTATTTCGGACGCTATGCTTCGGTTCTCACGGGAACGGTACGATGCGGAGATACGGTTTCATCGTGACATGAATGTGAACTTGATACGAATATGGGGAGGCGCAATTACCGAAAGGCCGGAATTCTATGACGCATGCGATAAATACGGGATACTTGTCTTCCAGGACTTGTGGATTTCGGGGGATTGCAACGGCAAATGGTTCGATTTGTCAAAAAAGGAAGACCAGTGGACACGGCGCCGGTATCCCGACGACCACAGATTATTCCTCGCGTCTTTTGTTGACCAGGTGAAAATGAATCGCAACCATCCTTCCCTTGCATTCTACTGCGGCGGCAACGAGATACCTCCCCCTGAAGATATTCTGTTTGCCATAAAGGATTCATTGCTCCCGGTGTTAGACAGTTCTCGTTATTTTTTTCAGTATTCGAATGTTGACAGCATGTCCTACAATTCCATCGGCGGAAACGGGGACGGTCCGTATCGCATCGAGCCGGTCAATTTCTTCTGGGAAAATCATTTCTTCCCCTTCAATTCTGAAATCGGATCGGTGGGAATGGGAGACTACGAATCGCTGGAACGTTTTATTCCTCCGGATGACATGGCGCTGCCCGATTTTGCAAACAACAAGATAGATTCCGTGTGGAGATACCATAAATACAGCGGCTACGGAAAATTCATTGATGCATACGGAAAACCTGCTGACGTAAAAGATTTTGCCGAAAAGGCGCAGCTGGTCAATTATGACCAGTACAGGGCGCTTATGGAAGGACACATCGATCACATGTGGGATTGGTATACCGGGGTCATTATCTGGAAGACTCAAAATCCGTGGACGGCATTCCGCGGCCAGATGTACGATTACTACCTCGACCCCAATGCGTGTCTCTACGGCTTGCATCATGCAAACGAGCCGTTGCACCCGATGTATAATCCTGCCGACGGAATGCTTGTGGTGGCGAATCACACGTACTCTCCCTACCACGATCTTTTGCTGCAAGCCAAAGCGTATGATATGGCGGGCAAAGATACTCTCGTCTTCCAATGGTTCATTGAGATAAGTCCTGCGTCAGTGCAGAAAATTAATTCAATAAAAGAAACCGTAGTTAAATTATTTTCTTCTCAGGGAGGCTTTTTGTCCTTACGGCTGATCAACACTTCCCGGACAGTTTTGAGCGAAAACCTTTACTGGCTGCCTGATTCGACCGGCAATTACACCGGATTGCAGCATATAGCAAAAGCTGAAGTAAAAGCGAAAGCCAGGCAGGCAAGCGAGGGAAAAGTCGAGGTCACGATACATAATCCTGCAGGGCGGCCGATTGCGTTTTTTAACCGCATTTCGTTGGTCGATTCCAGGACGAAGAAAAGGATTTTGCCTGTGTTCTACAGCGACAATTATGTTTCGGTATTACCCGGCGAAGAAAAAACAGTCGTCATTGAATATACATCAACCGCGAACACTGCGGATGCCATGGTTTCTATCAACGGCTGGAATATGGATGAACAGTATCTCAATATAAAATAAAATCGCAAGCGAACTGCCTAAAGAACCGTTAAAAAAAATCCCAATCAGTTAAATCCGGTTGGGATTTTTGTTTTTCAATTTGTTGTATGCGAGATACCGTGCCGCCGTCAACTCCCGAACCGAAGACGAACACGCTTCTCACTATTGCATGAGCAGCATTTTTTTTGTCATGACATAGCTTCCCGCCCGCAGCCGGTAAAAGTAGACCCCGCTCGAAAGCCTGTTCCCACTGAAACTAACCGTGTATTTGCCGGCATTTTGACGCGCATTGACCAGAGTAGTAACTTTTCTCCCGAGGACATCATACACCGACAGCGTCACGAGGCTTCCGGCAGGAATTTCATAGCTGATGATGGTCGAAGGATTGAACGGATTCGGGTAATTCTCATAAAGCCAATAACGATTTGGTAGCATGTTGGCAGTGGACCTGACTCCTGTAGGCGTTTTGTACGGCCGGACTACAACTGTGACGTGGGCGCCGTAGCTTCTGGTCTCGGTCTCCGTGGCAGAGGTGACTATTACCGTGTCGTTGTGAGAGTCTCCTGTGAAAAGATAACTGCTGTCGCCCCCGCTGAATGTTGAATTCGTGGTAACTTTGAATATCGGGTATAAATCGACTCCATCCGTCCATGTCCCGCTAGTGTCATTCTCCGTAGTCCCGCTGTTCGATTTCTCATATGTTTTTACAAAAGATGCGCCGTCGGTGTAAACGGCTGAGGTGAAGGTTATTCCTCCGAATTGGGATGGCAAACCGAAAAGAGAAGGTTGTAATGTGAAGTCAGCATCTTTGGAAATTCCTCCATCAGTAATCTGCGTTTG
>Ga0265323_10000227_pt1 | contig 33070 bp, 50 predicted proteins | sample 41225metaG_FD_193580 | JGI IMG/M metagenome (GOLD analysis project Ga0265323, IMG submission 193580) | Rhizosphere microbial communities from Carex aquatilis grown in University of Washington, Seatle, WA, United States - 4-12-25 metaG | ecosystem: Host-associated > Plants > Roots > Rhizosphere...
GATGGTCCTTGCGCTCCGGATGGTCCTGATACTCCTGATGACCCTTGTGCTCCTGATGAACCAGATACTCCCGATGGCCCTTGTGCTCCTGATGGGCCAGGCACACCTGATGGTCCTGAGACTCCTGATGGACCAGAAACTCCTGATGGACCGGATACCCCTGATGGTCCTTGCGCTCCGGATGGTCCTGAGACTCCTGATGGCCCAGAAGCTCCTGAAGGACCAGGCACTCCTGATGGTCCTTGCGCTCCTGATGGGCCTTGATCTCCTGATGGCCCAGAAGCTCCTGAAGGACCAGGCACTCCTGATGGTCCTTGCGCTCCTGATGGGCCTGATGGCCCAGAAGGTCCCCCCCCACCGCCGCCACCTATGCTTAAATCTATCCAAGCAGTTATCGCAACACCTACTTTTAACCACAGCGTAATACCTGTAGCAGGTGAGCCAGTTGTTACCTGCTCCACTATTGTACATCGTTCTAAATCAAGCCCTACTACACTTGGATCAAATGTAATCTTCTGCCACTTATCCGACTCGCTGAGGGCTTTTGCAATTATGAGCCACATATCCGCTGTACTTTTAAGCAATGGAATAGCGTTGGCAGCCATCTCGGCCATAACATAATCTCGAAGCTGTCCTGGATCGAAGGAGTAAGACATGTTCACTCTCTAAATTATGGCAAATATCAGTACAATAGGCACACTACCCCACGGGCAAATACTCAATTTTCAATTTGGTGTATAACGCCCCAAGAGCGTGCCCAGTAAGATTATCCTCTGCTGCAAGTATCAAGCCCACGTTTCTACCAGAAAAACCATTTGCAGTTGCATGGGAATATCCATAATTATCACCATAATAGAAGCTCCCTACAAATGTAAGTGCAGATCTATTTGGCCAGGTAGTACCACCATACGGGCCAATGTAAACCTCTACAGTCGCCATACCTCGCATTCTAAAAACAACTGCCCACCTTGAGCCGGTAGTATAATTTACAGCCAAGTCTCCTATGGTAAAACCACCAGCAGCTGCACTACCTCCGCGACGCTCATTACTACGTCCAGTAAATTGTAAAGACGATCCTGGGTGATAATTAAGTTCTACGTACATTTGTGTTGCAACGGTATCCCACGGATTACTCTCCAAACCAAAAGACATACATCCGTACAAGCCATCAACGGTCGTGATGGGGTCTGCAACTACCCATAACCAAATTTCCGTTGTTGCACTAAGCACAATACCAGCATCGAATTGTGTCAGTGGTATACAAAGCAATGGGCATGTGCGAGACCCATCATACAAACTTCCGCTACTCCTATACAACAGTTTGATTCCTTGTCCGTTGACAACGGACAGCTCACCAGACACCTCATTCAATCCGGACCAACCAGCAATACCATCAATAGTATTTGCACCGTTGGACAAAGACTGATTCGTGAGTGTAGTCAGATCTCGGTCGTAGGCAACAACAAAGCCAGCACTAACCCCCGCAGGTCCGGATGGTCCAGAAACTCCAGAAGGTCCAGAAACTCCAGAAGACCCTGAAGGTCCGGATGGTCCAGAAACTCCAGAAGGTCCAGAAACTCCAGAAGACCCTGAAGGTCCGGATGGTCCAGAAACTCCAGAAGGTCCAGAAACTCCAGAAGACCCTGAAGGTCCGGATGGTCCAGAAACTCCAGAAGGTCCAGAAACTCCAGAAGGCCCTGAAGGTCCGGATGGACCTTGTGCGTCTGCTGCGCGCATAAACCTTGTAAGAGACTCATGCCAACCCTTCACATTACCGTAACCTGTATACTCTAGCGTCTCTGAAAAAGCTGGAATGCGTGCGCCAGTCTGCGGAAGAGGCACAGCCAGTATTTCTACAGTAAAAGAAATACCGTCTACCGTACATCCGACTTCATAAGACCCTGTGCTATCTGGACTAAACGTGCATACTGGATTTGTAGCATCTACTATATTTGTGGCAGACCCAAGTGGTATATCCACAAAAGACCACTGGTAGTTGCGCCCTACATTGGCTGGGTTAGTATCAGCACACTGAACAGACTCCCCTATAATAAGATCGTTTCTACCCTGACCGTCGATAATAACTCCATGAGCAATACTCCGAATTACCGGAGTAAATTCAAGCCGAGAACTACTAGCAGCCTCAGTTGTATCTTCCTCTACACTTGTTATGCGTATTGGTCTGCTGGTTAATTGTGGTACGACATCTTTTCGTCCGGTAACCTGAACACAACCAGTATTTTTTTGTGCTTTAAGCTTCTCAAGCTCTGCCAGCACCTTGCGCAATTCTTGTAACTTTTGTGCTCTGGCGTCTTTATCTGACGGCCTATTGAACTCCAACAAGAGTTTTTGTAACTCTCGCCGTTTAGCACTTGACAGTGCATAACTACTTGAAGTCGTACTATTGCGTGCCATTACGAACTCCTAGGTGCTGCAGGTAGGTCTGGCACTTGAATACCAAAAGTATCATCTGTCTGTAGAGTTGGATCTAATAGATCAAAGGAAGCACCTACGCTAGGTACTGTTATCCTGCGTATAACAGTAGTGCCCTCTACTATAACATCTATCGTGGACCCACGTACTAGCGTAACTTGTGCCTGCCCTATCCCATCAGTCGGCACTGTCTTGCTCCGGCCAGCTATGAAGTATCCATCCTGTATGACGGGATTGTATACGTTCACTACTGTAACCTTGGCGTTCACCAAAGCTGCCCCATCTACTCCAGCCAATTTGATGGTCCCTAAGATCAAATTGGCTGGTTGTACACCTGAGCCAGATATACCCAGTATCCAATCAGACCACTCACTAAAGTTGCCGGAAAGAGAGTTGATGTACCTGGTTCGATAATAGTTGGTAGGCAGGCCAAACCTGTCTTCGTATGAGTAGGTAGTCACCCCGCGCATCAACTGGATATGTTCGTCTTCTCCGCTATCACTCTGACCAGAAATGAAACCAAGTGGTGTGTTGGCAGTACCGCTTGTAACCTCAATGCTAGACTTGGTTCCCTTCTGCGCAGTGATCAAGTTGAGATGACCTTCACCATCATCGCTGGCTACAAGACCAGGAATAGACTTGTTGATCAAGTTTAAGACAGTCTGAATACTGATAGGGTCTGGGGAGGTAAACGGTATCGTCATCTCCGTTCCTTGATTCAGCTGTAGCTTGAGCTGAGCACCAGATAAACCTACGTATGGCTGTACTACTGTGCCCAGAAGTGTGGCTGCTTCTGCAGCAGTCTTAGTGATAGATACGGCATCTGAATAAGGAGATCCTAAAACAGACCGCTGTACCTCTATCCGATCAAATAACTTCATCGTGCTCCTAAGTTCTGGCACGTATATTTTGATCTTAATTGTGGTCATGGCATCCTCAATGTTATACCGTTCTGCAGGAGTTTTGACTGGAGAATCAACCGCACATACAGGCTCTATGTGTGGTACAGGCCGCAGTTCCCTGGAGCCGACCATTTTTGGGGCATCTGACATAAGATCAACGTCTCAGTGTTAGGTGTAGTATGCCAGCCCCTATGATCGATAATCCGTTCAGTTTATCCGCCAACATCTTTCCGGTACGCAAGATGTTGGCATGCACTACTCCACGAGTTTTCTTCATTCGCACCGCCAACTCCGCCACAGCAGCAGCTTTGGTATTCGAGCTGTTACTTCTCATGCCCATTTGGATCGATAACGCGATATTCACATCATCTTGCATACATGTATTTGTAGACACCAACAACTGCCCTAGTGTTACTGGTGTATCCTCTGAATTTCTTCTGAAGGTCAAGGCATCACTGAGCTGCTGCTCAGTGATTGCGCCAATCTTAGTCAAGATGGACCCAAGAGAACTAGGATCATCTTCAGGTGGAGGCGGTGGAACTAGCGTAGATCTACGTTTGCGGCTCATGGTAGTCTCCGTTCTATGTTGTCTAAGATCCTAGAAAGGGTCTCAATAGCTGACGTGTGCTCCATGTCGGCCCTGATGGAAGCAGTGCTCAACTCGATCAGCTTTTCTGAAGTCGCAGCGTGAGCAGCACGCTCCTTGGTAAGATCTTTGTGAGCAACCCAATACAAGGCTAGAGTCAGGGCCGCGATCAAGTAGCCGGGCCCGTACTGAGCTGAGGATTCTAGTAGTGCTTTGATCGCTTCTTCCATAAATCATCCTATCTTGCAAATTCCATTATCTCTATCCAGTAACTGGATAGGTCCGGTTATCTTTTGGCCTACCTTCTGTTCTAGTGTGATCAACAGGGCTGACTCGTCCAGCTGAACTTGCTTCTGCCTCTGTAAAGCATTCTGCAACTCTACTTTAGCCAGTTGTATCTCTAACTCAGCCAACTTCTTATGCGCAACGACCAGTTCAATGTCACGTACAGTGACCTGGTCCAGCTTCACGGTTGACTGCTTTTTGATAGGCGATGGTGCCGGAACTACTTCTTCTGCAATTGCTTCGTTACTCATTTGATCTCTCCTCAGCCTGTTAGGAATTGGTTGATCGAGGCCACGACCAACTTGGAAGAATCTACTACGTTTTGATTTGTGAGCCGGCCTGCTCCTGTTCGGCCTTGTAAGATAGACTTCAAGAAAGTTGACTCATCAGTCAAGCGTTTTGTCTCTTTATCTGACCAATCAGACGTTGCCTGCTTTAGATCATCCAGACGTTGATTTCTGGCAGTAGTTGTAGCATCAGGTACAGTACTCATTTGATGTAGCCCTCGTATTTTGCAGCAATGGCGGCCTTGAGTCTGGATACTTTAGGTGCGGTCATATTCAACTTAACTGCGATTTCACCTGGGCTAAGCTTAGCTTTTCCTCCTATTCCGTAGATATGCTCAAAGACGGCCCGTTCATCTGGTGTTAGCTCATATGGTAGCAGCCGCAGTATTTCTTGCTGCCTAGAAGGCACCATAGACGCCACATCGGCAGAGAACTGGCTAGCAGGCAAGGCCACCTTTATTTCAGATTGCATCATCTTCACTTTACGTGGTGACCACTTGAGTTCATCTGCAAGCTCCAGCTGTGTTGGTTCTCTACCCAACGAGTCTGTGAGTCTTTGCTTAGCGTTGTTGAAGTCTCCTATTCCGTAAACGCGGCTCTCTACTATTCGCGCTGGGTTCTGGTTTGCTACTACGAATCGTCTAGCCTGGAGCATTTGATTTCTCAGGTGGGTATTGAGGCCAGCCCTACTAGGATCATAAGTCTCAAACCCCCTCACAGCCTGATTAGTGAACTCTGCTCGTATAGCCGCAGGTGGTATGTCTCTCTGCCGTGCCCAGTTATTTGCCTCCTTGAGTATAAGTGGGCGCATAGAATTCAATAGGGGCCTCATATCTTCCTGTTTCCGACCGTTGTTGTTCCATGTATGCCACATCTCTAATTCTTGATCTCTTTGTTCTTTGGATACAGCTTCCTTGTCGAAGCCTCCAGAGTACTCTAAAAATTCAGATATAGGGTCCATTAGGATCAAACTGGCGGAATTGTTGAGACTTGCTTTATGGACGGTCCTGGTTTTACCAATGTCTGTGGTTTAGTCATGTTGGTGAACTTACCAACATCCTGAGTATTTTTGAGTAAACTGAACGAATGCTGTTTACTGTCTTCTGTTTCGAAAGAAGGTCTCTTGACGCCACCCAGGCCCTTCTGGCGCAGGTCTACGCCCAAAGCAGCAGCTTTCTCAAACTCCGTTTTGGTTATGAGATGTCCTATTTTCATTAGAGATCACTCCCGGTGCCATCCTGTAAACCAGCACCACCTTCATACTCTATATTCTTGTCCGCCGGCTTATCTAGTTCCTCTACCTTGGAGTCCATCCTACTTCTCTGCTCTTCGTTCTTGAGTAGGTTGTGTACTCGGATAGGACGTCTTCCCTTACGGAATTGCGGGAAGGAAGACAAGGCTGTGGTGACAGCTATCTTTTCCATCTCGTCGAAGTACGCTACAAGTTTTACTAGACCTAACATATCCATAAGTCTACCCTATCCGAGGAGTCCTTTAGAAGCAGTGAGCTCCTCTACGTATGCGATTATCGTGTCTCGACGACGCTTACGGACATCCAACCTTTGCATAGTCGCGTGCTCTGCAGTAGTGGACATTCCTAAGATCTTTTTGACATTAGGATTCACCAAGCCCGCTAGATCTGAAACATCCCCAAATGCACGACTATGAAATCCCTCTGTACCCTGTGTAGGCGCACCACTTACTGGATCAAGTACTAGATCTGCAGACCCCAGAATATCCAACATGGTGGCTATAGGTCTCCACGTGTACTGTCGTATGAAAGATCCTACATCCAGTCCTCCAGTACGAACGATGCTATAGACTCTAGTCAAGTAGTCCGTACTGGCTTCTATGGTCCTATCCTCATTGATGACCTGTACATCGGCAGCACACAGTTTCAGATCTGCTGCACCCTGAACAGTAGGATCATCCTGGTCTGAGGTATTCGCAACTGGCTGATCTTGTGTTGGGGGTTGTGCCGTACGGGCCTGGAAAGCATTCTGATTATCTCTATCCACATACTCTCCAGAGCCTGTGGATAGCCCTTCTTCCGTTTCTAGTAGAGACTCCAGTTCATCCTCATCCAACTTATCTACCCCAGCTATATCACCTACATCTGTGATGGAGTTGGTGCCAATCATTTGCTGGTATGTTTCTCCAATCTTGAGATTCTTCCAGCCATCCCATATCCACGGAGGGCATACAGCCAGCTCAATCGGTAGATCTACTTCGATCTTTGTCCTACGCTGTATGGCCTCAGTCACTTGATAGGCTCTAGCATTACTGAAGGTAGTTACGTTGTTTCCTATGAGCATTCTACCTGGGCCAGGCCACAGGTTCAGAAGCTTTCCACCATTTGCTCTTGTGGCGTCAACAACATTAGTAATGACGCCACCACGTGGACCTCTACCGCCCTCTTTAGGGGCTTCTTCTGGTAGTGCTGCAACCGTAGTTTTTGGTTTGCTATCCTTTCCCGTTTTCTTTGACAGCTTGACCTTATCTATGCCCAAGAATTCCACACTCTCTCTGTGTACTCTGGCTTGGGCAAAGGCATAGGACGTGCTGCCACCTTGCTGTGTAACAGAGTGAGCAAGCTGTACACAAACACCAGTATATTGAGGACCCACCAGATACTGGAGCATCTTTGCTTTAGACATCTGTGTACCGGTTGTAGGGCTACTATCCAAGAAGTTGTTCCCAGGTCTGGAGGCTATGGCATTTATCATCTCGTCTATAGGTAAGGCAGCTACCGCAAGATCGTCTGAGTTCATAGGTCTATCTATGACGATGGCAGGGAAACCAGCAACGAACCAAGGATTGAACCTACCGGTGGCACTCATTTGCCTAGAAGCAAACCTATGCTTGAAGTACTGATGGTTAACTGCTCTCTGAGCATACGGAATTTTGGCTCCCCCCACATTGACCGCTGAAGCCTTCATGGCAAACAGGTTTGCCTGAGTCATCTTCTCATACATTGGAATGATGCCAGTCAAAAGCTCGTGTCGCATGATCAAACCATTGAATTTGCGACTACTAAGCTTCACTCCTTTCCGCATATCTACTACATCTGGAGCATAATTCCTCAAGTTAAAGAGGGCATTATCTCCAAGAATCTCATGTGTAAGCTGAAGCTCCAAACGCGAAACTTCTCGTAAGAAGTTTCGACCCCATTGGAACTGCGAATACAACTCTGGAAATAGTACATTGCATCTAGGAGCTGCTCCAAACCAGATATCCGGTCTAAAGATCTGATTATTCAGTCTGTCTAGCTTGTTATAGGTAATTGTACGTTCCTGTTTGATCTGAGCACCGGTGATGTCCGTGTAGGCACTGAACATCCTATCCAACTGCTTGTCTGCTTCACCTATATTGAAGGGGTTTCCTATCTTCGACGGATCAATAGCCAGGCTGTTACTATCGGTACACAGCCATTTACTGATCTGCCTTAGAGCATCCCTCATGGTGCTGATATCTTTGAGTAGATTCAAGCCAGGAACGGAGGGAATGGTAACAGCAACAGTGTGCAGACTTGTGTTCATGTAGAATAGAGCAGATTGCAGGTCTGGTATAGCACCAGAAGAACCCTGTTCTTGCTTGATCGTACTTAGATCACTTTGTGCTTGTTTACGTGCATTCTCTATGCTCTGTATCTCTTGATAGAACTTCGCTGTACGGGGGTCTTGAGATATGTCTGTGACAGTAGTCTGATTCTTCTTCAGACCCGTTTGAGCAGGTACATATAATGGGGCCGGGTTAGGGTAAATCTCGTGGTAGATAAACCTCTGCATGAGTTGTACTAGGCCACGGAAGGTGACTAGTTTATCCAGTCCTCCGACTTCCCTATTCATCCACATATTGAAGGTTTTACGTGCGAATAGCTTCTTCGTACTGGTATCTTGTTCTGCTGCCCAGATCTGCTGGAGCATCTTGAGACGTAGCTCTGCTATGGATGTAAATGGATTAGCCCCAGTGAATGTCTTGGGCCCGTAGTAGCATCCACCCACAGCCTCTAGTACGTGCACGATACCCCCTAGAAGCCCTGGTAAGTTCGGAAAGTTGACTGAGTGCTGGGCTAGTAGTCTAGAGATGAGCCCCACTCCATGTCCTAACACACCACCAAGCAGATTGGCGTTCGCACCTATGAATGCTGCCTCTCTCCGGCCACCCAGCAACTGCCCTTGGAAGTTATACTGGTAAGTGGTGTCCCAGTAGTTCGAGAGGTCCACACAGTTGAGTATGATAGACCTATTCCCCGGCTCCTTGGCAAACGATAGTCCTTGTACCTCTCCCGCGAATAGTAGCTTGTAGTTCAGGTAATTAAAGTCCTCAGGGGGTTCATCATCCGACGTTATGAGTGGACTAGTAGCATCCACGAAGTCGAAGAAGAACAAATGTACCACTGTGCGCGGCAGTAGCTCTAATGCCTTATCTGTAGCTATGATCTGAAGAGTCGCTGCAGCAGGTGCATCACCCACGATCTGAATCTGGGCACTTATAACAGGGACTTCTACACCCTCCAGGAATAGCCGAAGTCCTAATTGATGACCAATAGCCATGCATACACTCTACGCATATGGGTTAAATATCCCAGCATCTTGAGTCACCGCACTGGTTGGTACATCCTCATGACCCGTACTACTCTGTGGATCGAATTGTTGTAGATCTGTATTGGCAGTGCTAGGAACAGCACTTACACTGTGCGCTCTATCAAACGGGTTGTATATGCCGGCCTGGGTAGTTGATATAGGATCGGTCCCAGCAAACAACATGGCAAGTTGTACTGCCTTAGTTACTTGGTCTACTGTTTGCAACATGCCCTGTCTTTGTTGTGCGTAAGCGATGGCACTCTGATCGTATGGAGGCGGAGGTCCTGCCGGTCCATTTATGTACTCATCGAAGTTATCTGATATCTTAGTACGTAGAGGAGTAGTCCTACGAGGTATGGCAATCCTCTTGTTCTTGAAATACTCCCCCACTACATTGAGAAATGTCATTCCTGCAGTCTGGAGCCCCAAACCAAGAGCGCTCTTGAGCACCTCCTTCTGCAACTTCATAGGTTGGCCTGACTGATGTAGCTGTGCTTTGAGCGCATTGGCTGTCAACACAGTACCCGTGCCAATAGCAAGACTCCTTAGCTGATTGACGCCAGTTGTAGTAGAGGAACCGTTCAAAAGAGTGTCTAGGAATGAGGCAGACTTCAGTGGTCCACCCAAAGAATCTTGTAGGGGTGTGACCCTAGCTCCGTAGCGTACTGGATACATGTCATCACCAATAGCGCTGAGATATGTATGGTTGGTGACGAACAGAGTAAAACTGAAGGGAATGTGGTAGGGCAAATCTGCCACGTCTTGTGCCTGAGCCCCCAAGACATAGCCCTCAACTATGATGTCATCCCACTGAAGGTATAGTCGGGCATTTTGTTCTACCAGCTTTGTGCCTCTGAAGACCGTCTCGTAGTTCTTCCAGAACTCACTTCTCCAGTTGAAATCTAAGGTGTTGAACAGCAGGCCGGAGACTTGAAGGATGCGGGGTCTCTCACCAAAGAAGAAGACGTAGGTATCCCCAAACGTCTCCATCAGTTGTGATTTCTCTTGCCGCGCATCATCTACGTTTTGCAGAATGAAGTTCGAGTAGATAATTGAGGATGCGGCTGAAGAAGAACCTGGTGCTGTATTTTGCTGGAGATTAGCTGAACCAGCCTGCGACTTAGATCTAATGGACCCTGAATCTAGAAATGGTATGTCGGTACCGTCTGCCTTTATGACCCGGAGGGTGGCGTACCTGTCATCTTTGATTTCAATACCTCGCAAGGGTCTACGTACAGGAGGTTGTACAATGCCCGAATTGACATTCAGGGAAGTGATATTCCCCGCGAAAGCATCAGTACGTAGCTCTATGAAAGTTGCCACTAGTACCTCCTAGAGCGTGACGTTAGTCTTGATCAACTGATCTTTTATGACCCGGTTTGTCCTGTCAGAATCATACGGTTCTCCAGTACGCAAGGACAAGCACTTAGCACGAGCCATGCTGAGGTATGGGTCCTCAGGAACAATGGTATCGCGTAGAATGACTGTGATCAATCTTCCGTTATCCAGAGAATATGTACGCGCTACTTCGGTTCTCATTTATTGACCTGTCATAAGGTTTACCAACGTATGGAGGGAATGATTCATTCCCTCCATGAAAGTCTGTGGATTGCCCGTACCTGCAGTTGTTGTAGTTTTCTCTACAGCCGTTCTGATCCTAGTTAGTTCCGAGTGCATGCCTTCAGTACTGCCCAACTTCCCTATTATATTTGTTTCGTTCGACTTCTTCTGCGCACTAAGCTTGTCCACACTTGGATCTGAACTGTGTCTTCCATGTACTATCGCTTCTGCCTCGTGCCCTATTTTACCAAGCGTCTCAGTATCCCCAGACTTTACAGCTCCTAGTAACTCTTGCCACTTGCCCTTCATTTCTGGATCTAAGCCCTCTGCCTTCTTGGACAGACCCTCCAAAATGGATAGTTGCTTCTTGCCTGGCTTCTTGTTCTGTAATGCTCCTATTTCATCACTAGAAATACCTGCAAGGCCAAGCTTGTCAGTCAACCGGTTAAGCTCCCTGACCTTTGCACCTGTACCCCCATGACCTTTCCAAGCTTTGCTTAGTGCACCAACATCCCCAGCACCCCCGATAGTCTCACCAAAAACGCCCAAAGACTCCATACCAGGACCTGCAAGTATTGACTGCAGTCCTGCTGCTTGCTCGGGAGACAGTCCTTCCGATGCCTGGCTTAGTCTCTTCAACTGATCTTGATACTGTACCTGATCTAACTGTTTATTGGCCCCCTTGGTAACTATGTCTCTAATAATTGAACCTATGCCGGCAGACTTTGAATCTTTACCAGTGAACTCATTGAGTCGCTTTATTCTATCTTCAAACTGCCCACCTTCACTAAGAGCATCCTTTGCAGAATGCATGCGACGTTCAACAACATCTGTACCACTAATAGCATACCAATCCTTCAATTTCGATCCAAGATCGGCTAGAGATTTGTGTGCACCAGGAGTCTTTGCAAGATCTCTAAGTAGTTTTGCTTTACCACCATCGCCAGCTTTCTCTGCTGCATCTGCAGCCGCATTCAATTTAGCAACTCCACCCTTAGTATCTCCAGCTGTAAAATCTAGTAGCGCAGATTTGTATAGTTCAGATCTATCCCCAGTCATCAACTGCATTAAGCCTGAACTTGATTGTGTCTGTTTCCCGGACTGTGCTACAGGCAACATATTTGCTGCACCAGAGGGAGCTCCAGAAAGTGCACGCCAAAGTGCAGAGCCGCTACCACTTTGTTGCGTAGTTACTGAAAGAGAACTAGCTACACCCTGAATAGATTCCTCTATATTTTTCTGTACCGAGGTAAGCCTATCTTGCGTACTTGAACCCGCCCCATATTTTTTATCCATCTCCCCGGAACTAGTGAATGCGTGGCTGGCCGCACTAGCATTACCTAATGATGAAGAACGAAGCGCGTCACTCATCACCCTATCTAAACCACCTAAACGTAAACCCCGTGGAGCCCTACCCCAAATCTTATCTGTCATCTTCTCCCAAGTATCTCCAATACCTTGGGAGAAATCAGAACTGGCTTTCTGAAGAGGTTCTTCTACAAATTTCTTAGTCCAATCGGATACCTTTTTCTTCAAACCCTCGTACGAGTGCTCCATCATCTCTTCATGTTGCCGTGCTTGTGTGTCTGCAGATGCTTCAGCTCTACGAGAGTTGTCCCGCATGATTTCGGGCATGTGTCGAGCTAACTCGGCCATAGAGTCAGCCTGCCTAGCGTCCCCGCCAAAGTATCGCTGGACCAGTCTGCGTGTGACGAGTTTGTCCATAGCAGAATCGCCGTACAATCTCTTTCCAGCTATACCCGATATGAATCCTGCTTGAGCTTCCGGCCCCCTCTTCAAAAGGTCCCCACGCATATTCTCCTCACCCATCACAAACTCAGCACCACGTCCCTGTACCCCCTTTTCTGCCATTCCACGTATCTGATCAATACCCAGTCTTCCACTGGCCAGCATCCCCAGCTTGCCATCATCAAGACCAGTCATGCTCTTATTGGCTGTGGCTGCTAGCAACCATCTAGCAGTTCTAGAAGCGGCAAATCTGGTGGTGCCTGCTTGAAGAGTGCCTGATAGGGCTGCAATAGCTTCGCTGCCCTGTAGACCACCTGTAAGCTCCGCCATACGCTGTTCTGATATCACCCCACTGCGCAGTCCACCACCAACCACATCCATGGTTCTCTGCATACCTAGAGCACCCATAGCTCCCTGAGCCCCCACACTCCTAGCCATCCCAGCACCTTGCTCCTGCATCTGCTGAACCTGGGCTACTGTCATGCCTGTGGTAGCTGCTGTAGCTCTTGTGGAAGCAGCCATACGCATAACATCTGAAGGAGTCCAGAATCCCATTCTCCGGCCCTCTTGTAGGAAGGGCATAGCTCCCTCAAGAGTAGTATTGAATGTCTTGGCTACTTCCTTTAGGGCCCCAACCATCTCTTTGAACTTTGCCTGGAAGGCTTTGGCATCTTGTACTGGCCGGAATAGACCACCCTGAACCCCCTGTTCCATGATCCTGAGCATCTCTTGTGGAGATGACATGATCTCCCGATTGCCCATCTGCCGGATGGTACCCGCTATCTCTGCACCCTGCTCTCTGCTGAATCCATAACCAGTCTGGGATAGAGGATTAGTGAATCGGAAATTCTGACCAAGAGTGCGCTGAACCTGATTGGTGAACTGAGCACCCTCTACCATCTGCCCACCACCGTACTCTACAGCCTTCATTCCAATAAAGGCCGGAAGAGCAGCTATTGCAGCACCCCCAATACCTACCATCCCAGCTCTAGCAATGTTCCCTAATCCACCGGCTCCTATTCTACCCAGGTTCGTGGCCATCCCCCCAAACATCTCCCCCATTCCTGCACCATGTGCAATTCCACTGGTCAATCCCGAAGCTCTACCAAAACCAGTAAGGGCTGCCTGCATTGGATCAAGCATCCCAATGCCTCTACCAAGTGCACCCGGCAAGAAAGAGCCTGCAAGAATTCCAGCGCCCATCATCGCAGGCATAGCTGCATGCATGCCTGCGATAGCCCTAGGACCAGCATTGAACGCGCCAAAATCTGAAGCAACCCCAGGCCCCATAGGAGCCTGCTGTCCTAAAGGAGCACCATACCCCATCATCCCAGGAGGACCTTCTGGAGATATTTGACCAGCGTACGCAGCATAGTTGGCGAACATCTGCTGCTGGCCGCTCATCATTCCAGAAACTTGGTAGCTTGAGAGTGGCATAAATAGTGCTTTCGCCTCAGCACAACTGTACTACCACTCTGTGCAAAACTCAACGCACAGCGGGTATAAGAATCAAGAGTCCTCTCCGGACGCAGAGAGGACCAGGGACTACAGCTCGCAGCTAAAGGGCCGCCGACCGATGGTCAGGAAGGCTAGGGCTTCGAGGAGGTACCGTGAAGTCCCGTCTTTACACCAGGATTCTTGGGTGCTGCTGAGATCTTAGCTAACCTCGCTGTCCTATCATGTACAGGAGATGCCTTGACTAGATTGCGCGTCATAGCACCCCAATGCAGTGTGATTATTTCTTTACACGCTGTGCAAAGGTCCTTGTACTCGAGTGTCTCTCCCCCACAGTAACCCAGGAAGAATGACTCCTTTTTCTGCAGGTCTGTACTGGTAGTAGGCACATGCTCGGTACGAGTACACCGGTCACACTTGATCTCTTCTACTATTCTTCGGCCCATTTTACCACCTTCAATCTGAATGGTTTGAATCCGTCTGCGGGACATTGGTTAGTTTCCACGCAATGTATGTTCTGATCAAAGTCATCTCCATTGGGGATAGTTGTCCTCCTCCGCGCTCTGAAGGTAACCCCCTCATGTACTTGTTGAATGCCTCCAGCTCGGGAGCTATAGCAGTCATTTTTTCGGCCATATTGCACTCTGCAAAAGACTTGCCTTGCGGCTGCCCAAGCATTATGGACATGAATGGTACGTTGATCTTTAGCTCAGCCATAGAAAACCTCACAACATAACGTTATAAGCATCGTGTTCACTCAAATCTACACCTTAAAGGAGCAAGCGTGATGAGAGAGTTTCGACAACGCCTTGGACGAGGACAAGAACGGTATTGGATGATCGACCTTCGAAAAGACACAGTCATCACAAGCTGGGGTGCCATTGTAGATGGCAAACACAGAGAGCATGGAAATACGGAGGACAAGGTCCAGCCAAAAGGCAAGGCTGGCACCAAAGCCTTCATGAACTCCAAAGCGAATGCTGTCTTCACTCATGACCGGGCCATCAGAAAGAAAACGGAAGAAGGGTATGTAGAGCTCGGGTTGGATGGTAAGCCCCTGCTTGGTGGAGCTGCAGATGAGATTCTGCATGACCGACCACTTCCCAAGAACCTCTGTTTCAGCAAACCCAAGAACAGTATTTCCGATAGCGTAGTTGCTAAGCTGGATAGTGAGAAACGGTCTATCTACACCCGCAAGGTGAATGGCATGATGGTAATTGCCCATGTCAGAGAGGACGGTACGGTTCACCTCTACAGCCGACGAATGGACCCTGTTACAGCCCTCTTCCCGCACTTGGTAGAAGCTCTCTCCGATTTGCGTGTTCCACCTAGGAGCATCTTGCTTTTTGAGGCTTGGAGAGGGAAGGGGAACTCGAAAAAAGACATGGCTTTGATCCAAGAAGTCATGAACTCTGACCCAGACCTTGCTATCGCCAAGCAACAACAAACTGGATGGGCCCATTTCTATCTCTTCCGCGTTCCAATCTTGCATGGGCTTTATCTCGAGGCCAAGTACACCAACGGGGTCAACATCCTCACAATCGAGGATGCCTTCGTAGATCGATTCTTGGCTTACAGGCATCATGAAGCTGGCCAATTCCTAAGTGCCCTGGAGGTGTATGGTGGGGTGAATGATCGAGAAGCTATGCAGCTTGCAAACGAACATGACTTCGAGGGGTGGGTTGTGTATGACAAGGATGCCACGTTGGGGGATAAGAGTTTTTGCTTCACTGGAAAGCCAGACAGACCAAGTTGCTGTTTCAAACGAAAGAAATCTGAAGAAGATGATTTCATAGCTTACTTTGCCCCGGATAAAGGCACCAAAGAAAAACCTATGGGTAGTTTTGGCACTGGGAAGAATCGGGAACGTGTAGGAACTCTGTCTTTGTACCAGGTGAATCCAAATACTGATGAGTTGGTATACATATGTGAGGTGGGGTCTGGGTTCAGTGATGAGCAAAGAACCAAGTGGGTGTCAGATAGGAGGTGGCCTAAAGTAGTTCAAGTAGAGTTTGAAGAGCGCTTCTACAAATCCGCCGGGGATAAGACAAACGCCCTTCAACTTCCTAGACTCAGTCAAGTTCGCGAAGATAAAGTACCAACTGAGTGCACCAATCCAGAGCTCTAGAACTTACTCATGTTGAATGAACGCCCACAACGAGAGCACACAAACCGCTTGTCGTTGTGGGCAGTTCCTACTGCGTAGCCACCACAGTGGGGGCAACGAACCTTGCGATGCGCGGCCGGATGGTCTGTATGGCTGACCACCACTTTTTTCTTTGGCCCTGTAGTGACTTTTTGCATAGATCAACCTCCAAACACATGCGTATCTTCGTCCGCTCCTGCCGGCGGCTCGACTAGTGTACCAATCTCCTCCTGGGGAGCTGTAGTACCTGCAGAGTGTTTCTCATATTCCGCAACCATTCGGATAATGACGTCCAGCTTAGCTCCGCTGTATTCCTTCTCCGCCTTGACTAGGGCAATCTGAGCGTAGACATCATTGAAGAACGAATCCGCCCTGGCTTTACGTGCTTCTCGATCTTTCCCAGACTGCCCAACAGTCTCGTAGATGTGCTCCTTGAACTTCTGCAGCTTGCCGCTGTCCTCCAGGTCCTTAACCTGTTCTGTGCGCTTTGCCAGGTCTGCTTTTCGTTCCTCTTCCGCCATTGCCTTCATCTCATCTTCCACAAACTTGTGGTACTTTGGCCAGTCTACACTGACACTCGTGTGAGCCGGTGCAGTCTCAGTCATGGGCATCTCCACTGAGACTGTGCTGATTCTGGTAGGCAGCTGGTTCACAGGGTCCTTGCCAATCACATAGTCCAGTACATCCACAGCGACAGCATTGATCACCTTTTGATGTGCCCGAAGATTGAACTCGGCAGCATCCAGACCCGCCTTTACATTCTGATCATTTTGAAACAACTGGGCTATTGCCAACTGCACATCTTGGCTAAGCTTCGCAAGCTCTGAGTGCATCTTGTTGACGAAGTCAACTAACTGTTGGAATGGGTCTTTGGGGTTTTCTTCCCCCTCTTTTTCCTTTCGGATTCCCCGTCTCTGGAGTGCCTTCTGCTTTCGGAGCTGTCTGATTTTCGAGTTTGGTTTCATGCTCAGCCATCCTTGTTTTGTTGATGTTCTCGACTTCGGTATCCAGTCGGCCTATCTCAATTTCTATATTAGACCGTATTACTGTAATGATTGACTGAGAAACAGTCAAGGTCTCTCCCTTAGATCGTATCCCCAACTTGGTAGGAGTAGCATCCGAGTCCAGGAACTTCAATAGGTGCTCGTGTAGCTCTTGCCACACGGCCATCTTCTGGAGCAATAGGTCTCGGTCTTTCATCTTATCCTGAAATGTGCGTTCCGGCATAATGATTACCTCTGCAAAAATACTGTAGAGTCTGCTATAAGCATTTTGATCTCGACTGTGGACGAACGAAGTCGCTCAGACCGCCAGGCCAAGAGATTTCCGTCAGAGAGATGCAGGGTTGAAATCCCGCGAGTCGAGGTATGCAGCGAGGGCTGGAGGCAGTATTCGACAGCACGGTTGCATTTTAGCCCTCCCTCACAAAAACCAAGAATCTCTTATACAGATCAGCACCATGCGCTGTGTCACGCAAAATGTTGCGCAACGGGTAAATTGCCTTCTGTCTCCTTCTCCTGGCCTCGATGATGATAGCACCATTAGCTCCACGATTCATCTCAGACTGGGTGTGCGCATGAAGATCTGCGTGGTGAAAGATCAATCGTACATCTGCATTGCTATCCAGATATCTGAAGTTGTCATAGATTGCCTGTGCCCATCCCTGAGTATTCAGCTTCAACAGCCTTTCTCCCCACAAGTCCACGGAGAGTGAAATCTTCTTGCACTTGGGGCACACCACCTTGAGCGGAATTTTGGACAAGTCCTGCTTGAACGCATTAGCATCCAGATCAACCACTTGACAATCAGTAGGGTCTATCACACCATAACAGCGGTCCACTGGGCACAGATAGACCTTACTATCTCCGCCGCCATGTAACCTATTGCCACTGAGTAGGAAGGACATGACACCTGCAAATGGTTCAATGGTGGAGCGCTTCTCGTAGAACTGCACCTCAAGTTTGTATTTAGCCTTAACTTGATCTCTAAAAAACTTGTCGGTAGCAGCCATCCTCTCGTTGATGGCGTGCTCTTCTTGCTCACTCAGCTTTCCTAAGTCTTGATCACCAAGCCTCTTCCTGAGTGCTTGACTTTCTTTCGGCCCAAAGAAATCGGGCATTAGCTGCCCTCCTTCACAACGTATGCACCCTTGTGACTCGGCCCGCCCCTCGATGGGCCCGGTAGCCTTGGATCGAGTACTCCCTTAGCATTTCTGCTGGGACTGGCTCCTATTAGAGGAACCTCATCCACAGAACCTCTATATGCCTTCTTACTGGGCCTATGTGTGGCTGTAAAGACAGTGGCTGCATCGAATAGCTTGCATGCATTTGCTACAGCAGAATCTATGTCCTCTGCAGTCAGAATAAAATTCCAACCGTAGACTAACTTGCTCCCATTCATAAAGTACTGCTGGCATACATGCTCAGTCCAATCCTTCTTCCGGCCAAGTACATACTCCAACAGAGCACACCAAGACTTCTTGTCAGAGACTCTACACAGCAGTCGAACTGAACCAGCCGGCTCTGTCTTTTTGATCACTACTGCGAAGCCACTAGCTTCTATAGCAGCAGCAAGTTTCTCAGCGTTGGTAGCCATAACTACTCCTCATCACTGTTTACGATTGCTCCAGCAGCCATCCGCTTCAAGATATCTCGAAGCTCCTCTACTGTTCTCTCCATAGCATGTATGGCTAACTCCAGGGAGCCCATAACAGCTGAAGTACCAGACCAATTGACCAGAGTCATGAGCCGACCCTCATCCTTCACTTCCGTCACACGTTTGTGGATAGTACTGTAGGCAGTTTGGAAGGCAGTAAGATCTAACTTGTGCTCTTCTAGCTCCAGCTCTACTAACCTTCTGGAGATGCCATCCCGTTGTTTTCTCGTAGGAAGCGCAAAAACTTGAGCTCCCTCTGCAAGTCTAGAATCACCTCCTTTGCCATTTCGAGATTCCCTGCCTCCAGCAGGGTCTTTAGAGCCTCTACATAGATGTTCAGCACCCCCACAGTCGTCATTGTGTGGAGTTGAACTGCTTCCATCTTTGTTGGTCCCATTCACTTCTCCTCCCTCATGTAGTAGCAATATAGGGCTATTGTTGAAAAGTTCATCTAGTACCTTAGTCGCAGCCTCTTTACCATATTTCAGCGCCGTCTCTCTAATAAGCATGGCTGCTGCTTGTACGGCACCCTCTCTAGGATGTTGTGCATTTGACAGCACCAGACACTTCTCCAATCTACTCTTTATTTGATCTAAACTTGGTATGTGTTCTCCCTGGATAGGGCCCTGCTCAGCCGAGGGGAACCCCTCCAAGAGCTCTATCCAGGAATCCTTACTCATGAAACCAGCTTGACCTTCCCAGGCTTTTGTTCCCGGCGCTTGGTGAAGAAGTCACGAATTTGATCGAAGGTGGCATCATACTTCACATTGAGGCCACCAATACCCACCTGCACTTCAGCCATATGGTCTCTGTTACCATCTGCCGTTTCGAACTCAAACACGTTGATGGATGCTACTAGATGTCTCTTTAGATCGGCCATTGTTCTCTCCTTTTCTTTCTCTTCCACGATACCCTTTAATAACGTCAACTTTGTAAGAACGAAGTTAGTAGATGCATTATCCCAGCACGCGGGGCAGACGAGTACGCCTCTCAGCTCCTCTAGACATTCCGCAGGTACTCCATCTCGGCAGCTACCGCATCTAGGCATTGGTGTTCTCCACATCCAAGATGTAGTACTTTAGTTCCTTGTCCTGATATCTAGGTTCCACACCTGTGATCACATACTGACCGTGAGGCAAAGTGATCGTGTTTCCACGTCGTGCGAAAATTGCGTCTCTTGCCAAGTTAGAGACCACGTATACGAGCTTATGATCTCTTGTAACTCCCACTCTACCTCTACAACTCAAGTTCTGGTGAAGACCTGCATAAACGGCGATACTGTAATCAACCGCATTCTTCAGAGCATAGCCAATGTCTAAATCTGTCTCTCTCAATTCCGGCATCTCTTCTTCCTTCTCGAGCATACCTGCCACATCATCTACAATCTTCATAAGCTCTTCTTGAGTCTGTGCCAGCTTCAGGTCATCCGTCATATCATCTGGTAGAGCTTGCCACCTCTTGAGTAGGGCTATCGACTGGGCTGGAATTACTCCCGCCTCTAGTAACCTCTTTGTGAGTTCTTGCATTGATCAATGTCTCCGTTATGACTTTCAAGGCGTACTTTACTTCCCCTACTGACGCATTCTTATGTGTAGAGCCAAACAAGATGGCTACGTTGGATGGCACCACCTCATCTCTATGTACTTCGAGATTCAAAAACACGTCACATTTTCTGCTGTGCCGACGAGGCAGACCAGCCCAGGGCCAAAACTGACTATCCTTACTCACCAGCAGGTGAGTAGGAACCCATCCTTCGTACTCCAAGAAGAAATACATCCAAAAAAATATCGACTGGGGAGCTGCCTTCTCAAGACCCTGTTCGGCCAGGTTAAACTCCTCCATATCAATATTTCTAGCCATATCATTCAGGCTGATGGTTGTTGCAAGTTCTTCTAGTGGTGTAACCTCTTCTCCTGGTATCACTTCTTTCTGATAGGTAATGGGTTCTCCATCCCTAATTATGATCTCTTGTACCCTTCCATGGCTCAAGATCTCACGGACCTTCTCGACTATTCCATCCACAGACGTCGGCAACTCGGTCTGTAATGAGACTGTCTTAACGGTCTGAGTTTGGCCAAGGCTAGTCATATCTGCTCCACAAGCTCTTGCAGTCTTTCTTCCTCAGCTCTCAATTCCGCAAAATGACTGCATACTAGGCTGGTGACTGTAGTTTGTTTTTTCTTGGCATAGGCCACTATCCAGTCCTTTAGATCTTGTTCGATCTTTATGTCTAGCCTAGTACGTACATTTATGTTGGCCATAGTGTGCCTAGGGAGTTGACGGGAAGATGTTCTTGGTGCAGGTAGCAATAGCCAAAGACCAACAGTTGATCTGATCAATCACACCAGTTGGAGGCAACTGATACATCAACTCGAACTGCTTCAGAGCAGCTTGAGATTTCGGACCAAACTGTCCATCGATGTCACCATCGTACAATTTCAGTTGTTGCAGACAAGTCTGCACCCACTTCTCATCACCCGTCATCTGAGAACCGTACGTGTTCGTAATCCACTTGATAGGTCCATCAGACCGTGGCGGAGGGTTAGGACCCATATTGAGGTAATTGAAATGCCAACTCTCCGCACCTAGTTGATAATCGGAACGATAGCAAGTCCACCCCTTTGTAGCCATCCATCTAACCAAGTCTGGATAAGACATACCCATCAACTTGGTAGATTGATCTATGTCGATGTCGATGGATATGCCGTAGTTGTGCCCACTAAATCCTGGACGTTGCACCCCAGTCTTTTGCTGTCTAGCAGCCAAACTAGACGCAGGGCTACGGAACATGTCCGACATTGCTATGTTGTAGTTGTTCTGCGATGTAATTGCCCGTAGACCATCTACCACGGATGGATGTACCAACTTCATTCGTGCAGGCAATACACCATTGTACACGTTACCTAGCGGCCCTTTGATCGGCCAACTTGTCACATCAACCAGTTGCAGTATCAGCATCTTGCACCTTCTCTATTGCGTGTAGGTAGTCGTCAAGACCTGGTATCGAGAACTTGCCCTGCAGCCACTGTATGATCCAATGGTGAATTTCGTCCATAAGTGCCGGTGTTACAGGTTTTCCGGCGTACAGCTTGGTTATCTCTGCCTGCAGTTCTTTTTGGATTATAGGATTTTGTCCTATAAATGTGGGTAGGAACATGAAGTTCAGGACAACTGTCTGAGTTGCTTCTTCGAAGTGTACTACCCTCACTGGTTAATCTCCGGTGGGTGTGCTCGATCATAGATCAAAAGAACATCTTCGGGTTTGATGATGGCACGATCTAGACCAACTGCCTTCTGAATAGACTTGGCAGTCTCTGTGTGGGTAGCCACGAACTTGACAAACACCACTCCGTCTCCAACCTCCACACCCACAGGAATACGCACAGCTACTCCCTGAGCCCATCTACCCGGCCCCACCTGGACAACCTCAGCGGTACGTAGCACGTGTTCATGGGCATTCTGCGGCTTAATCAACAGACCAGACCCTATAGTGTCTTTCTCAGGGTCTAGTTTGATCAGAATATTGTCGTGTAGCAATCGCATGACTATGTTGGACTCCCGGTAGGAACTGCGCTAGCCAGATCGTCTGGTCCTGCCTCTCCTGCCCGGCCATCAATAGCCTCTTCAAGTGCCTTCTGCAGCCAAGGAGCCGCAGTCTTCATGTCCTGTTCTGTTCCCGTCGAGAATGGGAAATAGAACTTCTTATCACCACGGATACGGAGAACAATCCTAGATGGGGCAGTCTTTCCTTCCCCATCCGTGACATTGCCCACCAGAAACAGGTCTAGTGGAGCCACCTTACCGATACTCTTGTAATTTGCTGGTTCTGGTTCTGCTGGTAGACGATTACGTACGTTAGCCATGATCTACTCCTTCTTTGGTTACGATACTTACTGGGAATTGTTTTGGTGCAAAGGCTTCTATTGCTGCAGGAAGGTTATTTCTGATTAAAATGCACATATCAGGTGGTAGCTTGTGTACTGGTGGCGTTCGAGCTCCCTCCGGCTGAGGTTCCCATGGAACTGCCTGCATCCAGATTTGAGCACGCTTGTACTGTTGAATCTGCTGGTGTAGCTCCTCCAATATCTTCTGCATTGATGTCTGCACCAGCATCACCAGTTCTTTCACCAAGGTTAGCTTCTGCTCCTGCAGCTGGTACTCCCTGATGTGGGCGTTGAATAACGACGTCTGTGGTTTTCTCCGGTAGATGGTTGCTATCACTGTTTCCATGCTGAGACCTCGTAATTTTGTAAATGCACGGCCCTTCTGGTGAAGATACCAAATGCAACTTCCAGTCGTTACTTAGACTGATCGCGTAGACTGCAGTACGGTCTCCACCAGCCTCAGCCATGTCTAAACCCACAACAAGATTTGCCTGCATCAGGGCAGATATAACCTTAGGAGTACAACAGACCTCTTCTGGCAACCCAAAGCCGCACAGGGCTCTGAAGAATTCCTCTACACCTATCTGCCGCCACTCTCGGTGCACAGGCAGCCTAGGAGAGTGCAATAGCAGTACTCCTCCACACAGTGGGCACTCTTTATTACGATCTCGCCACCTAGGGTGGGCTACTAACAGCTCCTGAATTTTGAACCAGGTGCCTGTTATTTGATAGCCGGTAGGGCATTTGGAACAAACGAATTGGATCATATTTGCTGGCCGTCCTCATCATCGCCACTCAGAAAAGCTGGTCTGGGCATGGCATCAGACTTCGGAACTATGGGGTAACCCATTTCATCTGCAGCAGGTGTAGCTATTCTCTGTGCCGGTAGAGCTTTAGGTACTGGAGCAGATACATCTCCACCGAACTCAGATGTATCTTTATCTCCAGTAGCTGCTATATAGTCTTGTGGAAAGTGGGGCTCAGCTGGTCTAGGTAACCTCTCCTCCGGCACTACTCGTGTACCCACAGAATACCCACCTGGGTTCTGGCTCTTATGAATGCCTTGAGACAACTGAATAAGAGTCTGTACTGTTTCCTCGTCTGTGGGGATGCTAGCCTCGTCTCCATTGTCTAGAAGGACTCTGATTTCGTAACCCTCTGCTGGATTCATATCTAACCGCACAGTTTGTGCGAAGCCTATTATTCTCATCGTGGAACCTCCGGTGGTTTTGGTGCTGTTGCTCGAGCTACCTCGGCTTTTCGTATATTTGCCTGGATACCAACGGTCAGCCCTATTGACCGGAAGGTATTGAGAACCATGCAAGAAGTGAAACGCTGATCTTCGTTGAACCTAGGATCAAAAGCTACACAAGATCCATTACATTCTCTATCCTCTGTTCCAGGCATCCAGCAGTACAATTCACTTGCACCACCTGCTTCGTGCTCATCGGGGCGATGTAACAGCGGGTCATCAAGACGGTTTGGCATTTTGCAGCTCTCCTTGGATCTTAGCTACTTCCTCTAGTGTCGCCTTATGTGCTCCACCAATTGCAGCACGTATCAGTCTTGCCAACATCTTCGGTTCAGAACCATCCACCAAACCAGATGCTGTCATCGCTTGACCGATGGGTACGGCAGCTATCTTTGCTAATGCGCGCAAGTAGTCTTGAGCTACCGCAGTAGCTATCATATACAGTCTCTCAGGGTCAATATCGTGTAGAATTAGATCGTTGCACGTGCCTGTCCATGCACAAGACCGGCACTTCACTGGACTGCTATCCAACATACCCTCCGCCGTGACTTTACTGGAGCCACAAGCAGGGCAAAGCCTGAAAGTGCTCATCCTTGCCTCCTATTTCTCATGCGGCGTTTTCCTCCTTTTGTAAGCGGTTCAAGCGGTATGATCTTGAGTGGCCCCTGTTTGATCTGACTTCTGAGATAATCCAAAGCCTTACTATCTTGTGTCTTCTCGATTCCTTTGGAGAATGGAAACAACGCCTCTCTATATTCAGTCCAGGTTTTCTGTAGCTCCCTATTCAACTCAGCACTTGGGGCCTGGCCAGCTATCATGATTGCATTTGCTACAGTCTTAGTCTCGTACAGCCGTATATCTTGTCTTGACCGCCAGACCATCAACATCATCGACTCCATCGGGGTGCCTGGCTCAGGCAACTCAGCCAATCTATCATAGAGAAGATTGGCTCGCGCCCATCCCAGAGGAGTCGCTAGGAGTTTTTTAGGACCTCCGTAGATTTGATGAATAGCTGCCTAACTCTATAATCAAACCACATGTATTGCACTCCCATATCCGCGAGCAATTGGATCGGAAAGCGCATTAGCATATCAAACTTCTTCTTAAACAGCGTCTCATCAAACCTCTTCTTATCATCCAGATGTGACGGAAGCTGCATGCCATTGATCGAGACAACCCCCAACGCCAGATTCATAAGAGAGAACTTGTCCAGCATGTACTGGTCCCCGCCCTGTTCTCCGAACATCATTCTCTTGACTGCCAGGTCTTCGGCACCACTAGAAGAGCGGAAAGAGAACACACACTTAGCTGGTATGACTGGCACATCCTGACGTATCTCTCCGTACGTCAGGATATCCTCAATCTTCATTGCCTTTAGTCGAGATTCTATCTCTTTTCTACGCGAGGGATTATTAAGGAGATTCCAATCACCCTCGCTCATCAAGGAGCCCAAATCAGCAGCTTGCTTAGCAGCGTCTTCTACTATCTGTTTCTCTACCTCAGCAGTTTGCGATTCCTCTTTTTGCATCTCTGATTGCTGTACTTGCTCCGCAGTCTTTTGCAATTCACCCAACTTCTCTAGATCTTGAACGGTCTCTGGACGAAGAAGCTGACCTGCTGGTTTAGGCTGTGGCCGGACATTGGGTTGATTAGCAGATACCCTAGAGCCTACACCAGGTATGAACCCAGAGTCTTCTGTTGCAGAATCTGGCAACAAGTCAAAAGGACCCTGACCAGTGGCACGCTCTCTAGCCGCCATAGTAGCCAACTCTGGGCTATAGGACGGACTCAACGGATTGGTCGGGTCTCTGAGAAACTCTGCTTGTGCAGACATCGAGCCACCACCCGGTAATGGGTCTGCGTCTAGAGGAGGAATACGCACCTTCGGTACGCCACCAACTGGCCTAGCCCCAGCCTTTATGCTTGCCATTCGATCTTGAGCTGTTTGCTGTTCCGGCGATAGAGGCTTTTGCATTGTTCTCCTGACCTCAGTAAGTGGTTGGTTAAACTGAACGATGCCTTTGTTATTTCTAGGTGTCATGGTCCAACTTTCGGCCAGGATGGTAGGGGTGCCTTCTTAGGATCAAGTAATGACTCACCATCCACCAGGAAACTCTTCATGATCCCATACAGCATGGCCCTGAACTTTGGCCTATCTATAGCTACATTCATACCGTAGCTAAGACACGCCTTATGTAGGGTATCTATTCGATACTTCATCCCACGTTCCTCCCAATACTCATCTAACTGATCAAGTGTTAGACAGGGCTTTATGGGCGGTCTTACTTGATCTACACTAGTGGGATTGATTGCTTTTCGCATGTGGCTAAAGAAAAGCTGAAAGGGCTTTTCTTTAGGTGTACACACACCGTCTGTATACGTCAAGCCGAATTACGTTCTGCTGGGCCCAGGGCCATGAACTTCCTATAGATTTCAGGTAGATAGGATGCACACTGGTACGGCTCCACAGGCTTGGTGAAGTGTATATCTGCCAGCAAGACTGATGAAATTGTATTCTTCCCGCGCATGACTTCACTTCTACCGTGCACATACTTCAATGTATCTGCATCTGGTCCCAAGGGACTGCCAAGTGATATCTCTCTTATCTGGCAGCCATCTAACCACTTCGATAAGGAGTCCCCAGCCAGATGCTCAAACGCTACTGTTGGAACCAATACAATCCTCTTGAAGTAGTACAATTTGATCGAATCCGCACCATCGAAGAATGGCGGTATGTCAACACTAGTAGGTTGCAGCGCTTGTGCTGCAAGTACACCATTCTTGTAAATCCCTATACCACTCTTTAGATCTTCGCCCATCCTACAGGTCCTTTCGGCAGATGTCGGGGGACTTCAATTATGATCAAACCCTTCTTCTTGCACTTCCAACAATATCCGTAATCTCCTCCTCCTGGGTATGGAATCAACTCATCACCTACATCGTACTGCTGCATGTCTAACTCTTTGATCGCGCCACAGTGTTTACACCTTGCCTTGCACTGTGGTGGCTTCACTCTTTTGGGCATCATTAACTCCTTTCTGTAGCAAGAGTTTCTTCTCAAGAGCCGCTGTACGTAAGACCTGCTTATACACGTCGAACGTCCTTCCCAGCTCTCTCTTACATTTCTTCAGCAAGAACTGGACATGGTAGTAACACCTATCACACAACAGCAAACTCTCGAACACACTCTTAGCAAGATCTCCGCCACAGTTCACGCAAGAAGATGCCGTACTTAATCTTTCTGGTATGGGCCTGGTGGGTTTAGTTGGCTGCATTCTGCCTCCCAAAAACAACGCTTGTTGACTCCAGCTTTCAGTATGATGTGCCTGGGTAGTACCAGCACCGCTTTACTGATGTTGCAGCAGGAGATGCTGGTAAAGCCTGCTTCATGTAGCTGTCTGACAACTACATCAACATTACCTTCCTGCATATCTGGCATTTCATATCTAGTTCCTAACCTAGTTTCGAACCAGCATGTCGATAGGCTTGCTGTACTGGCCGGTAGCTCTTCCTGTGTGCTTCGCATGGTCCGTATTTCTCCAACGCCTTGTAATGATCCGGTGTTCCATATCCGTGATGATCTGAAAATCCATACTGTGGGAATTTCTTGTGTAGGTCTAGCATAGCACCACATTGTGCCTGTTTGGCTAGTATAGAAGCCGCAGATATACACTGATGTATTGTATCTCCGCCGACCACTGTCTGTATATTCCTGAGTGTACCTATAGTCCGGTTGCCGTCTATCAACACCTCCTGATCGGGATACTTCTTACGCACACTAGTCACCAGCGCTGTACAAAGGGTTTTCCATGCTCCCCATATACCCTCTCTGTCTACCTCAGCTGGTTGTGCTAATAGCACCTCGTAGAACAGAGCACTACGATGTATTAGATCAATTGTGTCTTCTCTAGACTTCTCCGTCATCTTCTTGGAGTCTTTGACTCCTCGTATTCTGAGATGGTATGGGAGAGCTACTACGGCAACGACTAGAGGGCCTGCAAGTGGACCCACACCAGCCTCATCTATTCCTATTTGTATTTCTGTCATGTGCAAACTCCTGAAATAGCCGGGTATAAGAAACATAGTTGAGACATCGGTTCAGTAACCCAGAGAGGGCCCCAAACAATGCTCAAGAAAGATCGAAAGACTGAAGAATTCTTGGCTCAGGTGCGTTGGCATGGATTCGAGTTCATACCACCCAAAGTGAAGAAGACACCACTAGGAAGGGAGTACCTAGACGCGAGACTTCGAGGAGTGCTTTTCGTAAAGTTGGAGTTTATTCCAGGCTTGTACACAGTCTCTGCAACCACCAGTGCACACGAAAAGAGGTATGAAGATACCGAAACACCGTCTGTCCAGGACATACAAGATACAGTGGAAGCACTAGTTAAGGCTTACCCACTAGGCTCTGAACTTCTTGTTAATAGGGTGACTACACGATACGAAGACGATGTCACCTCGAAGAAATGGAATACGACCTACTTCGAGGTGAAAACGAATACCACCAACGTGCCAGATTTCCACAGCCATCTGAGGGCTAGTTTGTTGGAGTTAGTAACACCAGATAATACCGAAGGCACTATGCCCCGTGTGGAAAGGGTCGTCAGACCTGCAGGAAAGAGAGCGCGCAAAGCTGCTGCCGCGCAAGTAAAGGAAGAAGCCAAAGCCTAATGAAGCCTGTCCCCAGCCCCTCTGTAGAGGGGCTGGGAGACGACTCAAGCTCACTCTTCTTTGACTACCCAATTTGGGTGTTTGGCCTTCATATGACGTTGCATCCTTTGGGCTAGAGGCTCTGCAGCGTTCCTCGGAGGACCACCAGGGTTCCCTGTCCGGCGTATTCGTTCGCACCTTGATTAGCCAGATCTAAAGAGGGGAATACAGCTTTGGCGACATTGTTCACCGTGAGTAGGTATAGGGTGAGGGGGAGGTAGGATGTATATGTCGGCTGTCCCCCGGCATGGAGATCCCACTGTCCTCCTAAGCTGTTCACGCTGCCAGGTCGTTGGATGAATGTGCAGGGGAGGGCGACAGCCTTTGGATCGTTGGGGGTCAGGACTTGGCGCATGAAGGTGACAGCTTCTGCGTTCGTGCCGAAGATGCCCTTGACGTTCGTGGTGCTGTCCAGGACCTCGTATACCTGAGCCGGGGAGGTGGCCATCGGGTATTTATTACCGTTGGTGTCTACGAAATAGGTCGTCATGTGCTTCTCCTCGTTAGTTGTTAGAATATGCCGTGGAGATTATACCCTGCATCTATTCCTGCTGCCAGAATTTGTCGTGTGATTTCAATGGCATCCTTCTCCCCGTTCAACACTACCCAAGCCCTCTTCTCTGCCCCCACACCCATCACCCCCCACATATGAAGATACCTGCCCCTGATGTGCTTCAGCTTTTCTTTATCCCGCTCGTACCTATCTCTAGCCTCCGGCCTTCTCCTGGTAGCTTCCTCTACAGAAATATCCAACAGGATGTTCAGGTTTGCCTGGGGCAGGCAAGAGTTGATTCGAATCATGCTGCTGAAGTCTAAACCATCATCGGCACCGTAACAGCAGGCACTAGGCCAATAGCGATCTAGAATAACGTGTATGCCCTTTCTATCAAGAGCTTTGATCTCAGACGCAGCATCGTACTTGTCCATTGTCATCAGAGCTTGGAAAGCGGCGGCGTCGTCTGGAGACCGCTCCCACTGTGGTATCGCGGAGGAGTCTCTCTCGAATAGAGCTACTTTCTCCATTAGATGCTTCTTGATTACTTGCCCAAACGGACCCTCGTATCTCGGAAACGAAATTCTCTGAGATGGATGCAACAACTTTTCTAGAGTTCTGGTCTGGGTATTCTTGCCACTGGCATCCAACCCTTCCACAGCTATGATCATGTGTTCCTCCTAACGCACATAACAGATGTACCCGTCTCTTCACCCGGGTGTAGACCCTGTACACTTTCCTGCCGTACTTGTTGTTTTTGACTTCCACGCCCCACTTATAATGTGCCCACCACTTGTGAGAGTTACCCTTGCAATGCTTCGAGTGATATTCTTTCCAAGAAGCCAACATACTCACACCGACCTCTATATTAGTATCTGGATCAAGTAGCTCCTCTTCTCTGCCGAGAAACTCTCTATTGGTAGTTCTACTGACATGAGGCTGCATCAGTCCATAATCATGTGTCGGACTGATCATATCACTCTCCCACCTTCCGCCAGTTTCCACGTGAATGATAGAGACTACCAGCAGCGGGTCTATATCCTGTGCCTCCGTAGAGTGAACGATGGCACTGGTATACAGAACCGCTGCACCTGCTACTTTCCCAGGAGCAAGAGCCATGATGGCGGCGGTTATTACACCAGCCACCATAATCTAGGGCCCCTCTACATCCGGGCAAACGACCGCAACAGTATGCTCCACACCATCTCTCTCCTCTAAAATCCGCACAACCTTGCCCTCCGCAACCTTCTCTAGATCGTAGAGAGGCATACCCTGGATATATGCTATGAACTTGCCTACTGTATCAGTAACACTGATATTGGTCGCTTCCAACTTGCCCTCTTGTTCGTCGAGTTTTGGCTTGAACTCATTACGAATCTTGTCTGTGGCAGCAAGCTTATCAGCAGACAGCTTTCTTAACTCCTCACAGAGTTGATCCTGCAGCTGCTGCATCGCCTTCTTGACCTTTGCTTTGGCTGACGCTACCAAACGACCATGAGCCACATCAGCCTCATGAAGCAATTTTACCTGTGCATGGATCAATCTGCCTGCCTCAGTTGAAGTCTCACGTGAGACTTCAGCCAATCTCTTTCTACCCCAGATATCTGCTCTTTCTGCCAGCGTATGTATAATAACTGCAGTACGATCTTCAGCCTTCTTCTCTTGCTCGATCTTATGGAGATTCTCCATACCCTGTTTCATCTGATCGGGGTCTAGCACAGTAGTCGACTCTTCTTGCATAAATGTCTCCTCGAGATGATGGTTACTATACATTGACCCAGGCTCAGATCTTGGTCAACACTTCTTTACTTGTTCCCGATTTTGAGCGTTATTGCACGCTCAAGCCACTGGGCCAAGTAATCCACAACACTCTTACAGCGTTTGATCGGTGGATTTCCTAAAGCACATACGCCCTCTCCAGATCTAGACCCCTTTAGCTTCTCCACTATATGTGAAAGAGGAACACCATATTGAAGTGCTACAGAAAGAATGATTGAGAGAGCATCTGTCAGACCAGACACAAAGGACCCCTGTTTGTCTGCCTTCAAGAATACCTCTCCCATCACACCATCATTGTAGAAACTGGGCTGTATATACACAGCTAGATCTTCTCCATCTACTCTGAAATTCACACTGTGTGTGATGCTATCTCTAGTTTCCGGCAATCTGAATCTGGTCAGTAGCGGCGGTGAGGGGAAAATGTCTTGATTATTGCATGCGAGCAGTTTCTCCTCCAGTAATTTTTGTAGTGCATTACACTGAGCAAGTACAGCATTATATTCCCTCAGTACACCCTGTTTTTTTAGATCTTCAGACATGGAACCTCCATATATGGAAAGAGCCCCTTGATAGGGGCTCTTCCTACACCTGCGACTTGATCTACTAGAGGTTCAATTGACTTGCGAGATCTTCAGTTGGTTCTGGGTCTCCGCCACCTACCTCATCAGGATCTTCCTCTCCCTTGGCCTCTGCAGCTATTGCAGCAGCATCAGCTTGTTCTTCTGCGGTAGGCTTTGAGGACTTCCTAGATGGGGGAAGAATTGGCCTGGACTTCTTGGTCTCTGGAGCAGCCTCTTTCTTGGACGTGTCTTTCTTTGCAGCAGACTTCTTTGCTACCTTCTCCACAGTCTCCTTGGCAGCTTTCTTAGACACCTTCTTTGCAGTCTCCTTGGCTGCCTTCTTGCCCTTGGCCTTGGCCTTTTTGACACGTGGCTCTCCGTCCTTTCGATCTGGAGCAACCTCGTACTTGTCTAAGGTTTTGCAGAACGCTGCTCCCTTCTGTGTGAGCCTGTACTCTCCACGCTCAGCAATCTCGATGTGCTCCTCTTCTCGTGGCTTTCGTAGAGCATTCCTACACGCTCTGTCTGGACTCAAACTGGCGCAGTCTGGCTTGCGCTTCTGAATGTCAGAGAAAGCAGCCTTTGCCAAATCGGCTACCTTCATGCTGGGACGCTTCGGCAGTTCCCTAGCAAAAACCTTGAGCAGTCTGAGATGATCTTGACGGTAGTTCATACGGCCTCCATTGTCTGTGATGATCGAACATTGTACTTCAGCCAGACATGAACATATACTCCCGTTCGATCTTGTCAAGAGTATTTGTTCAAAAATAGATTATAGTCGGAAAGACTATAAGACTTATACCAACAAGATCGATGAATTTCCCGGTATAAGTATTCAGTTCACCAATACATATCCAAGGAGTACCGCATGCCTGCTAACTACTTACGCGATCTGTCAATACGAGACTACGGTCGATGGGTTGGTAAAGAGGTTCTAGACTGGCTTCATCCAGGGCATGGCCCGCTGCCCAACAAAGTTGGGATCGTAGAGTTTGAAGGTTACGAATACTGCGTAGCGCTATGGTGCACTATATCCTCTATAGTCACTATGACCGAACTTGTAGATCACTCCAGTGTGCGTGACAATTGGCAAGAGCTGGCCAAGAAGAAGGGCTGGATAGTAAACAGCCTACATTGGAACTGCGATCCATGTGGATTCAGCTGCTCCAGCTCTGCCGTAGACGTACTAGTCAAACCCCTAGAAGAAAGCGAAAACGAGGATAACTGGATGAGTGACTGCTTCCGGCAGATCATGACCAAGTCAGTAGAGGTAACAGCTAACATGCCATTAGGCTGTGCCGTATTCAGAGCTGCAGATGAGATCATAGCCAGGTAAACATGTCATCCAGTTATGGTAAAAGACACAATCTACCTGGCTACGATCAATTTCGCACAGGGCTTACCTACAGCGATGTTTATGAGATGCTTATAGTCGATACAGACGATAGAAGTCGCTGGAGGTACAAAACCAGAGGTGTGGTACTTGGCATGTGGCATGAACTCAAATTACAGATGTACCAGCAACTCCTAGATGCCCATGAGTGTGACTAACGACCTGTCCAGCCGGTTGGACTTCGCCCTAGGACAACCCTAGGATGTTCTGCCAACAGTGAATAGGATACCCCAAACCTCAAACAGACACAAGGAGACTGACATGCCCAAGATGAAACTCAAAGAAATACCTACAGGTGAGATTCGTGAAAGCAAGCACCACTGGAAAAGAGAAATTGATCAAGAGCGTATAGAAG